>PVBE010105821.1_pt1 | contig 313398 bp, 296 predicted proteins | sample 1631181 | NCBI WGS metagenome assembly PVBE01 (sample SAMN08397723, study PRJNA350692) | Marine metagenome, whole genome shotgun sequencing project. | isolation source: water | place: Pacific Ocean | collected 2012-04 | reverse complement strand
TCAACCAACCCAAGAATCTAACCAATCTAGCCAAATCCTTGTTTCTCAACAAGTTTTTATCTGCATCACCGCCGATGGATGTGCATTCTACAGCATTCCTCAACGCTTGCAACCCCCTTTTTTATTTTTTATTGCCGAGTGCATGTTTTTTGAACTGATTAGTTATTTTTTATAGCCTTCCAATGTGATTAAGAACTTTTTTTAAACAATTAAGTCCAGTAGAATATGTCTCTTGCTTCACATTTTTTGGTTTTTTTGATTGAAAATACGGTTTGTTCATAAAACGGCGCAGCTTTTGATGCTTGTAGTTGTCATAACTACGAGTGGGCTTTGTTACGCCATTTCAAACCATAGCTTTTATGAGTTGGCATTAACAATATTAAGTTATAGTAAATGGCCTAATACAACACGACCAACTATTTGTGTTATTGATAATCCAGAAGCGACTAATCAATTTCAAGCAAGTGTGAAAGAACTATCTTATGATTATCAAGTGCAGGCAGTGAGCGCCAAAGAGTTTTCTAAGACTCAATGTCATGTTGCTTATTTCTCCACAACATCGCCTCAGCAACAACAAAATTTAATTCAGTCTTACCCTTCTCGATTTTTATTATCATTAAGTACTAATAACTCTACTTGTGAAATCGGAAGTATTTTTTGTCTTTACAATAAAAAGACCTTTTCTACTTTTAAAGTAAATTTAGATGCTTTGAGTTACTCCAAGGTTCATATCGACCCTCGCGTCTTAATTTTGGCGAAGAACACGGAGTAGTTAAAGTGATTTCAAATTTATATCAATCTACTTCATTACATGCATTATTCCGTAAATCTCAATTTACGATTTTCGCAATTACCTTTGTGATTTGTTCATGTACTTTTGCCACGATTTCCATGTTTACGATGGAAACTTATGCAAAACAGAATCTTAAATTGCTGAGTCAAACTGTGCTGGAGCGTATTCAACCAGCAGTCGTCTTTAAAGATAAAGGCGCGATTGATCAAATTTTGGATGACTACACAAGAGAACATGCAATTCGAAGTATTCACGTCTACGATCCGCAACAACAATTATTGGCAGAAAGTACAAAGAAGATTGCAAACACTTCTTTTTTACAGGATTTACTCGACAAATGGTTTTTGCATGATCCTGTTAAACTTATGATTGTTCACCATAAGAAAAAAGTTGGAGAACTTGTTCTATATGGTAGTTCTGAAAATATTTTACATTTTCTTAAAACCATTATTATTGGTTTAGCTATTTCCATGTTCTTTATTGTGATTGCATTATTATGGTCGGTAAATTTAACTTATCGCCAGATTATGCAAGCAATTAAGCCACTCACGCATATTGCCCAATTAGTCAGCGATCAAAAAGCTTATAATTTACGCTTCCCAAATAATCATATTAAAGAGTTCCAAAATTTAAATACTGTATTTAATGAATTATTAGAAGAAATTCAAATCTGGAATAACAACTTACAAAAAGAAAATCGCCAGCTTTCCTTTCAAGCACACCATGATCAGCTAACAAGTCTGCCAAATCGGCATTATTTTTATGAAGAATTACTCAATATTTTCGAAAACCCTCTATTTCGTCACAATTCTGCGTTAATATTCATCGACAATAATAAGTTTAAGCTTATTAATGACCAGTTTGGACATTTAGCTGGAGATGCTGTGTTACGTGAAATGGCTCAGCGTTTAAAGTTATCTGTTCGACAGGAAGATTTTATTGCTCGACTGGGTGGAGATGAGTTTGCAATTATTTTGCATGCAATTCACCATGCTGACCATTTGAAAGCTATTGCTGAGGGGCTACTTGCAAGCAGCGTAGAACCTTTAAATTTTAACGGTGAAATTATTCATTTTGGTTTTAGTCTGGGTATTGCTTTCTCCCAATTTGCAGAAAATCCAGAAGATTTGGTAATGCAAGCCGATCAAGCAATGTATAAAGCAAAGAATTTAAACCCACATTGGTTTTTATATAAACCAGAAATTTAGGACATGTTATGCGCACTCATACCATTAAAATTTCATTTATTGCGTTACTCTGCCTAACATTGGCTGGATGTTTGAGTTTTGGTCCACTTAAGTACCGTCAAGTTAAAATGTTAAAAAAAGAAGGCTTTGTTTTAACGGATGAGGGCTGGAGCCTTGGTTTACCAGAGCGCTTATTATTTGACTTTAATAAATCAGATATTAAGCCAGAGCATGGTAAAGAAATTACGCGCCTAGCAAAACAGCTAGAAAAATATGATTTAGAGAAATTAAAAATCGTCGGTCATACTGACGATATTGGTAATCCAGAATACAATCAGAAACTATCTGAAGAACGTGCTCAAAGTGTTGCTTCTATTTTTGTTAATGAAGGGTTTAAACCAAATAATTTAACTGTAATTGGCCGTGGTTCTAAACAACCATTTGTTCCAAATACAAGTGATGAGAATCGTGCGAATAACCGTCGCGTTGCTGTGATTATCATTCCATAAAATGATTAATAAATAAAAAGGCCAACAATAAAAAGTTGGCCTTTTTTTATTTTAGCTCAATAATATCAATCGTTGGGGGCACTCTAAATCGAAAAGGAACGCCAACCATGCCTGTACCCACCGTGACAAATACATCTGCATGTTCATGGATATAAAATCCTTTTTTATGCCCTAATATTGAAACTTTCTTCATGATGTAATTGGTAATCCACGGTAATTCAATTTGTCCTCCATGCGTATGCCCTGACAGCATTAACGGACGCATGGGTAACTCTGGAACCATGTCTACAGTATCTGGATTATGTGACAAAATCAGCCAAGGTTTATCTTGTGGCAGCTCTGGTAAGAAACGCATATTCGCCTTACCTGCCCATAAGTCACCAATACCCACTAAACGAAACTCATCAAAATCAACAATCTTGCCTTCGATATCAATGACATCGTTTTGGCTTAATGCTTCATTTAATAGCGCTTGAATCGGTGGTCCGGGATATTGCTCATCGTGGTTTCCTGGTACTGAATAAACAGGAGCTTCAATCTGTTTCAATACTGCAAGCTCATGCACTAACCGATTCTCAGGTTCGTATGTCCAGTCCCCCGCCACAACCACAAGATCAGGTTTCTCCTGATTCAGCTTTCTCACAATCGTTTTTAACTGTCGCTCATGTCCTGAAAACAATCCAACATGCATATCAGCCACAACCGCCACTTTCACAGGCTTGCTAAATTCACGATGCGGATTCAAACGATATTGATGATGTTTGACATGAACCGTATGCGGCTCAATAAAGCGGGCATAAATTAAAAGGCTACTTAATAGAAAGACAAAAGCTGTTTGGTGTATGCTGTAGTAACCAATCCACCCTGCATACAAACTAAAGAACCAGAGTGGAATAAGTAAATAAGAGAGATAAAAAGCCAATAAGTGCACAAAAGCTTTAAAAGGATGAATTGTCTCTGTATGTGACTGATGCACCCAAGCCTGTATAAATGCCCAGAGTGCTAGAACTGCGAAAATCGAATAGAAAATCAAAACTGTTGTATCTGAATCAAGCATTACAGATCTCATTAACCTCATCTAGGGACAGATATCGCATCTCATATTTATATTTTTAGATGAAATGTTATACTCAAGCCCAACTTTTAATCAGTAACAATTATGACGCAATTTTCTCGCATAAATAGCAAACATACAGAAATAAGTACAACTACTTACAATAAAAGTATGCTTGCGATTTATTGCAGTATTGCGATCACGGTGACGGGCTGTAGTACGCTACCAAAGCACACAATTGAACCAACATCACAGCCCACCTTACAGATCAACACTGCTGATACAACTTTAGCGCAAGTAATTCAACCTTTACAGCAACAACATCCAAACCTGACAGGCTATCATGTTTTATATGAGCCCTTGGAGGCTTTGGCTGCTCGTTTGCGTTTAATTGATAAAGCAGAGAAAACTTTAGATCTTCAATACTATATTTGGGATAACGATAAAGTTGGAGCACTTGCATTACATGCATTGATTGGTGCGGCTGATCGTGGTGTGAAAGTACGACTTTTAATTGATGACAATAATGCAAAACATACCGAAGGTATTTTCTTAGCTTTAGCTCAACACCCTAACATTGAAGTCAAATTATTCAACCCTTATCGCTTTCGCAAATACCGCGCAATCGATATGGTTTTAGATTTAAAACGTATTAATCGACGTATGCATAATAAAAGTTTTATTGCAGATCATCAGGTTGCACTGATCGGTGGTCGTAATATGACGAATCAATACTATAACGTTAGTGATAATTATCAATTTTCAGATGTTGATGTCATGCTGTTTGGAACGGCGGTAAATGACATTTCCAAGTCTTTTGATGATTATTGGAATCATGAATATGCCTATGATGTTCGTGAAATCGTTAATCCAAAATCTCATCGTCTCAGCTATGAAAGTTTAAAACAACAGCTTGATGATCACTATAAAAAAGTCACTGTACAAAACTATTTGGATTTAACTGATCGTTCGCAATCAATCGATGCATTGATCAATCGAGACATTTCATTAGATTGGGTTAAAGCGGAAGTTGTTAAAGACTCACCCGATAAAATCAAGTCTAAAGCAAAAAAGCAAGAACATCTTAATTTCCAACTGATCAATCATTTAGAACAGCCTGAAAAAAACATTGATCTTATTTCTGCTTATTTTGTTCCTGAAAAAAAAGGCGCAAAAATCTTGGGCGATCTAGCCCAAGATGGTGTGAAGGTTAGAGTTTTAACCAACTCTTTTAAAGCCAATGACGTTGCAGTGGTACATGCTTTCTATGGTAAATATCGCAAGGAGCTTTTAGAGCAAGGTGTTCAACTCTATGAATTCTTGCCCGCTTTAGACAAAGATGACCTCGACAAACATACTGAAGATTTAGCTAAAAAAGCCAAAGTTAATATTAAAGGTCTTAGCCGATCAAGTTTACATGCAAAGCTAATGGCGCTGGATGAAAAGCAAGTTTTTATCGGGTCATTTAATTTTGATCCACGTTCAGCTTATTTAAATACTGAAATTGGTGTTTTACTTGATAGTCCACCTTTAGCTCAAGCTGTGCACGCAACCATGGATCAAAATCTCAGTAAATATGCCTATAAACTTGTCCTAAATGCGAATAAGAAAATTACATGGCAACGCCAAACACCTCAAGGTCCTGTTGTTTACACAAAAGAACCTCGGATGAAATGGTGGCAAAAAGCTGGGGTTAAAGTTTTGTCTTGGCTACCTATCGAAGGTTTTATGTAGCACTAGGTGGGGTGTTTAAAACCTTTTGTTGTAACTCTAAAAGTCCCGCACGCATTTGACGATCAACTTCTTTGGTTAAGGTATCAACTGTATGTCCTTCTACAGGAATAGCAGGTAATGTCATTAAATGTGCAGTGACTTTCGGCATTTCTAAAACGCGTTGCACATGCTCAGCAAAAGACATTTCACCGATAAAAGGTGCAACCATATCAAGTTCGCCATGTTGATTGACATAGCAAATCACACAAATCTGAACAGGTCTCTGCGCTTCAATCGCAGCACCTAATAATCGACCATGTACTTTTTTAACCTTATGACCATCTGTGGTTGTTGCTTCAGGGAAAAATAGTACTGGAATATCTTGTTTTAAAAACTCAGTAATTTGTTCACGAATCCGAATTGAATCCCCTGAACCTCGCTTAATGAAAAGCGTACCTCCACCTTTCGCTAGATTTCCTAGAATTGGCCATTTTTCTACTTCTGCTTTGGCCAAAAAGAAAATACGAGCACCAGAACCAAGTACAGCAACATCAAGCCATGAAATATGATTGCTCACCCAAAGTGCAGGTTCACGCGGAATCGTACCATGCACTTGTACTTCGATATTGAAGACTTCGCATAGACGACGACAGAAATACTGCACATAGCGCGTATTTACAGGATTATTTGGATCTTTATATAAACCATGACGATAAATAAGATAAAAGCCTTCACCAATGGTCTCTAAACCAGAAGCTAATTTTCGACTATATAAACTAAATTTTGAAAATAAATTTAATGGTTCGCTATCTACTGCAGTTGTTTCTTGAGTCATAAAATCATTAAAACCATTGGGTTTTCACCCGTCATAGACACTTGGGACATGAATGTCAAACAGCACAAGCATCTTTGGATGATACAAGGTGCAGACTTATATAATTCCGCTACTTCTAATTAATCAATCCTCACGTTATACAAAGATAAATTACCAAAAAATCTCGGTATATACGCTTTGAGTTAAGCAAGTTATATCATGCCAATATCCACTTATAAAAGTTATCTTGATAATAAAAAACGAACGTGAGCATGATTTTTTTCAATTTCAAATCAACAATTAGATCAAATAATATAAATCAATCGAAATAACAGATTAAAAGAGTCCTACTATGCACACCAACAGCACCGCCACTGAAGTCGAAAATACCATCTCTTATGGTTATGCTTTAAAAATGTTTTTAGGCTGGGCTATTTTATATATGGGGACGTTAATCGGATTCATTGAGCTGATTCGTCGTAATGTCATATAAATCGAGTAAGTCTTTGCCCTTTCGTTAAAGTTTATTCTAAAATAGGACTTTAATACCTAGGATATGACAGCAGCGTGGAATATTTTGAGCAGCATCAAGGTGGCGAACGGGCAATTTTAGTCAGTGTTTCTGTTCAACTCCTCGATGATCTTGATGCTGAAGAGTTTCGATTGCTCGCTCAATCTGCTGGCGCTGAAATCCTGCAACATATTTCTGTACAAAGAAATAAACCTGATCCTAAGTTTTTTATTGGCTCAGGGAAAGTCGATGAAATTGCAGAACTAGTACAGGAACTTGAAGCTGAGTTGGTTATTTTTGATCACTCTTTAAGTCCTGCCCAAGAACGTAATTTAGAAAGAATACTGAAGTGTCGTGTCATCGATCGTACAGGATTGATTCTTGATATTTTTGCCTTACGTGCGCGTACACACGAAGGTAAATTACAAGTCGAACTTGCCCAACTTAAACACTTATCAACGCGTTTAATCCGAGGCTTTACTGGGAACTTGGAACAACAAAAAGGTGGGATTGGACTTCGTGGCCCAGGTGAATCACAACTAGAAACTGACCGTCGACTGATTCGTGTTCGTATCACACAACTCAAAGAAAAATTAATCAAGGTTCAACAAACACGCTTACAAGGTCGAGCTGCTCGTCAGAAAGCAGCCATTCCAACTATTTCTCTCGTTGGATACACCAATGCTGGGAAATCTACACTTTTTAATATTCTAGCGAAAAGTGATGTATATGCGGCAGATCAACTCTTTGCAACCTTAGATCCAACCTTACGTCGTTTAGATTGGGATGGGATTGGTACAGTTGTATTAGCAGATACCGTAGGTTTCGTCCGCAACCTACAACATGATTTGGTTGAATCTTTCAAAGCAACACTAGAAGAAACTTTGGAAGCTACCTTACTGTTGCATGTTGTGGATAGTAGTAGCCCGAATATGCTTGAACAAATAGAAGCTGTTGAGTCTGTGCTCAAAGAGATTGGGGCAGATGCACCCATTTTGCATGTTTATAATAAAATTGACCAAAGTGGAGATAGTGCAAAAATCATTTATAAATCTCCTGATTTTCCAGATCGAGTTTATGTATCCGCACATTCTGGCGAAGGTTTAGCCTTATTAAGTCAGGCTGTACAACAGTGCTTATTAGGACAATTACAACACTTCAATTTAGTCTTGAAACCTGCATACGGTAAACTACGCACGCAACTCTATACACTGAATGTAATTCAATCTGAGCATTACGATGAGCAAGGTGATTTGCATTTATCAGTCTGTATAGCACCACAAAAACTGGAACAAATCATCAGACAAGCCCACTTACCACTAGATGAAATTCTTGGAGAGAAAGCCGCTTTATTCAAACGACCATTAGAAGAGTTTGAATACGTGAAAGATCAATAAATTTTTTCTTCCCGTGGTAGCATCTTAAGAAAAGAATGACATCATCATAATGGTAATCGTCCATTGTTCAGATAAATGAGTAAGAGACAACATGAAAGATATTGATTGGACAGCTTGGTTTTATACGATTTTATTGATTGTCGTATTTCGTGAAGGTGCCGTCGCAATCACTAAAGTATTTAATCATCCAGAACTCGGCAATCTCGTCGGCTTGATGAGTCTGCTTGCAACGTTATTAATCTGGAGGCGATTTAGAAAGATTTCGAATCGTTTGATTGATACTAATAATAAAATAATGAAAGAAAGCGCTTTTGCATTTTTACCTATCTGTGCAGGTTCTTTGATTATGTTGGTTCACTTAGGCAAAGAGATTCCTGTTTTCTTATTTGTGCTTACGTTAAGTACCTTACTCCCTCTCTGGATTTACGCCAAAATGGCAAAGCGTTGGTTATAGGAGTCGCTAAATATGTTTATGATTATTTATGGCTTTATGATCACCTTGGTCAGCTATCTGATTTCGAAACCACTCAATAAAAAATTCCCGCAAATTCCGTTGATCGTGTTTGCAATGTTTATCGTCATTGCTTTATTGGCCATTTTAGGCGTTCCTTATGAGCATTACATGAAGAACGTAAATGATATCTTTAATCATTTATTAGGCTATGTCACGGTTGCCTTAGCTATTCCTTTAGCTGCAATGCGCTATGATGATTTACCGATTAAATCTATGATCGGAATTTTATGCTTTGCAAGTATCAGTGCGGTCGCATTGCCAATGGGCTTGGCATATTTATTACATATGTCTGAACCTACAATCATGGCATTTGCTACACGTGCAGTTACGACACCTATCGCACTGAACATCGCTACCCTATTACATGCGCCATTGATGATGGTGACATTGATTGTCATTTTATCTGGTGTAATTGGTGCTGCCTTCTCTCCTTGGATTTTAAAACACATTCATGATGAACGCGCATCTGGTCTTGCTTTAGGTCTCGCAGCTCATGCCATCGGAACAGCGCAAGCATGGCAACGTGGCCCTGTGACTGGTCGTTACGCAGCGTTTGGCATGGCAGTAAATGGTGTATTTACAGCGATCTGGTTACCAACATTTATACTGTCTTTATCTTAAAATTTGCCACAAATATCACATTAAGATTGAACTAATTGTCAAAAATCCGACATAATGGGATTTCAAACGTTAAAAGGATTTTTAATGATGGGCAAACAACTTATAGGTGCATTACTCTTATCTGCAATCAGTAGCTTTTCTTTCGCAGAAGACATCACGGGGACTTGGCAAAGTATTGATGACAAAACTGGGGCACCTAAAGCGTTAATCGAAATTCGTAAAGAGACGAATGGTAGTTATGCAGGTAAAATCGTAAAGATCACCCCTCGTGCAGGCTATACTCCAAAGGAAATATGTGTAGACTGTCCAGCACCTTATACCAATAAACCAATCTTAGGCTTAGATGTTGTTACAGGTCTGAAGCACAGTGAAGGACTTAATTATAGCAATGGTCGTATTCTTGATCCGAATACAGGCAAAGTTTACAGCATGAAAGCAAAATTAAGTTCAAATGGCAAACGATTGCATCTACGTGGTTATCTTGGTGTATCGGCTTTAGGACGCAATCAAATCTGGATTCGTACTGAATAAAACTCAGATAGATAAAGCATCTACCATCTTCTCTTAGATCACTTTCGATCACGGTTTATACAAAAAGCTTTCTCATTGTCTAACAATCTTTGAGAAAGCTTTTCTACTTTTTAGCCTGAAAATTATTGAAATTTCAACAATTAATAAAAATGCACAATTGTAAAATAAAGATTGAATCTATTATTAGAAATCCGAAATAATAGAGGGACAAGAATATAGGCTGAGCGGCTTAAATATGTATACAAAACTCATTACACTATTTTTATTCATGGGGCTAAGCCATCTAACATTTGCACAAGATATTACAGGAACTTGGCAAAGTGTAGATGACCTTACGGGTGCACCTAAAGGGCAAGTTGAAATTACTCAAAATGCAGATGGCACCTATACGGGCAAGGTTACAAAAATCACGCCTCGCACAGGATATACGCCAAAAGAATTCTGTACGGGTTGTCCTGCACCCTATACCAATAAACCAATCTTAGGTTTAAACGTCATCACTAAACTCAAGCACAAAAAAGATTTAACATATACTGGTGGGAAAATTTTAGATCCTAACAGTGGTCGCATGTATAGCCTCACGACAAAACTGAGTTCGAATGGACAGCGTTTACATTTACGTGGCTATGTCGGTGTTTCTGTATTAGGACGCAGCCAAATATGGATTCGAGTCAACAATAAAACTGAATAATCAATAAAAAAGCCCTGAATATTCAGGGCTTTTTTATCACTTAATTTTTAACGACCTTGCAACTTTGAATAATCTAGAAGCACATTTGCAGCTTCATTAATGAAAGTTTCTTCCTCTGGTAGTGGTGGACGAAGGTGTGCTTTCATTTTGGCACGAGATTCAACCAATGCATCAATAGATGCTTGATAGCTTTCCCAGTTTGCATACGGTGCTTGTCCTGTTTCTTTGCGACGTTGGTTTTCAGCTGCTAAAGTCTGTTTTTCCAAGTCAATCAGTTCAGCTCTGCGTTGATCAATATCTAATACAACTTTTTTCTGCTCAGAAGTTTTCTGAGAAATAGCTTTACGTTGTTCTAAATATTTAAACTGCGGATCAAGCGCTACACGCTGCTGAGAAAGTTCAGACAATTTCGTAACATAAGGTTGTATTGAACCTTCACGCTTGAATGGCGCAGTTGGAATCGTATCCCATTTCAACGCATTCTTCGCCTTACGCTCACCAAACTCCTCATTGTAAATATCAACCAATTTGATGTCTGGAACGACCCCTTTATTCTGCGTACTTCCACCTGTTACACGGTAGAATTTACGTTGTGTCAATGTCGCTTGACCATGAGCTAAGGAATCTAATTGGACTTGTGCCGTTCCTTTACCCGTAGTTGTGCTACCAATGATAATACCGCGCTCATAATCCTGAATCGCCGCGGAATAAATTTCACTCGCTGAAGCTGAAGCTAAATTCACAAGTACCGCCATTGGCCCTGCATAAATTTGCTCACCGCCATCAGTATCTTCAAAGACATTCACATTACCATTACCATCACGGATTTGGACAACAGGACCTGACTTGATTACCTGACCGAGCATACGGGCAACTTCTTCGAGTGAACCACCTGGGTCATTACGTAAGTCAACCATAATGCCTTCCACTTTTTGAGCTTTTAATGACTCAAATGCTTTTGCTGTATCTTCAGAGACTGAGCGATATTCAGTACCAGCACGGCGTGAACGGTAGTCAAAATAGAAAGATGGAATTTCAATCACTCCAAACTTATGTTTTTTACCGTCGCGAGTAATTTCAACGGTACGAGAGCGAACACCAGCATCTTCTTCTTGAATGATGTCACGCGTTAAAGTGACATTACGTGCTTGGCTCATCGATGCGCCAGCGCCCAACAAACGAACCACTACTTTCGTACCACGCTTACCACGAATTAAACCAACGATTTCGGAGCTAGGCCAACCAATCACATCCACCATTTTTTCGCCATCTTGGGCAACCCCAATAATGCGATCTCCTGATTTCACTTGACCTGATTTACTTGCTGGCCCGCCTTCTACGATGGTTTCAATCTTAGTGTAATCTTCATTACCACGTTCTGGACGAATCGAAACACCGATGCCTTCTAACTGTAAAGTAGTTTGACGATTCAACTCCATCGCATCAATCGGCGGATAATAATTACTGTGTGGATCGTAAGTCGCTAACATTGCATTGAGTGTTTTATCTAACACATCATCACTTTTGACACGGCCAATACGCTCTAATTGACGCGTGTAACGTTTCGTCAAAGTCTGAACTGGGGTTAAATCTTCTGGACCCGTCAAATCTTGTCCATTGGCAAGAGAAGGGTTTGCTTTTAAAGCTTTTTGTTTCGCTTGCTCTTCTTCTTTGCTGATCGTTAAATTAATTAATTGTGAAACCAGCATTTTCTGCCAGTGTGCTTGTTGCTCGGCAGAGGTTTTAAAGTATGCCGCTTTTTCACGATCAATATCTAAATACACATCTTTTTGATTCAAGTTCTGTGGCTTTTTTAACTCAGCTAACATGAATTCATAAAACTGTTTCAAACGGTCACGATATTGAGCATGAATTGCATATGGCCCTGTCAGGTTCCCTGCTTTTAAGGCGCTACCAAAATTTGAACCATATTTATTTTTATAGTCTTCAACTTCACTGCTTAAAAATAATGAATGATCTGGATCAAGGCTATCGAGATACATATCTAAAATACGATTTGAAGTTGTCGCATCCAAACGCATATTTAAATAATGCTGACGATCGACCAAGGTTGCTAGCTGGCGCGCGACCAAAGCTTGCTCTTGCGATGGTTTGATTACGCTTGAAACGATTGGCGTTTCAGTTGCTGCAAAAGCCTCATTGATTGTATGAGAAAAAAATAAACCACCAGTCGCAATTGCAACTGCACACGCTATCATTTGAAGTTTCATAAAATTCTGGTACTTCCTTGGATCTGGCAATTATTACATGCTGCTATCATCATATGAACATATTTCATTCGATAGTTTTGCAACATGTAGAACTTATTAATCTTCATAAATAAATGACCAATAAGCACTTATCATCAATATCATCTAGTTTTATCATATTCTGTACTGACAAAATGTAGCAAATCATTGCACAATTTAGCTATCGTTTTTTTCATCAAAATTCAAATGGAATCCATATGATCGGCGCATTGATGCTGGATATTGCTGGCACAGAACTTACTCAAGAAGATATTGAACTATTACAAGCTCCGCAAGTCGGCGGAATGATTTTATTTGCGCGAAATATTGAATCACCACAACAAGTTCGAGCACTTACGGATCATATGCGTCAAGTTCGTCCTGATATTCTGATCGCGGTCGATCAAGAAGGTGGTCGTGTACAACGCTTAAGACAAGGTTTCACCCTACTTCCAGCAATGGGACGACTTGGGGAACATTACTTACATCATCCTGAACAAGCCATTGAACTATCAGAACAATGCGGTTGGTTAATGGCAACAGAAGTTCTCGCGGTTGGTATCGATTTTAGTTTCGCTCCTGTCTTAGATCTCAATGATGTTAGTGATGTAATTGGTGATCGTGGTTTTGCTAAAAATATACAAGACATCATCCCACTGGCAGATGCTTTTATGCGTGGTATGAAAAAAGCAGGCATGGCAACGACAGGCAAACATTTCCCTGGGCATGGTTCAGTGAAAGCGGACTCTCACATTGCTGCTGCGATTGATAGCCGCTCATATCAAGAAATCTACGACAAAGATATGCAAAGTTTCATTCAATTAATGCCTCAACTCGATGCCTTGATGCCAGCTCATGTGATCTATGACCAAGTTGATCCAAACCCAGCTGGCTTCTCTCCATTTTGGTTACAAAATGTCTTACGCCAACAACTTAAATTTGATGGGGTTTTATTCTCTGATGATTTAAGTATGCAAGCAGCATGTGTTGCTGGTGGCGCTGATGCACGTATTCAAGCAGCCTTAAATGCAGGTTGTGATATGGGCTTGGTGTGTAATGATCGCGTAGCTGCATGTACTGCATTAGACGGAATTGAAGTGTTGGCTTTACCAAATCAGCAACGTTTAGAGCGTATGCGTGGCAAAATTCCAAATATCGACGTGGGAACAACACTCGTGTTAGATGAAAACTGGAATAACGTCAGAAAAGTCATTGAAGAATTTAAGAATTCGTTCTAACTTTACTTAGATTTTTCCATTGTTTTATTAAGATAATGGAATCTTGCCGAGTGCTGATCTGATTGAAGAAGTTTGCCTTCGGCTCGACTTACTTTTCAGGGATGAAAAATAAGCAAAAATCCTTTGTTGGGCTGAGGGTACATCCTTGTAACCCCCAGCCCAACAGCGGCATCCATGCCGCTTTACGATAGTAAATAACAAACCTAAAACCGGATTTGGTAGCAAAATCTCAACGTTAAAAAGAGATTAATTTTATATATCCAAATTAGGAAAATAGAGTCTAGGACAGATGACACAACAACTTTCAAAACATCGCCATATTTCATTTACTGCACACTACACCGGCTATATTTGGTATCAAATGGGGATTTCACATCCAGCTTTAGCAACTGCCAAAGGCAAAACACTAGCAGCACTTGTACATCCAATTGAAAGTTGGGCTGAAAAATATGTGGGTGGCAGCATGCGCACCACGCTTAAACAACGTCACACGATGCTTGATCATGACTTACAAGAATTAATTCAGCAGCACCCTGATATCCAAGTACTCGAAATTGCATGTGGCTTGTCACCGCGTGGTTGGTGGTTTAGACAACATTATCCAAATATTACCTATCGCGAGCTTGATTTACCTGATATGGCTGCAACCAAACAAGCCGCCCTGCAACAAATTGAAAGTAAAGTTGATGATGTCCTTTCCGTTGATTTATTCTCAGAAGCATTCGCTTCGGCTTTTGAAGTATTTGATCCAAAACGTCCACTTGTGATTATCAGTGAAGGGCTCATCAATTATTTTGAAAAGCCTTTATTACAACAACTGATTAAATCTATCGTCACTTATGGTCAAGACTTTAAAGAACTACATTATTTAACTGATCTCTATCCAGAACCGACGCAAAATAAACTCGCTACCATTATTTGGAACAGCAGTCGTCTACTTAAATGGATGTCTCGTAGCGCGTTTAGTTTTCACTTTAAAACACCTGCCGAAGTTGAAAGTTTCTTTTATGAAGCAGGTTTTAAACAAGTTGTGATCCAACAACCAAAACAGTTTTTCGAGCAGCAGATCCTAGAAAATAATCAGCAGCATTTAGGTGATCTCGTCTGGACAATAAAAGCGAGCAACAATTAATAGACATTAAAAAAGGTGGGTTATCCCACCTTTTTTTATTTATTAGGATTATTCAGCAGGTTTTTGACGTGCAATAAAACGAGTCAAACGGTCTGCCACATCAAAACTACCGTGTTTGAAGAGAATACGAAGCCCTTGCTCAGTAGCATCAAAGGTTAAGCACTCAATTTTAAACTCACCTTCTTCATCAACCAAATGTAATGCTAAATCACGCGGATGCTGACGAACAAAGCCAAGTTGTTCAAGGTTATCAAGTTTTAAAAACACACCAAAGAAAGTAATATCTACAATTTTTACACCAGCTTCAGTATCTGAATGGCGATGAGATAATTTCGTTTCAGGCTGCAAAACGGGGATACGCTCTTCACCACGACGCTCGATGTTCTTCATTTCTTCACGCGTCATAGGAATAATGCCATCAAGGTTATCGATGGATTCTCCTTTTAAGAATGAGGTGAATAAATTCATGGTTTCTTTACGGCGTTGCAGTTGCGGTACATGATCTGCATTGGCAATTAAAGCAAACTGCATATCTTGACATTGCAAAGCGAAATCAGCATTTTCATGTGGCAAAGTAAAACTATCGTACTGACCAGCCGCGACCAATGTTTTACATTGTGGCACTGGCACATCACTTAAACGCAGTAAACGATTGCAATTAATCTCATAACGCTCTCGCTCTGTCGCAGTAAACTCAGCCATTTGTCTGAAGAACAAACGTTTTGCTGTTGGTGACATCCGCGTTTTGTCTAGCTTCGCATGATTTACGAGATACAAAATTACAGCTTGACCAAACTCTTCCATGCGATCTTCACGCATTAAATGTAGAGATTCTTCAAGTAGCATACGCCAGCTTTTGCGTGTCTTTTGCATAACCCCCATTAACACCATACGATCAATCAGTTCTGGACGTTGATGAGCAAAAGAAGATGCAACCACTGAACCTAATGACATCCCCATCACTGAAACTTTTTCAATTCCAACGATATCAAGCCACTGACCTAACATTTTAGATAAATCGGGTAGTTCTAGAATTCCAGCTGACTCACCTGTATCAACATTACGAATTTGTTGATTAGCTCCCATTGAAGGTAAGTCAATTAAAATCACGGGTCCACTCTCAAAGAGTTGCTCAACACAATACTTATAAGAGTTGAAATTTTGAAATGCGCCCCCGACAATTACAATTGGCGTGTTGTAGATCGTTTTAGGATCTGCAATTGCCATATATTCAATTTTCCAACCATCTATCCATGTCGTACGTGCTGGTTGTTTAAAACTGTTTTTATTGTATATGTCGAAAAAACCAAAACCCGTGAAGGTATGATTTAAATCCGAGTCCATTTGGATAATGGAATTCATATCCTTCCTCCATCCTTGATTATTTTTTTGCAGCAAGAGTCTCATTTTTAGCGATTTCTACTTGCTAGTTAACAAATTTATAAAATTTGTATTACATTTATCCTATACATTTTCATTCTATACAAATGCACGTTTTATACGCAATCATTTCCTTAACCACTTATCTTGTTTAAAGCAATAATCTTTTGCAAAATATGTAGTCTCAGCGATTTATTCAATACCTCCATCGCATTTAAATCAAAAGGTTTGAGCAATTTAACAATTTATAATTTTTTGAATTGTCGGTTCAAACTATTCATTGTTCCGCATTTGACTGTTACTATCTTTATAAATACATGCAATCATCAAAATGCTATGCAAGACTCTATTCAAAATTATATGCAGCAGGTCGGTATCCAAGCGCGTAAAGCGTCTCGTGTTTTGACTAGCGCATCGACTCATTTGAAAAATCATGCATTGTCTGCAATTTATACTGCTTTGGAAAATAATCAAGCACAAATTTTAGCAGCCAATCAAATCGATATGGAAAATGGTCGCCAACGCCAATTAGACAACGCTTTGCTTGACCGTTTAGAGTTGACCCCTGCCCGCTTTAAAGGCATGTTACAAGGTCTTAAAGATGTGATTGCCTTGGTTGACCCAATTGGTGAAATCACTGATCTTGCTTACCGTCCATCAGGTATTCAACTTGGTAAAATGCGTGTGCCTTTAGGTGTCATTGGTATGATTTATGAATCAAGACCAAACGTGACATTAGAAGCAGCGTCACTTGCTTTAAAGTCAGGTAATGCCATCATTTTACGTGGCGGTTCAGAAGCACTTGAATCAAATAAAGCCATCGCAACAGCGATTCAACACGGTTTACAAGTTGCAGGATTACCTGAGTATGCCGTGCAAGTAATCGATACACCTGATCGTGCTGCTGTTGGTCATTTGATTACCATGACTGAATATGTTGATGTGATCGTACCTCGTGGTGGCAAAAGCTTGATTGAACGCATTACCAATGAAGCGCGTATTCCAGTGATTAAACACTTAGACGGAAATTGCCACGTTTTTGTCGAAGCACAAGCGGATCTTCAAAAAGCATTGCCTATCGCACTAAATGCTAAAACACATCGTTATGGTGTGTGTAATGCGATGGAAACATTGTTAGTCGATGAAGCAATTGCAGATGATTTCTTACCGAGTATTGCTGAACTTTATGCTGAAAAGCAAGTTGAGCTTCGTGGTTGCGCTGAAACACAACGGATTTTAGGTGATTCAGTTAAAACGGCGACTGAAGAAGATTGGTATACTGAATATCTAGGCCCGATCTTGGCGATCAAAGTCGTCAGCGGCATGGATGAAGCAATTGAGCATATCAACAAATATGGTTCTCATCACACAGATGCCATCGTAACCGAAAACTTTAGTCTAGCACGCGAGTTCCTCGCACGTGTTGACTCAAGCTCTGTCATGATCAATGCCTCAACCCGCTTCGCTGATGGCTTTGAGTATGGTTTAGGTGCTGAAATTGGAATTTCAACCGATAAAATTCATGCACGCGGACCTGTTGGTTTAGAAGGTTTAACCTCACAAAAATGGATTGTTTTTGGTGATGGTCAAATTCGCCAATAATTTATTTTTGTTGTTTTAAATATTCCACACGATAAAGCTCATCAACTTGATCTTTATCGTGTTTTTACATAATTTCATACAAAAAATACGTGCAAAATAAACACATCACTCAAAAGAAATTATGATTTGCAACCTATAATTAATGAGATTCAATTATAAATCAGTTGTATAGGCTAAAGTCTATTTTCACCAATACAACAACCCATGTTAAAACATTGCGCTTGATTCCACTGCCTTTTGCGTTGCAGCAAGATCAAAGTGTTCGTCATAAAATTTAAAATCTGTTAGGTGTTCAAAACGTGGCTAAATCTGTACTTGTAATTAACTGTGGTTCATCTTCAATCAAATACGCGCTAATTTCTGAGCGTCGTGAAGATCGTATTTATGGCTTGGCAGAAAACTTAGGCTCTGCTGATGCACGAATCAAAGGTGTGACCGTTGGTGGTGAACCCTTAGAGCTTTCGATTCCACATGCAGACCATGCAAAAGCACTTGAAACACTTTTAGCTCGCCTAGCAAATTATAATCCGCAAGCAATTGGTCATCGTGTAGTTCATGGTGGCAACCTCACCAAAGCAGAGCTTTTAACGCCTGAAATCGTGAAACGTATTGAAGCTGCAACACCTTTAGCCCCATTGCATAATCCTGCACATTTGGTGGGTATCGAAGCAACCATGCGTTTGTTCCCTGAATTACCGCAAGTTGCTGTATTTGATACTGCATTCCATCAAACTATGCCTGAACGTGCATATCGTTATGCATTACCACAAAATTTATATACAGAGCATCACGTTCGTCGCTATGGCTTCCACGGTACAAGCCACGCTTATGTAACAGAGCGTGCAAGTGAGCTTGCAGGAGCAAAAAATCAAGGCGGTTGGTTAAGTGCACATTTAGGTAACGGTAGTTCGACTTGTGCGGTTTGGAATGGTCAAAGTATTGATACATCAATGGGAATGACACCACTTGAAGGTGTGGTTATGGGCACGCGTAGCGGTGATGTAGACCCAAGTTTACATCTGTTCTTGGCAAGCAACTTGGGCTGGGATATTCAAAAAATTGACAATATGCTCAATAAAGAAAGTGGCTTGCTTGGTCTTTCTGGGTTATCAAACGATATGCGTACTTTAGTTGATGCTTCAAACGATGGACATGAAGGAGCGACACTTGCAATCGAAGTATTCTGCTATCGTCTAGCAAAATCACTTTCAGCACTTAGCTGTGGGTTACCACGTTTAGATGGTTTGGTATTTACTGGTGGAATTGGTGAAAACTCGGCTTATGTTCGTGAAAAAACTTTAGGTTACTTATCTCTCTTTGGCTTACAGTTCAGTAAAGAGAAAAACGATGCGCTCCCTCGCGGTACTGAAGGCCGTATTGATGCAGGTCAAGGCCCTCAGATTTGGGTGGTGCCTACGGACGAAGAAGGTCGTATTGCCAAAGAAACACGTCAAGTGGTTGAGCAAACTGTTTCAGCTTAGTTCAAAAAAATTTAGATAAAAATTAAGGTCATTATGAACACTATTTTATTAATTCCTACAGGCGAAGGTGTTGGTTTAACATCAGCTTGCCTAGGTATGATTTATGCATTGGACTGTAAAGGTATTAATGCGGGGTTTCTAAAACCATTTTCTCAAATTGCAGATACAACGGTTGATCGCACAACAACGCTATATAGCCATTTATTTCAACATCAATCTGTTGAACCAATTACTTATGAAAAATTAACGCAATTAATTTCATTAGGTGAAACAGATGAATTACTTGAAGAAGCAGTTGCTCTTCATCGTAAAATTTCCGCACATCATGATGTGATTATTGTGGAAGGTCTAGTTCCAAATGGACAAGATCATTTTGCAAGCGAAATCAATGCAGCACTGGCTCAAGCACTTGATGCGCAAGTTGTGCTTGTCAGTACCGCAGATCTAGCTGATCCACGCAAAACAGCCGAAAAAGTTGATGCACACCTCCGTCAATTCGGTGGTGCTGCGTCTGCTCGTACTACAGGCGTACTGTTCATGCGAACCAAAGGGCTTCCTGATGGCACTGCTGAAATCCCAGTCACCCTTGATCCAAGTTTACGTTTAGAAAAGCAAATCGCTGAGTTTTCAGTTGAGTTACAACGTTACAATCGCTTCATGGGTACCAATGAGCTTCCAATTATTGGACTCGTTCCATTCAGTAATATTTTAAGCGTCCCAAGAAGCTTGGATATTGCCCCACTGGTCAACGGGACATGGTTACATGAAGGTGAAGCCAAACAACGTCGTATTTTACATACCAGTTTGGTTGCATCGGATATTGAATCTGAACTACATAAATTTGTTGCAGGTGAGCTGATTATTAGTGCGTCTCAGCGTACCGATACGCTACTTGCAGCAAGCCTTGCAAGTAGTAACGGTATTCCGCTCGCAGGCCTAATTTTAACGGAACAAGCTGCGCCAGCAGACAATGTCTTAGAATTCTGTCAAAGTGCTATTAAGCAAGGTCTACCGATTTTGCATACGTCTTTAGACACCTTAGAAACGGCGCAGCGCTTACATCACTTTGGTAATGAAATTCCAGTTGATGATACTGAGCGTGCAGAACAAGTGACCCGTTTTGTATCTAGCCATATTGATAATCAATGGCTTGATCAGCACACGCAAAATAATTTACATCCACGTTTGTCGCCTTCTGCTTTCCGTTATGAACTTGTTCAAAAGTCAATTTCAGCGAAAAAACGTATTGTTTTACCTGAAGGTGATGAACCTCGTACCGTTCAAGCAGCGGTGATTTGTCAAACGCGTGGTATTGCACAATGTATTTTGCTTGCTAAACCAGAATCTGTAGCAGAAGTTGCAAAAGCGCGTGGTATTCAGCTCCCTGATGATTTAGAAATCATTGATCCAGACAGTATCCGTGATCAATATATCGAACCAATGGTGGAGTTACGTAAAGGCAAACTTGATGCACTACAAGCCAAAGCACAACTGCAAGATACAGTGGTACTTGGTACGATGATGCTTGCACTTGATCAAGTAGATGGTTTGGTATCAGGTGCGATTCACACAACAGCAAACACTGTTCGCCCAGCATTCCAGCTTATTAAAACTGCGCCGAACTATTCACTCGTCTCGTCTATTTTCTTCATGCTGCTGCCAGATGAAGTTTATGTGTATGGTGACTGTGCAATTAACCCTGACCCAAATGCAGAACAACTTGCTGAAATTGCGATTCAATCAGCAGACTCGGCAAAAGCATTTGGTTTAGACCCACGTATTGCTATGATCAGCTACTCAACAGGCACATCAGGGACAGGTGCAGATGTTGAAAAAGTTGCCGAAGCAACAAAAATTGCACAACAACGTCGACCAGATTTATTGATCGATGGTCCTTTGCAATATGATGCGGCTTCAGTTGAGAGTGTAGGTCGTCAAAAAGCGCCAGATTCAAAAGTTGCTGGTCGTGCCAACGTCTTTATCTTCCCTGATCTCAATACAGGCAATACGACCTATAAGGCGGTGCAACGTGCTGCCAATGTCGTGAGTGTCGGTCCAATGCTGCAAGGCCTAAACAAGCCTGTGAATGATTTGTCTCGCGGTGCATTGGTTGATGATATTGTATTTACCATCGCATTAACTGCGATTCAGGCAAAACAACAAGACTAACATATTGTTCTGACAGCCAAAGACCATCTATTTGATATATTTAAATAGATGGTCTTTTTACATCATCGTATTTCTCATACTTCCTTTGACATTCTGAATAACTTCAACTGCGGTCCTTTTACAAAGAAAATCGCGTTACCGCATAAAATCAGAATTACTCCAATCACGGCATTGATCTGCCATTGATAACCTTCCCAAACTGTAGAAATGAGCAATGCCACGAGTGGAAATAGTAAAGTACTATACGCAGCCTTACCTGCCCCAATTCGTCCTACCAAATAAAAATAAGCAGTAAAGCCAATCACTGAACCAAAAATTGCTAAATACAATAATGCACTCACTGAACTCACAGGCATACTTAGGAAAAAGTCATCCTGTTTTAATAACGAAATGAATGCCATTAATACAGAACCATAGAACATGGCATATGCATTGGTTGTGAAAATATCTAACCCATGCTTTTGATGTCTCGTACTGATCATATTTCCTAATGAAAATCCGTAAGTTCCGACCATACAAAGTCCGATACCCATCAGCGTATGACTATTCAAGGTCGTCCCAACCACGTCATGCCAAAATAACGCCACAATTCCAAATAATCCCAACAACGCTGCAGGATAAAATCGTGTAGAAATTTGCTGAGAGAAAAAGAGTTTTGCATTAATGGTATTAAAAATAACAGCCATTGAAAAAATAACAGCTTCTAAACCGCTACTGATATATTGCACCGCATAATAAAAACAAACAAAGTTAAAACCAAAAATGCAACTCGCTTGCAACATACAAAACAGATGGTCTTTAGCCGTCAATTTCTGTAATTTCCGAGTTAAGCAAATAAAAACAAATAACACTAATGCGGATATAAAAAAACGCCAGAACACAGCAACATTTGCTGCTATACCACTTTGTTGCTGTACCGTAATTGCAATCCATGTCGTTCCCCAGATCACCACAACCAAGGCATATAACAACGCATTCATTTCTAAAACCAAACTCAATCATAGAGATCACTATTTTGTCTAACTTCTCTCTTTTTATGCTTGCATGATCTTGTGGTGATTATCATCAAATTGCGATTTTCTTTATCCGCTTTCGTTTTGGTGACAATATCAATAGAAAGTCCTACACTAAATCACGATACTTGCGCAGTGTGTAGAAGATGAAATATCAGATTCTAGATCAATTACAACAATATAAGGCCCAGTTGCTCGACTCAGTAGAACTGGGTTCGGGTATGCAACTCGCGATGTGGCAAAATAACCAAGATCGTGTCAGCGTTTGCAGTAATCATCACACCTTAAGCATGTATATTCAGGGCGGCTATCAAAGCTATCAAAAGACTGAGCATGGTTGGCACAATGGCGGTGGCCCAGATCGTATGTGTCTGATGCCGCAAGATTTCGAGTCGACATGGGATCTCAGAGATCAGCTTACTTTTGTGCATCTTTACTACACAGAACAACACCTAAGAAGGATTGCCGAACAGGTTTGGGATAGAGAACCCAGCCAAATCGTCCTAAATCCACAGATTTTTGTGGCTGACCCGCAAATTTCTACGCTTTATCGACATTTTTTACTCAATGGTGCTTGGCAAAATCGTGAAAATCATTTGCAGATGAGTACCGCAACAACGCTATTACTCAATCACTTAATTAAAAATTATAGCCATACACAATGGACGACACCTGAAGTTAAAGGTGGATTATCACCCTATGTATTAAAGCAATTATTAGAATGGGTTGATCAACACTTACACCTAAGCTTGACTTTATCTGATCTCGCTCAACAAACAGCATTGAGTGAATATCATTTTGCTCATATGTTTAAACAATCAATGAAAATGCCACCTCATCAATATGTCATGCAACGTCGACTAGAATTGGCACATCGAGCATTAGAATTGACTCATGAAAATCTGACGAATATCTCGACTCAGTATGGATTTAGTTCGAGTAGTCATTTTAGTCATCGTTTTAAAAAGCATTTTGGCTACTCTCCATCGCAAATGAGAAAGAAATGATTTTCCCCTTCAATCATTTGAGTAAATTCTCATAAAAGCCATTTGATCATTCCTCTTAGACCTTTTGCCAAATACTCGGTAAAACTCCCACAATGAACGCTTTTTGTCATATAATTTAGCCCGCCAGCTATTAGCCCGCTCAAGAGAATTTTGATATGACAACGATCATCAAACAAGATGACTTGATTACATCAATCAAGGATGCCCTCCAGTTTATTTCTTACTATCACCCACAAGACTTCATCCAAGCGATGAGCCGTGCTTATGATCGTGAAGAAAACAAAGCTGCAAAAGATGCAATTGCACAAATCCTCATCAACTCACGTATGTGTGCTGAAGGCCATCGACCAATCTGTCAAGATACAGGTATTGTCAACGTTTTCCTTGAAGTTGGCTTAGATGTTAAATTTGATTTAACCATGAGCTTAGACGATGCAGTGAACGAAGGCGTACGCCAAGGTTACTTAGAAAACTCAAACGTATTGCGTGCTTCTGTTCTTGCTGATCCAGCTTTTGGTCGTAAAAATACCAAAGACAATACCCCTGCTGTCATCCACTACAAACTCGTACCAGGTAATAAAGTTGACATTACTGTGGCTGCTAAAGGTGGTGGTTCAGAAAATAAATCTAAACTTGCAATGTTAAACCCATCAGACTCAATCGTAGATTGGGTACTCAAAACTGTTCCAACGATGGGTGCAGGCTGGTGTCCACCAGGTATGCTCGGTATCGGGATTGGTGGTACTGCTGAAAAAGCCATGATGCTTGCAAAAGAAGCATTGATGGAAGAAATCAACATGGATGAATTACTTCGTCGTGGCCCACAAAACAAAATGGAAGAACTCCGTATTGAGATCTTCGAAAAAGTGAATGCGTTGGGTATTGGTGCACAAGGTCTTGGTGGTTTAACCACTGTTCTTGATATTAAAATCAAAGATTACCCATGTCACGCTGCTGGTAAACCAGTTGGTATGATCCCGAACTGTGCAGCGACTCGTCATGCTCATTTCCAATTAGATGGTACAGGTGTTGCACACATTCAAGCACCTAAACTTGAAGACTACCCTGCTGTAACTTGGGACTCTTCTCAATCTAAGCGTGTGAATCTCGACACGATCACTCAAGAAGAAATGAACTCTTGGAAACCAGGTGATACATTACTTCTTAACGGTACCATTTATACAGGTCGTGATGCTGCACATAAGCGTATGGTTGACATGTTAAATAATGGTGAAGAACTTCCAGTCGACTTAAAAGGTAAATTCATTTACTACGTGGGTCCAGTCGATCCAGTTGGTGATGAAGTCGTTGGTCCTGCTGGCCCAACAACTGCAACCCGTATGGATAAGTTCACTCGTCAAGTGTTAGAAGCTACTGGCTTATTTGGTATGATTGGTAAAGCAGATCGTGGCCCTACTGCGATTGAAGCGATCAAAGACAACCAAGCAACTTACCTTATGGCCGTTGGTGGTGCAGCCTACCTCGTTTCAAAAGCGGTACGTGAAGCAGAAGTTGTAGCATTTGCTGATTTAGGTATGGAAGCAATCTACAAATTTGTCGTTGAAGATATGCCTGTTTCTGTTGCTGTGGACGTAAATGGCACATCAATCCATGCGACTGCACCAAAAATCTGGCAAGCGAAGATTGGTAAAATTCCAGTCGTTGATGCTGCGCAATAACGCCTTTATCAGAAAAATAGCCGAATCCATTGATTCGGCTATTTTTTTGTCTAAAGTATCTGTTACATTACAAAAAGATAATATGAGTATAGGGATAGAGATATGCGTAAGCGCTTACCCATCTTTATGATTGGGTTTTGTCTAATAATCAACATGCAGAATACTTTTGCTAGCCCTGCTCAATTGAAATCAGTTAAAGAACTGATCACACTTAGTGATCTTGAAAATGTTTTAAATGCCTCATTAGAGGAAATGCAGCCAGCATTAGACAAACAAGCCGAGAACATTTTATTAAATATTTTGGGTAAGAATGAATTAACCACCACACAAGAACATTTAGCCGTTTTAGAGCTAAGTCAGCTACTGAAGCAAACTAGCTCTAGAGTTTTTGCCCGTCCTGAAACTCTACAAAATATTGAAAAAATCTATGCCGAGGCTTTGACGGAAGAAGAAATACAAGCCTATCTCAAATTTTTGAAAACGCCTGAAGGTAAATCAATTAATAAGAAAAATCTGAAAATCAGCACCGATGTTTTTCAATATATGAATAGTTTGAGTGAGCAGACATTAAATGATCCCGAACAAAGCGCCAAACTGAAAGAGCAGTTTTTGACAATCATCAAACCACTCATTCAAATCAACTAGCACCTATTCTCGAGCTTGGTTTTACCAAGTTAAAGGATTCCATAACTTAAATGGTTTGACCAAATGTACTTCTGATTTCTCATCGTACTTCGCAGGCTTTAATTCTTGTGGCTTGCTACGAATTTTCCCAGAAGCATCCTGCGCAACAAAGTTATAGCTAGATGATTTTAATCGAGTAAATGCTATTTCTTGGCGTGCGACTTTATCTGGCATAATCATAAATGGGCCAGTATGCTCACTTCTAGAAATCTTATTTTCTTCATCGTATTTAATAAAATAAGTTTGTGCCGCATCCACAGTAAAATCGACATATTTCGGCTTTTGGAAGTGTAAGCCAGCCAAAGGACGACTTACGCTTAAACGATATGTACCTGCTGGTAGTTCTAACCAATAATAATGATTATGCAACAAGCTAGGGATACGATGCCCATTGATAAATAAATTCGCGGCTGCAATTTCCTGACGATTCCAACGCGTATCTGGTCGGTATAAATAGACGACTGCAGCTTGTTCATTTTGCGGTTTGATAGGTTCGAAGTATTGACCTAATTTTTGATTGACCCAACCACCGACAGAGAAACCACCGACATGATATTGATCCAATAAACCCGGCTCTTTTTCTGTATCTATAGATGGAAGTGTCGCAGTCAATACAGTTGGATCATTTTCCACTGCCTTATGACTTTGGCAGCCAGCCAACACCCCTGCACAACATAATGACAATATTAAATAACGCATGACATCCCTCAAGGCGTTTTTTGAATTTATTTTTAACAGCGCAAAACTATGCGGATTTTTTCAATTTTAAGATTAACACCTCAACGCCTAATTGCAAATAAAAAAAGCATGAAAAGCCAAGCCTTTCATGCTTTTTTAGATGAATGTGAATTAAGCTGACTTAGAGTCAACTACTTTCAAATCCGTTTTTTCAACCAATTCCGGCGTACCTGTTTGTGGTAAACGTTCAGCTTTGAAAGTAGGTTTAGCGGTACCATTAATCACAGCCTCATCCACAATCACAGTACCGACATCAGTACGACTTGGTAAGTCATACATGGTTTCAAGCAAGACATTTTCCAGAATTGAACGTAAACCACGTGCACCCGTATTACGCTCAAGTGCTTTCTTCGCCACTGCTCGCAATGCGGAATCATCAAATACCAAGTCAACATCTTCCATGCTGAATAAGTATTGATATTGACGAGTTAATGCATTTTTAGGCTCGGTTAGAATCTGCATCAAAGCTTCTTCATCTAACTCTTCTAAGGTTGCAATCACCGGTAAACGACCAATAAATTCAGGAATTAAACCGAATTTAACCAAATCAGTCGCTTCAACTTGACGGAATAATTCAGAGACTTTTTTGCTGTCATCTTTATTCTTCACATCAGCAGTAAAACCGATTCCGCCTTTTTCTTGACGTTGCTGTACGATTTTTTCCAAACCAGAGAATGCACCACCACAAATAAATAGGATATTCGCAGTATCAATTTGGATAAATTCCTGCTGTGGATGCTTACGGCCACCTTGTGGTGGGATAGAAGCAACCGTACCTTCAATCATTTTCAATAATGCTTGTTGTACACCTTCGCCAGACACATCACGAGTAATCGATGGATTTTCAGATTTACGAGTAATCTTGTCGATCTCATCAATATAGATAATGCCCTTCTGCGCTTTTTCTACATCATAATCTGCTTTTTGCAGTAGCTTTTGCACGATGTTTTCAACATCTTCACCGACATAACCTGCTTCAGTGAGTGTTGTTGCATCTGCCATTGCAAAAGGCACATCGAGTAAACGAGCAAGCGTTTGTGCAAGTAATGTCTTCCCTGAACCTGTTGGTCCAATCAGTAAGATATTACTCTTGGCAATCTCAATTTCATGGTTTCCATGCTGAGATTGACCAACCTTCAAACGTTTATAGTGGTTATAAACCGCAACTGACAATGTTTTTTTAGCAACATCTTGTCCGATGACGTATTGATCTAACGCTGCACGAATTTCGTGTGGTTTAGGCAATGGTTTTGTCGCCCAATCGCCTGCTTCCACTTGTTGACTTGTTTGCACTAAATCCAAGCAGACATCCACACACTCATTACAAATATATGCGTCCTCACCTGCAATCAATTTTCCAACTTCAGATTGCGTCTTACCACAAAATGAACAATGTTTTTGTCCTTGAGGATGTTCGGACATATTTACTCCACCACTTAAATCTTAAACTTAGTTTTTAAAAATCAAGGACGCTTACTAAGCACTTGATCAACCAAACCATATTCTTTTGCTGCTTGCGCAGTCATGAAGTTGTCACGATCTGTATCACGAGCAACCGTTTCATAGTCTTGACCACTATGTTCAGCCATTAAGCGATTTAAACGCTCTTTGATAAATAAAATTTCACGAGCATGAATTTCAATATCGGAAGCTTGACCACGGAAGCCGCCTAAAGGTTGGTGAATCATGACACGTGCATTTTCAAGACAGTAACGTTTGCCTTTTGCACCAGCATTTAATAGGAAAGCGCCCATAGAAGCAGCTTGTCCCATACAATAAGTCACGACATCAGGTTTAATAAACTGCATCGTATCGTAAATCGCCATACCCGCAGTCACCGAACCGCCCGGTGAGTTAATATAAAGATGAATGTCTTTTTCTGGATTTTCAGCTTCTAAAAATAACATCTGAGCAACGATGAGGTTTGCCATGTTATCTTCTACTTCACCCGTTAAGAAAATAACGCGCTCACGTAACAAACGTGAATAAATGTCAAATGAACGCTCACCACGAGATGACTGTTCAACGACAACAGGAACTAAAGCATTTTCAATTGTTGGAACATACATACGTTTACTTATTCCTAAATTATTGTGACTCGGTCTATGCCAACAATATGAGGGATAATCGACGAAATTGCAAAAGGTTCAATCTGAAATATTCGATTATTTAGACTAAAAGCTGGCAATTTCATTAGAAATTAACACTTTCATAACACGGATAAAAAAAGGCGCAATAAGCGCCTTTCTTTTAAACTTTTGAAAGCTTAGCCACGACGTGCTTGTTGCTCTTTCAATAAGTCTTCATAGCTTACAGCGACATCACTTACTTTAGCCGCAGCTAAAATGTGATCTACAACTTGGTCTTCTAAAACAACTGCTTCGATTTGAGCACGTTGTTGTTTATCATTTTTGAAGTATTCAACAACTTCTGTTGGATCTTCATAAGAAGAAGCCATGTCATCGATGTAAGCATCAACACGTGATTGGTCAACTTCAAGTTTAGCATCAGCCAATACTTTGCTAACCAATACACCAAGCTTAACTGATTTTTCAGCTTGTTCTTTGAACAACTCATCAGGAAGCATGCTGCTATCAAACGCACCAGCGCCTTGAGCACCAAACTGTTGAGTGAACTGTTGGATCATTTGTTGACGTTGACGGTCAATTTCTTGAGCAACCATAGAAGCTGGAACTTCGATTTCATTTGCAGCAACAAGTGCATCAAATGCAGCTTGTTTAACTTGGTTACGAAGACCGTTACGAACTTCACGTTCCATGTTTTTACGAACGTCAGCTTTTAACTTATCTAAGCCTTCTTCTTCAGTTAAACCAAAGATTTTCAAGAATTCAGCATCAATCTCAGGAAGTTTTTGTTTTTCAACAAGCTTCACAGTGATTTTGAATTGAGCTGCTTTACCTGCTAAGTTTTCAGCTTGGTAATCTTCAGGGAAAGTAACATCAATCACTTTCTCTTCGCCTTTCTTCATGCCGATGATACCGTCTTCAAAGCCTGGAATCATACGACCAGAACCAAGAACTAGTTTAAAGTCTTCAGCAGTACCGCCTTCAAACTTCTCACCATCAACAGTACCTTCAAAATCGAAAGTCACTTGCATGTCTTTTTTCGCCATGCCTTTGGTTTCAGTCCAAGAAGCACGTTGTTTTTGCAAGTTTTCAATCATTACATCAACATCTGCATCGTTGATTTCTGATGATTTACGCTCAACTTCTAAATCAGCAAAAGCTTTCACTTCTACTTCAGGATAAACTTCAACAGTCGCTTCAAAAACTAAAGCATCATCTTTGTTTTCAACTTTCTCAATGTTCGGCATACCGACCGCATTGATTTTTTCTTGTTGAATCGCTTCGAATACTGTGTCACGAATGATGTCATTCACAACTTCTTGATAAATGCTCGCACCATATTCACGGCGAACAACATTTAAAGGCACTTTACCTGGACGGAAGCCGTTGATCTTCACAGTTTTAGCAGTGCGTTTTAAGCGAGCTTCAAATTGCTCGTTAACACGGCTCGTCGGTACAGAAACATTTAAACGACGGGCAACGCCCGAAACCGCTTCAGTCGTTACTTGCATGGCTTCCTCGATATATAGTTAGTAGTAACAATTTTAAAAGTGCCACATTATATGACAACTTTGCTGATATACAAAATTAGTCAGGCATTCTAGCAGCAAAAGTGAATCCGAGCATCTCTACCAACTCGCCTCTTTTAATTATTTTCAGTGATTATTCTGAATAGATGAAAATCACACGTATGCAAGTTCAAATTATAACCATAGATAAAGTGCTCACATTTCAATCAATCAAAAACCACATGAACTTACACTTTATTACACTATTCTATTTCTTTTTCCCAAGTTATATGATCTTAAGATCGTTAAAACCAATCTCAAAGAATTGCATATAAAAATAAGAATAATTATTATTTGCATGAATTTTAAGGTTTACATGGATACGATATGTCTTCTTTTATCAGAACACGTAAGAAATTTGTTTCTTCTGCAATTGCATCATCCCTATCAATGATCGCAACAACAGCGATTGCTCAAGATCAAAACCAAGTGGTTCAACTTCCAACGATCCATGCGGAAGCAACTGTTAATGAATTAAAAGTCGACAAGTCTGCAAATGCAAAATATGTGGCTCCGTTAAAAGATACACCAAAGACTGTTTCGATTCTTTCTCAAAAACTTTTAAAAGAAACCAACTCAAATACATTATTAGAAGCATTACGTAATGAGCCTGGTATTACTTTAGGCGCAGGTGAAGGCGGTACACCTTATACAGATATCCCATATATTCGTGGTTACAATGGGCAAAGCGCAATCTATGTAGATGGTGTGCGTAACTCAACGACTCAAAATCGTGACATGTTCGCAATCGACCAAGTAGAAATCACTAAAGGTTCAAGCTCTGCACTTACTGGTGGTAGCGGTGTAGGTGGTAGCATTAACTTGATCCCTAAAGTTGCTCACGAAGGTGATGAGTACCAAGGTACTGTTGCTGGCGGTACTGATAACTATAAACACATCGTACTTGATGCAAATAAAGACTTTGGCAACGGTATCGCTGGTCGTGTCATTGCGATGGGTCATGAGAATGAAAAACCGGGCCAACATAACGGTGCCGAATATGCACGCGTTGGATTAGCACCAAGTATTGCATTTGGTTTAGGTAGTGAAAATCGTGCAACGCTGAGCTACTACTTCTTGAAAAGCAATGATGAACCAGATTCTGGCGTTCCATTTAATAACCCAAATAATCCACCTGCTGGAACGGATAAAGCTGATGGTCGTCCAGTTAATGTTAAACAAGGTACATATTACGGTTGGAAAGATCGCGACTTTGATAAACGTGAAAATCACATCGGTACTTTAAAATTAGAACATGATTTTAATGATGATCTAACTGTAACGAATACAACAACGTATAGCCGTTCAAAAGCAGATTATATCTTTACCAATCCAGATGACTCAAAAGGTAACATCTATAATGGTAAAGTTTATCGTCGTGCCACTCAGTCAATTCGTGACACGGAAGCATTTACCGATCAGTTGTCTTTAGCGGGTAAGTTAAACACGGGCGCAATTGCACATAGCTTTAATGTTGGTGCAGAGTACAATCGTGAAAAAACCAATCGCGGTAACTACGATATGACTTATCCAGGTTACACAGGTTCAACGACTGCTGGATTCAACGCCAACTGTGCAAACAATGATGGTTGGTGTACAGATCTAAACAACCCTAGCGCAAATGATCCGTGGTTAGGCACACTCAATCCAAATAAGAAACAAACCACTTTAACCAATGAAACTGTTTCTATTTATGCATTAGATAGTATTGAGTTCAACAAGTACTGGTTACTCAACCTCGGCGTACGTTGGGATCAGTTTGATACTAACTTAAAATACAATAAAGATGTAACGAGTCGTGGTGTAACAACCACAGCTGGAACTGAGTATTCAAACGATACGGATTACTTCTCTTATCAAGCAGGTGTTGTGTTCCGTCCAACCGAAAATGGCAGTATTTACGCAAGCTATGCAACTGCTGCTAATCCTGTTGGGATTGACCCAGACATCGATGGACTATCCGTTTCAACTCAAGATTTAGAGCCTGAAAAAGCACGCACCTATGAAATCGGTACAAAATGGAGCCTTTGGGACAACCGTGCAAATGCAACGGCTGCTATTTTCCGTACTGAGAAGCAAAATACTCGTGTTTCAATTGATGCAAACACCACAGCAAATGTTGGTGAGAGTAAAGTTGATGGCTTCGAACTTGGTTTAACAGGTCATATTACAGATAAATGGGAAATAGCTATTGGTTATAGTTATTTAGATAGTGAATTAACTAAAGCTGCATACAATGCTATTGCTCAGGAAGGCAAACCATTGCCTTTCGTAGCAAAACAAAGTGCTAGCTTGTGGAGCACATACCAAGTTTTACCAAAACTAACTTTAGGTGCTGGTGCACAATATCGTGATCAGGTATATGCAAATACAAACCCAAACACAGCAACAACATCGACAAAAATCCTGCCTACATTTACGATCTATAATGCGATGGCAAAGTATGATGTAAATGATAATGTAAACTTACAGTTAAACATCAACAACATCTCAAATAAGCGTTATTTCACGAGTGCACACGCAGCACATTACGCAAATGAAGGTGATGGTCGTAACGCTGTACTTGCTGTTAACTTTAAATACTAAGACTAAATCCCATAAATTTATTATGGAATTCATCTAAGTTAATATAAAATAGCCTCTACAAAGAGGCTATTTTTATCACTATCTATTATTCAAAAGGATATGTTCTGTGATTCATCACATTCCTAATGTATTAAGCAAAGAACAAGTTGCAGAATTCCGCAAAGTGATGGAAACAGCAAATTGGGTTGGTGGAAAAGTAACAGCAGGCACACTATCAGCAGCTGTTAAAAAAAATCAGCAGCTTTCAGAACAAGATCCTCTCACCCATCATTTAAGTGAGATCGTGATGCAAGCCATTTGGAAACATCCGACGTTCCAAGCTGCGGCTCTACCACGACAGATTATTCCACCACTATTTAATCGCTATGATGAACACGAGACCTTTGGTTTTCATGTCGATAACTCCATTCGTTTGATTCGTGGTACGAGTCAACAAATTCGAACAGATTTATCTTGCACACTTTTCTTGAGTGAACCAGAAGAATATGACGGCGGCGACCTAGTGATTGAGGACACCTATGGTTATCATGAAGTAAAACTTCCTGCAGGTGATGTCGTACTCTATCCTTCGACTAGTTTGCACGAAGTCAGTAGCATCACGCGTGGCACTCGCTTTGCTTCATTTTTTTGGGTGCAAAGCCTTATTCGCGAAGATCAAAAACGTCATATGCTGTTTAATTTAGATGAAAGCATCCGCCAGCTCCGCAAAGATCACGGCGATAACTATTCAGAAGTAATGAAACTTACCAATCTCTATCACAACCTCATTCGTATGTGGTCAGAACTATAAAGTTTCAGCATTAAGAAATAATTTATTTTTCCCATTTTTTTATAAATCATGGGAAATTTTTCTCATAATTCTTGAAATACTGCAAAAAATAGAAAAAAATTTCCCACTTGTTCAAATTAAAATGTTTTATAGACCTTTGCAGTCGCTTGTGTTTTCACCTAGACTGGTTTTTACTAGATGATGAATATAACTGCAAAACCCAATCACTGATTTGAATGGTAGAAGATGAAAACAACTCACGGTGTTACCTATCCGTCTAATTATACAAAACATCTCGCTGCTCTCCTGATGCTGCGCCTCGCGCGCGTATAAATTTTTTGCCTATTTTTTCAGGTACTCGATCCCCATATTTTCTTTAAATTGATTCTTATAGACCCCATATATATTTGTAGTACGTTGCATTTAATTTGACTCAGCAACCATGCTACAACAAGGAGTTATCTCATGATGTTGGCTGACCCAAGCAAGAAATACCGCCGTATGTATCAACGAGTGGATTTACCAGATCGTCAATGGCCAAACAACGAAATTAACAAAGCACCGATTTGGATGAGTACCGACCTTCGTGACGGTAACCAAGCGATTTTTGAACCAATGAACATGGATCAAAAATTGAAAATGTTCAAAATGTTGGTGAAAATCGGCTTTAAACATATTGAAATCGGCTTTCCTTCTGCTTCACAAATCGACTTCGACTTTACTCGTATGTTGATTGAAGAAGATTTGATTCCTGAAGATGTATACATCGAAGTATTGGTTCAAGCACGTGATCATTTAATTGCACGTACATTTGAAGCTTTAGTTGGTGCGAAACGTGCGATCGTCCATATTTATAATTCGAACTCTCCGACTTTCCGTAAGAAAGTGTTGAATGTCGATGCAAATGGTTCAAAACAACTTGCAATCAATGCCGCGACAAAAGTAAAAGAGTATGCAGCCGAATATCCAGCAACGGACTGGATTTTCCAGTACAGCCCTGAATGTTTCTCTGCAACTGAATTAGAAGTCGCAAAAGATGTCTGTGATGCTGTAACTGAAATTTGGGAAGCATCTCCAACCAATAAAGTCATCTTGAACTTGCCTGCAACAGTCGAAGTTTCAACACCAAATGTCTATGCCGATCAAATCGAATGGATGCACCGTAATTTAGCACGTCGTGATGGGGTGATTATCTCAGTTCACTGTCACAATGACCGTGGTTGCGGTATTGCAGCATCTGAGTTGGCAATTATGGCAGGTGCTGACCGTGTTGAAGGTTGTGTGTTTGGTAATGGTGAACGTACAGGTAACGTTGACGTTGCCGCGATTGCCTTGAACATGTACACCCAAGGTGTTGCGCCAGAATTAGACTTCTCAAATATCAATGAAATCATTGCAACTGTTGAAGAATGTACTGGTTTGCCTGTGCACCCTCGTCATCCATATGCAGGTGATTTAGTCTTTACTGCATTCTCTGGTTCTCACCAAGATGCGATTAAAAAAGGCTTTGAATTCCAGAAAGATGAAGAAATTTGGGACATGCCTTATTTACCAATCGACCCTAAAGACTTAGGTCGTGATTATGATGCGGTGATTCGCGTGAATAGCCAATCTGGTAAAGGTGGTATTGCCTACTTATTGGAATCAAATTACAACGTTGCATTGCCACGTCGTGTACAAATTGAGTTCAGTCAGATCGTACAACAACATACTGATGAAAATGGCACTGAGATCAGCGCAACTGAAATTTGGACTTTATTCCAAAACACGTATGTCGACATCAAAAACCGTCATTATCAAATGAAGCATTATCAATTGTCAGATATCAATGGCACACAAATCATTGAATTAGACATTGAAATTGAAGGTGAGGTCCAACGCTTACGTGGCGAAGGTAATGGCCCAATTTCAGCGATGTTGAATGCATTACAACTCCCAATTGATGTTGTGAACTATGAAGAACGTAGCATCAGTTCAGGTGCAAATGCGAAAGCGCTTGCCTTAATTGAGCTTCAAGTGAAAGGTGCTGGTAAGAGCGCATTTGGTGCAGGTGTTCACGACAACATTGTCACTTCATCAATTGAAGCAATTATCGCGTGTACTAACCGCTTGATCGAGCAAGGCGTGTTGACAACTGAACAAGTGGTTGCAGCAGCCGTCTAAATTTGTGAAATTTCACATAATGCTCAGTAAAGCTGAGTTGTAATATCAGAAAAAATGACTTTTGAAAGGATATCTGAATTGGTATCCTTTTATTATTAATGATTTAATATAGGGCGAATCATTCCAGTGTCTTTTCCATCGGATTCAGTGGGTTTAGTCACACCACAAAAGTTTCAGTTTGAACAACCTCTAGAACTCGAATGTGGGCGTATTCTCCCCCGTTTTGATTTGATGGTTGAAACCTATGGAACACTCAATGCAGATAAGTCAAATGCGATCTTAATTTGCCATGCATTATCAGGACATCACCATGCCGCAGGTTTTCATCATGAAGATGATAAAAAAGCAGGTTGGTGGGATAGTTGTATTGGCCCAGGAAAAGCAATCGATACCAATCATTTCTTTGTGGTTTCATTAAACAACATTGGTGGTTGTAGCGGTTCAACTGGCCCAACTTCGCCGAATCCAGAGAATGAAAATCGCCCTTATGGCCCAGACTTTCCGCTTGTCACAGTTCGCGACTGGATAAAAACTCAAGCAATGTTGTCAGATCGTCTAGGGATTGAGATTTGGTATGCAGTTATTGGTGGTTCATTGGGTGGCATGCAAGCCTTGCAATGGTCTTTGGATTATCCAGATCGTTTAAAAAAATGTGCCATCATCGCAAGTGCACCAAAGCTTTCAGCACAAAATATTGCATTCAACGAAGTTGCACGCCAATCGATTCTTTCCGATCCTGATTTCCATCATGGTCGTTATTTGGAACATGATAGCTATCCAAAACGTGGCTTAATTTTAGCGCGTATGGTTGGGCATATTACCTATCTCTCCGAAGAAGCGATGAAGCAAAAATTTGGTCGTGATTTAAAATCAGGCAAATTTATGTACGGCTTTGATGTCGAATTCCAAGTAGAAAGTTACCTTCGTTACCAAGGCGAACAATTCAGCCGTAATTTCGATGCAAATACCTACTTGATTATGACTAAGGCATTAGACTACTTTGATCCATCTCGTGAATATGAGCACTCTTTGACGAAGGCAATGAGTCAACCGAAATGTAAATTTTTGGTCATCTCATTTACTACGGATTGGCGTTTTAGCCCAAGCCGCTCACAAGAGTTAGTGGATGCATTGATTGATAATCACAAGCCTGTCAGCTACTTAGATATTGATGCTGAACAAGGTCATGACTCGTTCTTGTTCCCAATCCCACTTTATGTAAAAACACTACGAGCATTTTTAGGTGGAGAACAACAGTTGCAATCGACACCGCAGGAGGTTCACTAATGCGTATAGATCAACGACTCGCTGAAAAATGGATTAATCCGAATTCGAGCGTACTCGATTTGGGTTGTGGTGATGGTGAATTACTGGCTCATATGAGTAAACAGCACAATATTCGTGCCTATGGCCTAGAAATTGATCAAGAAAAGATTGCAATTGCGATCAGTCGGGGGTTAAATATTATCCAACAGGACTTAAACTTAGGTTTAAGCCGCTTTGCCGACCAATCTTTTGATTCTGTGGTTATGGCACAAGCTTTGCAAGCTGTAGATGCACCAGATGTATTACTTCGTGATATGGTGCGTGTCGGCAAACAGGCCATTATTACCTTTCCAAACTTTGCGTATTGGAAGACGCGTTCTTTTCTTGCATTGAAAGGGAAAATGCCTGTTTCGGAAGCTTTACCTTATATGTGGTATAACACCCCGAATATTCATTTATGTACTTTCCGTGACTTTGAAGCCTTATGTGCTGAGAATCGGATTAAAATTATTAATCGACTTGCCGTTAATGGTGACCAACAAGGTAGTATGCTGAGCAAGCATATGCCGAACCTATTTGGTGAAGTCGCAATTTATCGAGTGAGCGCTCTATGAAAAAGACATTAATCAGCACATTTTTATTTGGTCTGATCAGTATACAAGCGCATGCTGACTATGTGACTCAACCGCAATCGGTTGCAGCACAAGCAGCACGATACTCAGTAATGGGTATTGATGAGTTACAACGCGCATCAAAAGCTGGTCAAGCTGGGGCACAATTTTATTTAGCAACTCGTTACCAATACGGTAAGGATGTGGCTAAAGATGAGAAACAAGCTTTTTCTTTGTTTAAAGCAGCAGCAGATCAAGGTATCTCAGCAGCACAATTAAACGTCGGTCGCATGTATGCTGATGGTATTGGCGTCAAAAAAGATGAAGCTTTAGCACGTAAATACTTTGAGAAAGCAGCAAGTCATGGTGACAATCGTGCCAGCTTTAATCTTGCAATGATGGAAGAGCAAAAGAAAAACTACATGGGTGCTTATCAATGGTATGAGCTTTCTACTCGTGATGGCATGCTCGACACTAAAGTAATTAAACTTTCAGAAGGTAAGAAAACTGCTTTAGCTGCTAACTTAACGCAAGATCAAATCCGTACTGCACGTGACCGTGCTGACAAATGGATTCAAGCACAGTAATTAAATCTACAAAATGACCTTTAGCATATATCTTTTAGGTACAATCTAAAGGTCATTTTTTTAATAGTATTCTAATAAATATTTGCTAAGTGAAAATATCATTCGAAGTTATACCTTATTCAAATGGGATATATTCTGGTCTCAACATACAAATTATTCCTTATGACTTACAACGAAATCCTAATTGCCATAATTCAATTGTGATTGATGAGTTTGCTTTTTCTTTAATAGAACGGTTGTTTTTAGAAAATGAAAATCCTTGGTCACATTGGGGTTACACTTATCTTGATACTGAAAAAACAATTATAGTTTTAAAAAAATTAAGTAATTATAAGACGTACTTAAGTTCTAAAAATTATTTAAATTATAAGGATGATGTCAAACTTCTTTATAAAAGAGATACTAAGATTTTTAAGAAAAAATTTCCTAAATATAAAAATGAAGTCTTAACCATGATTGATCAGCTAATAGCATTTCTAACAAAGATTTTGGAAAAAGATATTAATGGTATCACTGTGATTGGTGTTTGATTTCTCAAGATTCAATCTAGCGCTAAATTAAGTATAATCATTACTAGTTTTATTGAGATTTTTGCAATGTCTACTCCCCTCTGGTTCTCTCAAGGCAGTCTTGTCCTTGCAAGTAACAACAAAGGCAAAGTTGTCGAATTTGAACACCTCTTTCAACAACTCAACCTTCCTGTCGAGATTATTCCTCAAGGTAAACTGGATATTGAAGATGCGATAGAAGATGGTCTCAGCTTTGTTGAAAATGCGATTATCAAAGCCCGTCATGCCTCTAAACTATCAGGTAAACCTGCACTTGCGGATGATTCAGGACTTTGTGTTCCAATTCTAGGTGGTGCTCCAGGCATCTATTCTGCTCGTTATGCGGGTGAACATGGTAACGATGCTGCCAACAACCAAAAACTTTTAGCTGACCTCGCACCTTTTCGCAAAGATGGCGAAGTGATTGAAGGCATGTTTGTTTGCGTACTCGCAGTGGTTACACATGCCGAAGATCCTTTACCACAAATCTTTCAAGGTATTTGGAAAGGTGAAATCTTAGAAGCTGCTCGCGGAGAAAATGGATTTGGTTATGATCCCCTCTTTTGGGTAGCTGAACGTAACTGTTCGAGTGCTGAACTCAGCAAAGAAGAGAAAAGTAAAATCAGTCATCGTGGCAAAGCAATGCAACTCTTCAAAGCCAGCTTAATTTAAATCAAGCTGCGTGCTCTAGTTGATGAATAAAAACTAGAGCACTTTTAGATAAAATAAAAAATCAAATACGCTTAAATTAGAAAAAACGCCTGTATTAGGTATTGATTACAAATCAAAAAGTAAAATCATCTATTCAAATATTTAAAGCTAATTGTTCCTCTGTCGCAAAATTGCAATATAAGTGTCACATATTTGTCATGCCAAACTGTTGAGATATATACAAAGTTTGATAGGAATAAAATTATGGCTGGTTTATCTATTTGGCATGTACTCATTTTCGCTATTGTGGTTATTTTACTTTTCGGTACATCTAAGCTTAAAAACTTAGGTAAAGATGTTGGTGGCGCGGTAAAAGATTTCAAAAAATCGATGAAAGAAGAAGATGAGGCAACTGCATCTTTAAATGAACCACGCACGATTGATGCTCAAGTTAAAAATACTGAAAGTTCAGTAAAAAGCTAAGCGAGCCTGATTATGCTGAATTTGGGAATGACCGAGATCTTCTGCTTTGCCGTAATCGGCTTGCTGGTTCTTGGTCCTGATAAATTGCCAGAAGCTGCACGCTTTGTAGCGAAATGGTATGGAAAAATTAAAAAGTTTATCAACAATATTCAGAATGAAATTGATCGTGAACTGCGCCTTTCTGAATTTCGAGAAGAGATGCAGAAAGAAATTGATAAAATTACTGAACTTGAACGAAGAATGCAAAAACAGTTGGATGAGCTAAAAAGCACACAAACCTCCACTGAAGAACCAGAACAGGCAGCACCAGAAACTAAAGCATCTATTCAGTACTTTCATTTCGAACAACATGCTGCCGTTCCATTCAGTATTCAATATCAACAATTATTCGCTCAAGATGTCACATCAAAACCGACACCAGAGCAGTTTGATACAGAATTAAAGATTGCCGTATGAGCCAATTGCCATCTACTTCAGTCAACAGTACTGAAGAAACCCTCCAACAAATGCCTGTGATGCAGCATTTGATTGTTCTTCGCCAATATTTATTTAAAATTGTTGGTGTAACAATTTTTCTTTTTTTCTGTTTATTACCTTTCAGAAACTATACTTATCAATGGCTCTCTGACCCATTGAGACAACAACTACCAGCAACATCAACTATGATTGCCACTGATGTTACGGCAACATTCATGGCTCCATTTAAGCTCAACTTATTTGTCGCTTTCATGCTGGCAATGCCCTATATCATTTACCAGATTTGGTCATTTATTAAGCCTGCTTTATATGAAAAAGAACGTCACCTAGCCATTCCATTATTGCTGGGTAGTATTGTGCTGTTCTATTTAGGCGTTGCGTTTGCATATTTCATTACACTACCAGCAATTTTACATTTCTTTATTAGTGTATCGCCTGAAACTGTAGCACCAATGACGGATATCAATAGCTATTTAAGTTTCTGCTTAAAGCTATTCTTGGTTTTCGGCTTTACTTTTGAAATTCCAATTATTACTTTGGTATTGATCTTAATCGGAGTCGTCAGTACTCAGAGTTTGATTGAGAAGCGCCGCTTTATTGTCGTAGGTTGTTTCTTTATTTCAATGTTCGTAACACCACCTGATGCCCTATCGATGATTATGCTTGCAGTCCCGATGTGGATGCTGTTTGAACTTGGTTTACTATTTGGAAAAATACTAGAAAAAAGAAAAGAAGATTAATAAAGTATATTTAAATCATAAACCTCTGTCGAAATCGCAGAGGTTTTATTTTTTAAGTTTATGTTTTTTAAATATTTACAAAAATTAAATTGTCTTCAAATTGCCTTAAAAGTGTAAAAAAAATGTCATCTGTAATTCATAGAATCAATCAGGATTTATTTATCATTAATTAAAGATACGGATTTATTATGACTGCCAATACAAATCAGCCAAGTCGTCGTGATATTTTGAAATGGTTCGCGGGTGTACCGTTTTTACCACTAGGGGCAATGGGAACTGCAGCAGCATTAACAGGTTGCAACGATAGCAATGACAGCTCTACACCTGCTGTTAAGTTAGCACAATTTAAAAGTGCTAAGTTTACGCCTATGGCTGCACCATCAACTACACTTGATATGGCAACAACATCTGTTAAATCTAGCTTAACAGTAACTTGGGATGACAATACATCAACTGAATATAAGTTGGGTTATGAAGAGTTCTTCCGCACAGGTATGGAAGTTGACAATATCGATGGCGGTAAAATTATCGCAGGTAGTTATTACGATATTAACAATCAACCTATCCGTGATACTTCTGTTGCTGGTCAAGAGCGTCAATTCTTCTCTGACTGTCCAGATGGTTCATCATTAATTCATATTGAAGGTGCTCAAGTTGCGGGTGTAACAACACCTGTATTCCATGTTGTTCAGTTTGAATACACCACTCAAAACTTAGCTCAAGAAGATATGTATGGTAAATTACCATCGCCGATTGCAGTACTGACATTAGATCAAGATCAAAAAACTGGCCATCTTGCATTGAAAAAATATTTCAATGTAGATATGTCTAAGGTTCATGGTCTTTGGATTACTTGTGGTGCAAGCCTTTCACCTTGGAATACGCACCTTTCAAGTGAAGAGTATGAACCAGATGCATTCAATCAAATCGGTACTAAACTAGAGAAATTACAAGCATATAGTAAAAACCTATATGGCAATGAAAATACAGCAAATGTTTATAACTATGGTCATTTACCAGAAATTATTCTTGATGGTAAAGGTCGTGGTACAGCAGTTAAACACTATTGCTTAGGTCGTATCTCACACGAACTCATTCAAGTAATGCCTGATAACCGTACTGTAATAATGGGTGATGACTATACGAACGGCGGTTTCTTCATGTTCGTAGCAGACAAAGAAAAAGACCTTTCAGCAGGTACATTGTATATTGCTCAATACACTGCTGAATTGAATGAAACATCGACTGCACCAATCAAATGGATCAAACTGGGTCATACAACAAGTAAAGCAATTGATGACCTAGTCAATGTTCGCGGTATCAAAGCTGAAAACATTATGGAAAGTTTGACTGAAGCACCTGCTGATACAACGGGTTACACCCAAATCCTGCTTGATAAGAAAAAGCTTTGGATCAAACTTAAAGAAGCAAATAATGGCTTTACAAAAGCAGAGATCGAACTTGCTGCAGCTTTCCTAGAAACTCATCGTTACGCTGCTCTTAAAGGCGGTAGTATGGCATTTACGAAGATGGAAGGTACAACAGTTAACATCAAGGATAAAGTCGCTTATTCGGCACTTGCAAATATCCAAGACTCGATGATCGAAGGTAACTCTGCTTGGGTTGCTGGCCATAATGTTAAATTCAAGAAAACCATCAAAGCTGGTGGTATCCTTGCGCATGACATGAAAGGCAGCCAAGTTGACAGCACTAATGCCTTAATCAATAGCGAATGGGCTCCATATCAAAGTCATATGCTCATGATGGGTGAAGATATTTCTGTAGATGCTTTAGGTAACACAGCAAACCCAGATAATATTGCAAGTGCAGACAACCTGAAATTCTCAGAAACTTTACGTACATTGTTCATTGGTGAAGATAGTGGTAACCACACTAATAACTTCCTTTGGGCTTATAACGTTGATACGAAACAATTAGATCGTATCTTGTCTACACCAGCAGGTGCAGAATCAACTGGTTTACATGCCGTTGACTCTGTAAACGGTTGGACATATATCATGAGCAACTTCCAACATGCTGGTGATAGCTCAAAACTTCCTGCTGAATTAAAAGCAAAAGTTTTAGAAAACTATAATGGTGGTTATAGCGCATGTGTAGGCTATATCACGGCTGATCCAGTAGCACCATCTATTGAGAAAAAAGCTTAAGTCTTCGCTTTTAATTCAAAAGATAATGCCGACAAATGTCGGCATTATCTATTTCAGCAAGCTCAGTGTTATTTCCTCAAGATGCCCCTGCTGCTCACCTTGTTGCGTTTTCTCTAGCCAATGCCACTGTTGCGATGTCATTCTTAAAAAATTCGAACAGCGCGTCCCATAAATCGGACTTTGAATAAAGGTGGAAGAAAGTAACTCCTCCATTTCCACACTGACTCCCGTATTTGGTAAAAGATCAGGAATAATCTTTCTCTCATCCTCCAAAATATCCCATACCGCATTTTTTAAATCTGATTCTGAAATATCAACTTGCTGTAACATCGGTAGAAACTCTTGCGTAAAACGCCTGCGCAAATGTTTGGTTTTCTCCCAGTCCTCAGTCATTAATCCATTGGAAACCACGTACACCCCATTGGCTAACACTTGAGGTGCTTCGCCACGATTACTCATATACACCGCTTGCTCACGATCGCCAACGAATAAATTAAAGCCAGCATAGGCTTGTTGCTGTTGTTCTAACTTTTGCACGAAGCGAATGGGTGGCAAGTCACTTTCTAAAAAGTCCTGAATAAGTTTTCCACGCGAGGTTTCATATTGGTTTTTATCATGTCCATTGCGAAAGTTTGTCACAATTGCCCAGCGACCTAATGCAGTGACACCCATCCAAGTCCCACCAGACTGTAAATCCTGTCCTGCAACGATCTGACTATTTTTCCACGGATGTAGTGTTTGACTTGGACGATGATAAAACTCATCACGATTTGAAATTAAACAAAGTGGCATATCCTCAAGAACATGCCATGCAAAAGCGACGATACACATTATTTTGTTCTCACATCTTTACACATTGAATGTACAACATTTTTCACATCATTCCGCTACAATCTGCTCAAAATATAAAATTGAGGAACAGCAATGCTGACCTATCCTAATATTGATCCAGTCGCACTGAGCTTAGGACCAGTCAAAGTGCACTGGTATGGACTGATGTATTTATTGGCCTTTCTATGCGCATGGGGTTTAGCATCATATCGTGCTAAGCAACGTGATGGATGGACTGGTGACATGGTCTCAGACCTTGTGTTTTATGGTGCGTTAGGTGTCGTGCTTGGGGGCCGTGTAGGCTATGTGCTGTTTTATGAGTTTGGTAAGTTTTTAGAAAACCCACTCTGGTTATTCCAAGTGTGGACAGGTGGCATGAGCTTCCACGGTGGCTTCCTTGGAGTCATCATTGCGATGTTATTTTGGTGTAAGAAATACCAAAAAACATGGTTTCAGACTTTGGATTTCATCGCACCGTGTGTACCAACAGGTTTAATGTTCGGTCGTATTGGTAATTTCATTGGTGGTGAACTTTATGGCCGCCAAGTTCAAGACCCAAACTATCCATTTGGCATGATTTTTCCAACAGATCCATTAGGATTGGTTCGTCACCCATCACAAATTTATCAAGCTTTGTGTGAAGGTCTGCTTCTATTCATCATCTTATGGTGGTTTAGTGCGAAACCTCGCCCACGTATGGCAGTTTCAGCATTATTCTTGATCGGCTATGGTGTTGCGCGCTTCTTCATGGAATTCTTCCGTCAACCCGATATTGACCAAGGCTTTATCTTGTTTGGCTGGATGACCAAAGGACAAATCCTCAGTTTCCCAATGATCATTATTGGTCTATGGATGATGTGGTATGCCTATCACAAGAAAATCTACGATTGGCAAATTAAGAAATAATAAAAAGGGAGCTGATGCTCCCTTTTTTAATTAAAACGTTCCAATCAGCGCTTTCACGACCTCACCTAACCGCTTTCCTTGAGCTTCACACAACATTTTTTCATCTTGAGATAAGCTTTGATCATGACGGGGACCACTGACATGGCTTGCGCCATAAGGTGTGCCACCTGTTTTGGTATTTGATAGCGCAGGAATTGAATTCGGTAGCCCTAAAATCATCATGCCATGATGGAACAGTGGCGGTAACATTGTCAGCAATGTGCTTTCCTGCCCACCATGCATTGATCCTGATGAGGTGAATACACATGCTGGTTTATTGTGTAAAGCGCCATTCAGCCATAGGCTCGTGGTCTGATCCCAAAAATATTTCATCTCACTCGCCATGTTGCCAAAACGAGTTGGAGAACCAAGTGCTAAACCAGAACAATGTGTGAGATCTTCTAAGCTACAATAGATATCGCCATCTGCTGGAATACTTGGCTGAGCCTCTGTCACAACAGTCGCTAAATTCGGTACAGTACGAATTCGTGCAGCCATGCCTGAAGCTTCAATTCCATCAGCAATCAAGTGTGCCATTTGCTTAGTTGAACCATATTTACTGTAATAGAGTACAAGAACGTAAGGTTGCATCAGTTTCGGTAATTTTGTTAAAAAGAACACTATACGACATTTTTTATAGTTTGCGCGGTAGTAAGTCTTGTGATTTTCACAAGATTTTTATTAAAAATAATTAGGATAGAACCCATGATCTTAGACCGTTATCTAAAAAAATTCCCTTTTTTAGAGAAAACATGGTTTCAGTTTATTGTATTTGTGTTACGGCGCTTCAAGGCTGATCGTTGTCAGGAACAAGCAGGTTCTTTGACTTATACGACCCTATTTGCTGTGGTTCCAATGTTAACTGTATTCTTGGTTATCATTTCTTCGATTAAGGCGTTAGAGCCTGCTCGACAGCAGCTACAACAACTCATTTATAGTAACTTTTTACCTAAAAGTACCATTGCTTTTGATAAAGCGCTTAATGCTTTTACCGAGAAATCAAGTAACTTGACCATCATTGGTGTGCTGTTTCTTTTTGTCACAACCGTTTTAATGCTGACCTCAATCGAGAATGTTTTCAACCGTATTTGGCGCGTTAAAGAGACACGTTCAGGTTTGGTTGGCTTTATGCGTTATTGGACCATTATTTCATTAGGCCCAATTGTGCTCGGTAGTGCATTTGTCCTCTCCTCTACTGTTGCTTCGATGAATATTCTGAGCAATAACTTTGCTGGTTATCAATTAAATGGATCCTTTATCTTATGGATGATTTCATTTTTATTGACCATTATTGGTTTCTTTATTCTGTATTGGACAATTCCAAATCGTACTGTTCCTATTCCCTCCGCACTGATTGCTGCCTGTTTTAGTGCAACCGTTTTTGAAATCTTAAAACGCTTCTTCGGTTGGGTGATGAGCAACTTCACTAGCTACGAAATCGTATATGGTGCGTTCGCTGCCGTTCCTATTTTCCTGCTCTGGATCTACCTTTCTTGGAACATGATTTTGCTCGGTGTCGAAGTGAGTTATGCATTGACTGCATTTCACTCAGGAAAGGAACAGAAACGCCATCCCATCTTGATGTTATTGGACATTTTGGAATTATTTTATAAAAAGCAACAGATTGGCGAAAGTGTTTCGGAGCAAGAGCTTCTCGGTATTATTGGACGAGGTGAACTGGGCCGCCTGCCTGCATATATCCTCCAATTAGAGGAACAAAATTTGGTTAAGCGTACCGACAAGGATGAATACGTTTTGGTTCGCAATCTGGCACAAGTCGATTTCTGGAGTTTCTTTACTGCGCTGCCTTATCGGCTTCCACTCCGTGAGGATGTTCTGAATATTCATCAAGATGATGAATGGATGGAGAGACTTGGGCCATCATTGATTGAAAGTAATGATTACTTAGCAGCCAAACTTTCCATCCCGCTTTCCACCATCTTTGAACAGAAATAAAGATCACCTAAAAGACCTCAACAGAGGTCTTTTTTTATTTCCGTAACCAACCCTGCAAGCTCACAACAACGATTCCAAGCAAAACCAATGCAGAACCAACCACAAAGTTTAGCTCCACAGTTTCATCCAACAACCACACGCCAAAAGCCAAACCAAATAATGGCGTTAAAAATGAAAATACACCTAAACGAGAAGCTAAATAATTTCTAAGTAACCAAAACCATGCAAGGAAACTTGCGAACGAAACAATCAAGGTATGAAATGCCAAACTACCAAAAACCAAGGGAGTAAAATGGATGGTGGATTGTCCCAGAAAAACAGCCAAGCTAAATAACAGGACAAAGCTCCCTGCAAGCTGATAAAACAAAGTCTGAGTCACTGCGGCCTGAGCCAAAGAGGATAAACGTACGGTAATCGTCGTCGCAGCCCAAGCAATTGCAGCCGCCAAAGCCAATAAATCCCCCCAAAGCATTTGTTGCTCAAGTACTGTTGTAGGGCCTTGATTGGGGCGAATAAAGGTTACAACGATCCCCATAAATGCAATCGCGATCCCACTCCATTGCAATACACTTAAACGTTCAGACGGTAACTTCCAATGCAATCCTAAGGCAACAAAAATCGGAGCGGTATATAGCAATACCACAGCGTGAGATGCAGAGGTTAGATTTAACGCTTGTGCCAATAAGAAGAATTCTAAAGAAAAAAGAACAGCAACCAAACCGCCTGCTTTAAGGTTTTGTCGATTAAACAGTTGACTGTTTTTATCCAGCCATAACAAAGGCAATAACAAAATTGCAGCCAAACCTGAGCGCAATGCAATTTGCATCAAGGGCGAGATATCGGGAGCAGCCATTTTTAAAATCACTTGCTGCAATCCCCAAATCATACAAAGCACGATCATTAGACCTGATGCTTTTGCATCTAAAGCTTTACGCTCATCCATCGCCCTCTCCCAATTTTCATTCTAGAGAGCCAATATAAGTCTGTCAGATTTTCATGATATAGTGAAAATCTGACAATACATACGTGTTTTCGGGCAATTCTCACTCTATGAAAAAAACAGCACAAAGAATTCAGGATTTCCAAAAAATTCCTGCCATCAATGATATTCCTGCCCCGTTATGGTTAAGAGTTCGCGATGCACCTGCGGAAACAATCTACCCCGAACACGCACATGCTTGGGGTGAATTTATTTATGCCTTTGATGGTGTGTTAGAAGTAAATATCGAGCAAATCCATTATTTAACACCGCCACCTTATGGTATTTGGCTACCACCACATATGCAGCACAGTGGCATTAACCGAAATGATGTCACTTACTGTACGCTGTATGTCCATGAATCTTTGTGTCAGCAGATGCCGCAACAGGCAGGTATTCTACTGACTGCACCACTAGTTCCATCCTTACTCGAACATATTCGTAGTCATCACTTACCCGACAATGATCCTGAATATTTAAGGCTGCTCCAAGTGCTGCTTGATTGCTTAACACATGCCGAATTAGTCGGAAGTTACTTACCCACTACACAACATCCAGCTCTTGCTCAAATTCTTAATCATTTACATGAGCATCCAGCAGATGATAGTACCTTAGAAGAACTCGCTAAAATGATCAACATGACTGAGCGAACCTTGGCACGTTATAGCCAAAAAGAGCTTGGTATGTCTTTGCACGAGTGGCGACAACGTTTAAAAGTCATGAAAGCAATGTCGATGTTAAACAAAGGCAAAACCATTGAAAGTATTGCGCTCGATTTAGGTTATGCTAGTTCCTCAGCTTTTATTTATATGTTCAAACGTTGGATGCATTTCACCCCTGATCAGTTCCGAAAACTCTATCAAGGTAGTTAAGGCAGCTCGAAACGTTTTAAATTTTCCTGTTCATACGGCGCATCTTCAGCGGGATAACGCAAATTGACATCCCCCTTTTGCTTTGCCAAAGACCAAATAATGCTCTCACCTGCGGGCAAAATTTTTGCATTTTTTTGATAAAGTGCATCACTGTATGCTTGTTCGCTATCAATCAACTGCCAATCATGTGCTTGGAATGTCTGTATGACATCATTCAGAAATGCCGCATTGATCGCATTTACATGTAACAACAAAACATGCTTAGGCGAATAGCTCAACGTTTCAATCGCTAATTGATCATAATATGCGGCCCGATCAAGTAAATGAGCAATATAAGCCTGTTTTAACTTTTTAAGGTACTGCGTCTGTCCTTGTTTTTGATAGGCGATATATTTCTGATTATAAAACCAATCACTAGCATCAATACTGACAGCGCCAGATTGATAATGATGTTGTTTTAAGTACGCTGCAACGTGATCTCGTTTTTCTAGCGTATTTCCCTCTTTTAAAAAAGGAAAACGATATCTTGCCGTCCAACCCGTTAGCGGACGAAAAACCTGTTCAGCACGTTGTATGCCTGCAATATATTGCTGACTGCTAATATGGTCTTTGTTGAGATTTAGATGTAACTCACTGTGGTTCCCAATTTGATGCCCTTGCTTGCCCCATTCAGCTACAAGCTGCAAACCTGCATAATCACCAATTTTAATAACACTTGGATAAATAATACTTTTTAGTTGATGTTGTTTAAGTTGTTGTAAAATTTGCTGATTAATCTGCACCGCTTGCGAATTTAGATCGGGATTCACACCATCATCAAAACTTAATGCCAGTTGTTTCGCCTGCCCCATTGTCGTCACGAATATCAGCAGCAAACCTAAGCATTTTTTCATGATTCTTCTCTTTTATTTTTAAATAAAAATGGCGCTGACCTTATAAGCGTCAGCGCCATTCTAAACATTATTAAGCGTTTACAAAGGTATCCCAGTCATATTCTCCAGTCTGGGTAATCAACTTCATTGTCAACTGATCATTCGGATGTAATGCACCAACGCCAGCTGGCGTTCCAGTCATAATCACATCACCTGCTTGTAAGCTGAAAGATTGATTGATCTCAACCAGTAAAGCACCAATATCAAATAACATATCTCGGCTAAAACCGTGCTGACGCTCAACTCCATTAATCGTCAGGATCAGCTCTAATTCTTGCAAGTCACCGATTTCATCTGTTTCGACCCAATCCGCTAGAATACATGCGCCATCAAAAGCTTTCGCTCGCTCCCAGGGCTGTCCTTTGGCTTTTAAGTCACTTTGTAAGTCGCGCAGCGTGAGATCTAAACCTAGCGTGATCGCACCAACAGCTTCTAAAGCTTTTAGTTTATCCGTCTCTTGAGAAAGAGGATGTGCGATTTGCAAACAAATTTCACATTCAAAATGGCACTCGCCTAAAGCCTGATTCCATTTAACACCTTGCGTCAGTGAACCGATACTGCTGGGTGGTTTCATAAATAAAATCGGACGATCTGGAATCGCATTACCAAGCTCTTTTGCATGCTCAGCATAATTTCTGCCTACACAAACAATTTTTGATGGCTGAGTACTCATGTAAGCTCCTTGTTGTTATAACCAATAATGAGTTTATTTTTTAAAGCTATTTTCAAACTTCGTTTGATCTGCTGAATCGGTAAATGCTCGTTTCGGCACGATAATCACCGTATGATTTTTCAACTCTAACATGTAGGTCAACTTGCCTACTGCAAAGGATTGTACTTCAGCATACTGCGCTGTTTGTTTCTTTCCTGTTGAATAAAGTTCAAAATGATCTTGGTAGAGATCAATGCCTTGCTCACTTTTTCCAAATTGATAACGCACGAACTGACGCTTAAACAACATCGGCAATAACCAATAACGCATCACAGCCTGCATGATCAGGAAGAAAACGCCAAGCGCGACGTAGTAGCGACCTACATCAGTAAAACCGAGATAAACACCCCACAAAATAATCGCAATGCTAATCGCTGGGGTGAGAAAACGCGTAAGAGGCTTTTTTCCAAAAGTGACTAAGGCAAAACCATCTTGAGATTCTTGTAAATTAAGGTAATAACGCACAGATACGGTTGGACGCTGTTCAGACATACTCGGCTTCTAATTTTGCTCATCATGAATGGGCATAAATATTACACTAATTTAAATGGCTACATGTTGTTTTACACAATATGACTATTTTTTACTCTAGAAAGAAATTATAAATATTTTGGATTCACTGTTATGGATAAACACCCATTGCTCAACAGGTAAATTATAAGAACTCAAAGGAATGTAATGTCTTATTTTTCTCGCCTCATTTCTATAGGCTTTTTATTCGGAGTAAGTCCGTTTAGTTTTGCTCAGATCATTACATGGTCTGACAATATTCCAAGTGCTTTACAGCCTTTTCAAAATAATCCTCAGCTTTTAGCCAGTTATACGCAAGGCAATATTTTTATTTATGGCCACCCTGCCGTAAAAACCTCTGTCCCAACATTAAAAAACAATCCTCAGCCAACTGTTAGTTTTAATACTGCTGCGATTATTGTCCCTGCCAATACCCAACGCGTTTCTGAAACATTGACTGACTTTAGTCATTATGTTGGTCTATTTCCAACACTGAAGTCTGCTAAACGCATTGAACAATCGGGCAATATCGTACAGATGAAATATAAAGTCTCGATCCCAACACCTATTCCTGTACTTAATTTCAATGAAGATGTGACATTACAACATCAGATTAAAACCAATAGCATCGCGAGTTTAGTGGTCGATGCGCCGATTCCCTATGGTGTGGGGAAACTAGAGTGGTTTGCACTCGATGAAAATCGAACCTTGATCACCTTAACGCAATGGGGAGATTTGAACCAACCCAAAGGCTTCATTATCAAAAAAATATTAAATGCCATTCCTGAAGTTAAACTTGGAATTCCCAGTACAAGCAATGCATTTATTTTAGAATCTCTCAGAAATCAATTTATTGGACAAAACACGGCTGCACTCAATGCAGGGCAAATGCCGAATCCACAACTCAGCGCAGCTCAATTAGCGAAAATCACTCAACTGATTCAAGCATCCCAACAACCAGTCAGCGTGTTACATGCCCCGACGAGCGTACCGTATACTCACGGACGTGAAGGCATGCGATTTACAACGACCTATCAATTTTATAAACATCCACCACAGCAACTACAGAAATGGTTAAGCCCAGTGTCTTATCAGGAGTTGTTTCCAAGACAAATTAAAAAAGTCGTCACGACACCCATTCAAAACCAAGGACAAAATGCTGATATTCAAGTCAATGTCGGTTTAGGGGTCATTAATATTCCCTTTGCATTTAAACTGCATTTTAACTATCCAAATGACACCGAGAATAGTTTTTATGCCACGGGTGGTGATTTACGTTTTATTAAAGGAAAAATGGAGTTGACTGAGCTCAAACAAGGCAGTTTATTTAAAATAACCACCAGTGCAAAAATTGATGAGAAAGCACCATTTTTATTAAGAGCAATGCGCAGCCTGCCTTATCATGATGTGCTGCCTGCTGTTGGAGGTAATACCGTGTTTGTACAGAAAGTTAAAAACAAAATATAAATTCCAGGCACAAAAAAACCGCTAAGTTAGCGGTTAATTCTTCAAATTGGTGCGCTCAGAGAGATTCGAACTCCCGACCCCTTAGTTCGTAGCCAAGTGCTCTATCCAGCTGAGCTATGAGCGCGTATTTGATGGAGGGCATTATACGCACTTTTTCCCATTTGATAAGAACTTTATTGCAAAATAATTTCAATTGATTATAGATTCAGCACATCGTTTAAAAACACATCAATACACAATATAAACATTTGCTTTCAATTGAAATACGAGACAAGAGTTCCTGTTTAATCTCTACGATCAAAATTTTCATGATTTATTATTAAATTTCATAAGATTAAAAAACTATTTACAGAGTTAGATGCTTTATTTCACATTTTATTCACTTAGCTTTTGATACGCATTTTAGCTATTTTATCCAGATTTTCTCTATTTTCTCACACTAAAAAAATAAGCTAAGCAGTTGATTTTTATTATTCCCAAGATTTTCACAAAAAATACGCTTTATCGAGTGGCGTTGATAATAATTAGTTAAACACTCAATACTTTTTATTAATTATGAGACAGGAGTCACATAATTATAAGGACGAATAAAACAAGACTTTAATAATTATGATAGGTATACCAATATGTTATTTAAAAATATTTTATCACCCATAACAGGCATCCTTTCTCTTCCAAGCCAGAATAATCAAGGCTCATCATCTTCTGTGAATACGGTATCAACAGTCAATAATAATCAAATAGAAGATAGTACCTTGACCAATAATAGCAGTAGTTCTGCTTATGATGGTTTGCTGAATGGAACTGCCACTGGAAACAGTGAACAAAACTACGGTGTTGGCGTAGGCAATGGCGAAGGCGTTAATTTTCCTATTCCATTTACGACAACTTTCTATTCACTCGGAGACTCATATTCTTGGTTTGGCAATGCTGAACCTGTCACATCTATAAATACAGCACCAACGTCCTCTTCAATCCATTTACAAGATCAAGATACGATTGATAACAGTAATACAGGTACTGCGGGAAATGGCAATGATGGTGGTTTCTTAAATGGTACTGCTTCAGGTAATGGCGATCATAACTATGGCATCGGTGATGGAAATGGCGATGATGCCAACATCATTACACCTGTCACGACACCTGTAGACTCCTTAGGAAATGCTTATGCAGTAATTGGTGGTGGTGCAGTTGATTCAATCAATACAACTCCGACCAGTTCAACAGTTGTTATTGAAGACAATGACAATACCAATAACAGCAATACTGGTGTAGATGCCGCTGGGAATGGAAACGCTGGTGGCCTTCTGAATGGCGTCGCTGCTGGAAATGGTGAACATAATTATGGGATTGGTGATGGCAATGGTGATGATGCCAGTGTCACAACACCGTGGACGACACCAGTACAATCTGTAGGAAACTCAATCTCTGGTATTGGCGGTGGCAGTGTAGACTCCACCAATACAGCACCAACAGTATCTTCAACTCATCTTCAAGATAATGACACAACCAATAATAGCAACAATGGTACAGGCACATCAGGCAATGGTTCTGGTGGAGGATTAGCCAATGCTGTTGGTGCAGGAAATGGTGAACAAAACTACGGCATTGGGAATGGCAATGGTGACGATGCCAGTGTGACCACACCTGTAACTGCTCCTTTTCAAAGCATTGGCAACTCGATTGCTGGGATCGGAGGTGGTGATGTAGATTCCGTGAACAGTACGCCAACAGTGGCATCCAATGTCATCGAAGACAATGACACAACAGACAATAGCAATAATGGCATGGGGGTAGAGGGTAGCTCAGGCAATGGGATTGACGATGGTCTACTCAACGGCGTGAGTGCAGGTAATGATGAACACAACTATGGTATCGGCAATGGAAATGGCGATGATACAAGTGTCACGATGCCATGGACAACGCCAGTTCAAGCGGTTGGTAACTCAGTCGCAGGCATCGGTGGCGGTGACGTCGGTTCAAGCAATAATGCACCAACCTTAAGTTCCAACATTGTTCATGACAATGATTCAACAGATAACAGCAATAATGCTACAGGCATAGCCAATTCAACAGGCAATGGTGTTGGCGGTTGGGGCAATGGTCCTGCTGCTGGCAATGGTGAACAAAACTATGGTATCGGGAACGGAAATGGCGATGATGTTGATGTAACAGCACCAGTCACCGCTCCTTTCCAAGCACTTGGAAATTCTGTTGCAAGCATCGGTGGAGGTGATGTTGATTCAACCAATAATGCACCAACTCAAACGTTAAACTATGTCGAAGACAATGATTCAACCGACAATAGCAATAATAGTTCCAATAGCAATAATAGTTCCAATAGCATTGATGGCTCTACAGGCAATGGTCTTGATGGCTTACTAAATGGCGTCAGCGCAGGCAATGACGAAAAAAACTATGGTATTGGCAATGGAAATGGTGACGATGCAGATGTAACTGCCCCATGGACAACACCTGTTCAAGTTCTCGGTAACTCATTTGGTGGCATTGGTGGTGGCGATGTTTCTTCCAACAATAATGGAGCAACAACCTCCACAAATATTGTTCAAGACAATGACAGTATTGATAACAGCAACAATAGCAATGGTCTTGGCAGTGCTGTAGGTAATGGGATTGATGATTGGGGCAACGGCCCCGCAGCAGGTAATGGCGAACAAAACTATGGTATCGGCAATGGAAATGGCGATGATGTTGATGTTACAGCCCCATTCACAACACCCGTCAATGTTCTAGGTAATGCATTTGGAGGTATTGGCGGTGATGTTTCATCGACGAACAATGGCTCAACCACAACTCTCAACCACGTACAAGACAATGACAGTACCGATAATAGCAACAATGGTGGCACTGGTTTGGGCAGTGCTTTTGGTAATGGGATTGGCGGCCTACTCAATGGTGTGAGCGCTGGAAATGGTGAACATAACTATGGCATCGGTAATGATAACGGTGATGATGTCGACTGGACATCACCTGTCGTCAGCCCAATCAATATTATGGGCAATGGTGTCTCTGGAATAAATCAAAACAATGATGAAGACAGTTCTGGCAATACCTCAAACAACACAGCAACCACCAACACCACCAATATTGTTGAAGACAATGACTTTACTGATCATAGCAATACTGGCGCTGGTGCAGCCGGTAATGGCATTGGTGGTATTCTCAGCGGTTTCGGCGCTGGTAACGGAGAGCAAAATTACGGTATCGGAAATAGTAACGGTGATGATGCAGGCGTGATCATGCCAACAACGACACCAATCAACGCCCTCGGAAATGAGTTTTCTTGGTTCGGCGACGCAAACAACTCATCCACAAATAATGCATCTACTACAGCATCAAATTATGTTTTTGATAATGACAGTACAGATAACAGTAATAACGGCACTGGTATCAATAGTGTTGCAGGTAATGGTGTTGGCGGTTTACTGAATGGCGTTGGTTCTGGCAATGGAGAACATAATTACGGAATAGGCAATGGGAACGGTGATGATGCTAGTGTCGTCATACCGATTACCACACCAATGAGTGGCTTGGGTAACTCATTTGCATTATTTGGAGATGCAAATTCAAGCTCTGTGAATGATTCATCAACAACCACTGTCAATCATTTTGAAGATAATGACACCACAAATAATAGTAACAGTGGCACTGGCATCGTCGAAGGAGCTGCTGGCAACGGCTTAGGCGGTTGGGGCAACGGTCCTGCCGCTGGTAATGGTGATCATAATTATGGCATCGGCAATGGTATTGGCAATGATGCCAGCGTTGTCTCCCCTATCACTGCCCCGCTGAGCGGCTCTGGTAATGCATTCTCACTCTTTGGCGATGCAACCTCTGATTCTGTGAATGACTCATCCACACATACGACAAACTATTTCCAAGACAATGACACCACAGACAACAGTAACAGCGCGAATGGTTTTGGTGATGGTGGTCTAGGTGGTGGTTCTTCAGGGAACGGAATTGGCGGAGGACTGCTAAATGGTGTTGGTGCTGGCAATGGAGAACATAACTACGGAATCGGCAATGGTATAGCTGATGATGCCAGTATCGTTACCCCGATTACTGCACCAGTCAATGCTTCAGGCAATGCCTTCTCCATCTTTGGTAATGCAACATCAAACTCAACCAATGATTCATCAACAACAACTGTGAATCACTTCGAAGACAATGACAGCATCAATAACAGCAATGCTCATAATGCTGGCGAAATTGAAGGTGGCTCAGGGACTCTTGGCGATGGTGGTATCCTGAACGGTGTTGCTGCAGGAAATGGTGAACATAACTATGGTATTGGCAATGGTATTGCGGATGATGCCAGCATCGTGATGCCAATTACGACACCAATTAATGCATCTGGTAATGCGTTCTCAATCTTTGGAAATGCAACAGCCAACTCAACCAATAACTCATCAACGACCACTACAAACTATTATCAGGATAATGATAGTACTGACAATAGCAATGGCACAGGAAATGGTGTTAGCACGGGTTCTGGTGGCTTATTCGGTCTTGGTGGAATACTCAATGGCGCTGCCTCAGGTAATGGAGAGCACAATTACGGTATTAGCAATGGTAACGGTGACAATGCAAGTGTTGTTGCACCGATTGCGATTCCTATCAACCTTTCTGGTAATGCGATTTCTCTTTTTGGTAGTGCCTCTGCGAACTCCACTAACAACTCATCTACCAATACAACCAATCAGTTCAATGACAATGACCTTGAAAATAATAGCAACGGCAGTGCCAATGGTTCAGATGGAATCCTCGATGGTATCGGTGCAGGCAATGGTGAGCACAACTACGGTATTGGTAATGGCAACGGAGATGATGCGAATGTTGTAACGCCAATTACGATACCGATTAACTTCTCAGGAAATGCAATATCCGTTCTCGATCTTAGTGGTCTAAATGGTGAAGGTGATTTTAATATGCTTGGCCCAGTGACTAACTTGGTTGGCGTTGTTGCTGGTAATGGTGATGGCTCAGGAGTTTTAGGTACTGTTACAGGTGCAATCGGTGGCATCACGGGTGGAACCGATGGTAGCCCGATTGATCTCGTCACTAGTGTAATCGATGGTATCACTGGTGGAGCAGACGGTAGTCCTATCGATTTAGTCACTGGTGTGATTGATGGCATTACTGGTGGTACTGATGGCAGCCCAATCGATCTTGTGACTGGCGTTATCGATAGCATTACTGGTGGAACCGATGACAGCCCTATTGATCTCGTCACTGGTGTGATTGATGGCATCACAGGTGGTGATCTTGGTAATAATCCTGTCACAGGTATTGTTCAAGAAGGTATCGATATTCTACAAGGCGTTGAAAGCTTAAAAACTGAAATCATCAATACGGGTATTGATACTGTAGCTGACACCATCATCGGAGCTTTCCCTCAAGCTGAACATCCTTTCGGGGATATTGCTGACCTAGGTACCCTCACTTTTGAAACTTCTCGCGATACTGTAAATGGTACTTTAGAAACCGTGTCTGATTTGGCAGGGGCTGATCTTAGTGGTGCTTTAGATTCTGCAACAGGTGTCATTGAAACCTTAGTTGATAATGGTTCTGCTGCGATTGGTATTGTTCAACATATTGCGGATGACCTTGGCAATCTCGGTGATCTTGCTGATGGTACACCACTTGAAATGGTGACTGATGTCATTGACGGCATCACGGGTGGTACTGACGGTAGTCCGATTGATCTACTCACCAATGTAGTTAGTGGCATAACTGGTACTGAAAGTTCATTGGGAATCGTCACAAACTTACTTGGTAGCATTACTGGTAGTCTTAATGGTGGTGCACTAAGTGAAGTAACTCATATTACAGCCGATATCGATGGCGTATTCAGTGGCGGAGCGCTTGATTCTATTGGAACAACCATTAGCAATGCGACGGATAACCTTGAACTTGGTTTAGATGGTCTGACTGGCGGATTAAGTGATGGTTCACTTGATGGTATTCATAACCTCATCAGCATTAGCTTAAATGGTGAAAGTGAGAACAGCTTAGGCGTTGATCATATCCTGACAGCAATTACAGGAATGACATCAACAGTGACAACGGTAACGGATTCAACAGGCTCAACCAGCACATATACAGAAACCATTACCTCCCCATCTACACTGACGAATCTCTCAGATGATCTATTCCACTCATTGAATCTATTCTAAATCCTCGCTCAAAAAGCCGCTGTCATCAGCGGCTTTGATTTAATAAAGATTTAAACGTACTTATCCATTCAAACACCTTAATCAATAGTAATGATAAATACATAGTTTTAAATATCTTAACAATAATAAATTCTATACAAAAAAAACTGACGAATGACCACTTTTGACAAACAGAACGCCCCGACAGTCTAAAAAAATAACCTTCACTTTAAACAACTGATATTGCTCATATATTAAACAAATTCCGCCTAAATTTAAGCTTAAATAAAAAGTCTATCAAATATTAAAACTATTTATAATCAACAAGATAAAACATCAAAAACAGAATAAACAAATCAAATTCTCAAGATTGACAAAAAAACTGCAACATATAACACTAAAAATGATTAATGTGATGTTAATCACAAAAAATAAATATGGATTTAATAATTATTCGAAACAAACATTTTAAAAATATATAGGTACGCTTATGAGCTTCAAAAGTCTATTTTCGCCAATCTCGAATCTATCATCGAATTCATTTGATGATAATTTCACAATATCGCCCCTGAGTGGCTCAACACAGATTCCTTTTGCGTTGCTTTCACAGGCGCTGTCTACTCAAAATATCAACAGTATGGTGAGCAGTATAACGAGCAATATAGCAATGAACTCGTTTAGCCCTGTACTTAATATTCTAGGAAATTTTAATCCTATATCATCATTCACAGGGACTTTTGAAGACATTTCTAGTAGTAGCGGGAACTTCAAAAGCTTAGTCAATATTCCGTTTAAAGTCGTTCCAAATATGAGTGGTGGGGTTCCAAATATTCCGACCAACAACCCATTAGATGCAGCGGTTAATATGGCTGGGAATGTAAAAAATACTACTCTGAATAACCAATTATTTGATCAGACCACGAGCACTATTACCAATAACTCAGGCCTTCTCAATACAAGTACGGTAGAAAATCCAACCAATATTTTTGATACCTTTACAAACACAACCAACACTTCACCACTCAGTACCGTAACAAATGCATTCAGTGGCTCAATTATTGGACTAAACACAGATGGTTTCGCAAATAACATCAACACCATTAACAACTTTAAAACATTAATTGCGAATAATCCTGCAACAGCTTTAACTAACTTCTTTGGGGGATTAAATGGCGGAGTGAATGATAGCTCAGGCAATGCCAGCGGCAACATCAATACGCCTGTTGGAAATATCAATAGTGGTCTTTCTGGTGACCCTGAGAATGGTATCAATGGTGGGATTAATACAGGATCAGGCGATATAAATATTGGTGTCGGCGGCTATCAACTCAATACACTCACAACAACCATTTCAAATATCACTGGTGGGACTAACCCAACAAATACCGTCTCTACCATCATCAATCAGGTAAGTAGCGGAAGTAACTCTGTAACTCAAACTGTTCAAAGCGGTATTGATACATTACAAGGTGCTGAGAGCCTCAAAACAGAAGTCATTAACTCAGGTATTAATACCGTTGCAGATACAGTCATTAGCGCCGTTCATCAATCCGAACATCCGATTGGGGATACAGCAGATCTAGGCACACTGACCTTTGAGACTTCTCGCGATACTGTAAATGGTTCTTTAGAAGCTGTTTCAAACTTAGCTGGTGCAGATTTTAATGGTGCGATCGACTCCGTATCTGGTGTAGTGGAAACATTAATTAATAACGGCTCTACAACTACAGAGGTTGTCCAACACATTGGTAGCGATCTTGGTAACTTAGGTAATCTTACTGATGGTACACCACTTGAAATGGTGACTGGTGTGATTGATGGCATCACAGGTGGTACTGATGGTAGTCCTATTGATCTTGTTACTGGTGTCATCGATGGTATTACTGGCGGTACCGATGGTAGCCCTATCGATCTTGTCACTGGTGTGATTGACGGCATCACAGGTGGTACTGATGGTAGTCCGATTGATCTTGTGACTGGTGTAATCGATGGTATTACAGGTGGTACTGATGGTAGTCCAATTGATCTTGTGACTGGTGTGATTGATGGCATCACAGGCGGTACCGATGGCAGCCCAATTGATCTCGTGACTGGCGTGATTGATGGCATCACAGGTGGTACTGATGGTAGTCCTATTGATCTTGTTACTGGTGTCATCGATGGTATTACAGGTGGTACTGATGGTAGTCCAATTGATCTTGTGACTGGTGTGATTGATGGCATCACAGGCGGTACAGACGGTAGCCCAATCGATCTTGTGACTGGTGTCATCGATGGCATTACAGGTGGAACCGATGGTAGTCCGATTGATCTTGTCACTGGTGTGATTGATGGCATTACTGGTGGTACTGATGGCAGCCCTATTGATCTCGTCACTGGCGTGATTGATGGCATCACAGGTGGTACTGACGGTAGCCCAATTGATCTTGTGACTGGTGTAATCAATGGCATCACAGGTGGTACGGATGGTAATCCGATTGATCTTGTCACTGGTGTGATTGATGGAATTACGGGTGGAACAGACGGCAGCCCAATCGATCTTGTCACTGGTGTGATCGATGGAATTACGGGTGGAACAGACGGTAGCCCAATTGATTTAGTCACTGGTGTGATTGATGGCATCACAGGCGGTACTGATGGCAGCCCTATTGATCTCGTCACTGGCGTGATCGATGGCATCACGGGAGGTACTGATGGTAGTCCAATTGATCTTGTGACTGGCGTAATTGATGGCATCACGGGTGGTACTGACGGTAGTCCAATTGATCTTGTGACTGGTGTCATCGATGGCATTACTGGTGGTGATCTTGCTAATAACCCTGTCACAGGTATTGTTCAAGAAGGTATCGATATTCTACAAGGCGTTGAAAGCTTAAAAACTGAAATTATCAATACGGGTATTGATACTGTAGCTGACACCATCATCGGTGCTTTCCCTCAAGCTGAACATCCTGTCGGAGATATTGCTGACCTAGGTACCCTCACTTTTGAAACTTCTCGCGATACCGTAAATGGTACTTTAGAAACTGTGTCTGATTTGGCGGGTGCTGATCTTAGTGGTGCTTTAGATTCTGCAACAGGTGTCATTGAAACATTAGTTGATAATGGTTCTTCTGCGATTGGTATTGTTCAACATATTGCTGATGACCTTGGCAATCTCGGTGATCTTGCTGATGGTACACCACTTGAAATGGTGACTGATGTCATTGACGGCATCACAGGTGGTACAGACGGTAGTCCTATCGATCTAGTGACTGGTGTAATTGATGGTATTACTGGTGGTACTGACGGTAGCCCCATCGATCTTGTGACTGGTGTTATCGATGGCATCACGGGTGGTACTGATGGTAGTCCGATTGATCTCGTCACTGGTGTAATCGACGGCATTACTGGTGGAACAGACGGTAGCCCAATTGATTTAGTCACTGGTGTGATTGATGGAATTACAGGTGGAACAGACGGCAGCCCAATCGATCTTGTCACTGGTGTGATCGATGGAATTACGGGTGGAACAGACGGTAGTCCGATTGATCTTGTGACTGGTGTGATTGATGGCATCACAGGCGGTACTGATGGTAGTCCAATTGATCTTGTGACTGGCGTGATTGATGGCATCACGGGTGGAACAGACGGTAGTCCAATTGATCTCGTCACTGGTGTCATCGATGGCATTACTGGTGGAACAGACGGCAGCCCAATCGATCTTGTCACTGGTGTGATTGATGGAATTACAGGTGGAACAGACGGTAGTCCGATTGATCTTGTGACTGGTGTCATTGATGGCATCACAGGTGGTACTGATGGTAGCCCAATTGATCTCGTGACTGGCGTGATTGATGGCATTACAGGTGGTACCGATGGCAGCCCGATAGATGTAGTCACTGGTGTAATCGATGGTATAACAGGTGGTGATCTTGCTAATAATCCTGTCACAGGTATTGTTCAAGAAGGTATCGATATTCTACAAGGCGTTGAAAGCTTAAAAACTGAAATCATCAATACGGGTATTGATACTATTGCTGACACCATCATCGGAGCTTTCCCTCAAGCTGAACATCCTGTCGGGGATATTGCTGACCTAGGTACCCTCACTTTTGAGACTTCTCGCGATACTGTAAATGGTGCTTTAGAAACCGTGTCTGATTTGGCGGGTGCTGATCTTAGTGGTGCTTTAGATTCTGCAACAGGTGTCATTGAAACCTTAGTTGATAATGGTTCTGCTGCGATTGGTATTGTTCAACATATTGCTGATGACCTTGGCAATCTCGGTGATCTTGCTGATGGTACACCACTAGAAATGGTGACTGATGTCATTGACGGTATTACTGGCGGTACCGATGGTAGTCCGATTGACTTAGTCACTGGTGTAATCGATGGCATTACTGGTGAAACAGACGGTAGCCCGATTGATCTTGTGACTGGCGTAATCGATGGCATCACTGGTGGAACAGATGGTAGTCCTATCGATTTAGTGACCAATGCACTTACTGATGTAATCAATCCAGAAGATTCATTAGGAACAGTAACTAACTTACTTGGAAGCATTACTGGAGATCTAAACGGTGGTGTGCTTGACGGATTGACTGAGCTTACAGATACAATTAGTGGAACCCTAAGTGGTAACTCACTCAATTATGTGACAGATGCTATTGATGATATTAGCGATAATTTTGGATTTGAATTCGATAGCACAGATTTAGTTTTAAGTGTTGCTGAACCAACACAAACAATTATTAGCGGTGGCAACACAACTATCGATATTCTTCAAGACAGCGTAAGCACATTGTTTAGTGATACTACATTTGACAGTATTAATGATCTGATTAGCATAACACTCAATACAGATAGTGATCTTGCAAATAATACTGTAGATAATTTACTAACTGCCATCACAGGAACAACTTCAACCATTACAACTGTAGCGGATACAACAACTGGTGATAGCTCATTAACTGAGACGGTTACTCCTCAAACTTCTCTAACAAACTTAACTGACAACTTATTCCACAGCTTAAGCTTGTTCTAACTCACAAATACGAAAAAGCCGCTGTAATCAGCGGCTTTTTTATTATCTATCGAAAATATATAAAATTCAGACGTAAAAAAACCGCAATTAAGCGGTTAATTTCATTAAGTTGGTGCGCTCAGAGAGATTCGAACTCCCGACCCCTTAGTTCGTAGCCAAGTGCTCTATCCAGCTGAGCTATGAGCGCATTACTTAGGTGCTTCACTTATCGTGAGCTAGTGTTACTTACAATCTTTACTTGGTGCGCTCAGAGAGATTCGAACTCCCGACCCCTTAGTTCGTAGCCAAGTGCTCTATCCAGCTGAGCTATGAGCGCCTTAAGTAAAGTGGCGGTGAGAGAGGGATTCGAACCCTCGATACAGTTACCCGTATGCATCCTTAGCAGGGATGTGGTTTCAGCCACTCACCCATCTCACCGTAACACGAGCGCAATAATACAAACTAAAAGCTCATTACACAAGCCATGATCCTTATTTTTTATGTTTTTTTAAATCAATCAAATATTTTTTAATCAATTTCTGTTTTTTTTCAGCATTTTTTGTTGTCGCGCTTGATAATATAGTCTTCTCTTCTTTTATTTAGATCATGTGCATAAATAGAATCTTGCAATCTTTGACGTGCAGTCCAAGTTTGAATGTCTTATGCTAAAGTGATCTGCCAAATGTGAATTGGAACGATATGACTAATAATTGGGTTGATCCCGAAGCAAAAGCAGAAGCTGAACGTTACGATAATCCTATTCCTAGCCGAACTCTTATTTTAACTACATTAGAACAATTACAAACTGCACAATCTCATGCAGAACTCGTAGACCACTTTAATATTCCTGATCAAAAAAGTATTGATGCGCTGAATCACCGTCTCAGTGCAATGGTTCGTGATGGCCAGCTCATGAAAGATGGCTTTAAATATCAACCTGCCACAGATGCTCCTAGTCATGAAGCAACGGTTTATATTAATAGTAAAGGTTTAGGCACGGCGAATATTGCAGGTCAAAATGATGTGTTGTTACCTGAACGCGAGTTACGTCTCGTCTTTAATGGTGATCGCGTTAAAGTGCGTCAGACTTCAGTAGACCGTAAAGGCAAAGCTTGGGGTTTTATCACTGAAGTCGTACAACGACGTGTAAAACAGATCATTGGTAAAGTCTCTGAACATCAGGGCGAATACTTTATTCAACCAAGCAATCCTAATCAGCATCAGCCGATTACCCTTGAAAAAGAGTTGATTGAACATGCCAATGCCAAAGTTGGCGATATGTTGCGTGTTGCAATTGACGATTATCCAACGCGTGAAGAGCTGGCAACAGGCCATGTGATTCAATCAATGGCGGATAAAGCAGATACGGAAATTATTATTCCGCAAACGATTTTAGAGTTTGGTCTGCCTTATGAATTTCCTGAAGCAGTCATTAAAGAAGCTGAAAGCTTCAAAGAACCTTCTGAACAAGATATTAAAGGACGCGTTGATTTACGTGATTTACCATTAGTGACAATTGATGGCGAAGATGCACGTGACTTTGACGATGCTGTTTATGCAGAGAAACGTCCTGGCGGCGGTTATCGAGTGGTAGTTGCGATTGCAGATGTAAGTCATTACGTTCGTTTAGATTCACCTTTAAATGAAGAAGCGGAAGAACGCGGTACATCAGTTTATTTCCCGCACTTCGTTTTGCCAATGTTGCCTGAAGCATTATCGAATGGCTTATGTTCTTTAAATCCTCATGTTGACCGCTTATGTATGGTCTGTGACTTGAAACTTTCCCGCGCGGGCAAAGTAACAGGTTATGAATTCTACCCTTCTGTCATGCATTCAAAAGCACGTTTGACTTATACCCAAGTCGGTCAATATTTTGAAGGTGCGACTGATGCTATTCCAGCGGATAAAACTATTCATAAATCATTGAATACGCTATTTCAACTTTATCAGACTTTAAAAGAGCTACGTGCCAAACGTCATGCGATGGAGTTTGAAACCGTTGAAACTTACATGACCTTTGATGAGTTAGGCGGAATCAAGGAAATCTTGCCGCGCACGCGTAATGACGCGCACAAGCTGATTGAAGAATGTATGTTGTTAGCGAACGTTGCTGCTGCTGAATATGCGTTAGAAAATGATATTCCAATGCTGTATCGTGTGCATGAAGCCCCTGAATTTTCACGTATTCAAAAAGTGCGTGATTTTGTGAAATTATTAGGTTTGCCATTCCCTGAACAACCAACTCAAGCTGATTACCAAGCGGTGATTGAAGCAACCAAAGATCGTTTAGATGCACCAAGTATTCATGCTGTGTTATTACGTTCAATGATGCAAGCTTACTACGGCGCAAAAAACTCAGGCCATTATGGTCTCGCTTATGAAGCATATACACACTTCACTTCGCCAATTCGTCGTTACCCAGATTTATTGTTACATCGTGCGATTAAAGCTTATCTCGATAAGAAGGTTTACCCACTTTCTGGTGCTGCTCTAGATGATGCAGGTGAGCATTTCTCACAAACTGAACGTCGTGCTGATGAAGCCTCACGCAGTGTGACAACTTGGTTGAAATGTCACTATATGCAACAGCATTTAGGTGATGAGTTTGTCGGTATTATTAGTGCAGTGACTGAGTTTGGTCTATTTGTAACACTCAAAGATCTTTATGTTGATGGCATGATTCATGTCAGCCAGCTCGGTGAAGACTTCTTCCTTTATGATCAAGCGAGTCAAAGCTTAATCGGTCAGAATCGTGGACAATCATTTAGCCTCGGTGATGAGGTGAAGATTCAAGTAGCAGGTGTGAATTTGGAAGAGCGTAAGATCGACTTCCAATTGATACAACAATTGACACATTTAGGTCGTGTGATTCGCCAAAAAGCACCTCGTACTGCCAATTCTTCTAGCTCAAACCGCGCATCAACAACTGAAGAAGTATTTGGTAAAGCGCCATCATCTACGAAAGCGAAAGTCAGTCAGGATGGTGAAAAACCTGTACGTAAGAAAAAAGATAAGAACAAACCAAGTTCTTATACTAAGAAACCTGCTAAAAAAGCGTCTGCTAAGCCTGAGACTAAAGAAAAGGCAAAGAAAAAAGTGAAAAAGAAAAAGTCGAATGCGAAAGCAAAGACTGAGTAATTTATAATGGCTTTAGGGCTAACGCCCTAAAGCCATTCACTTTATACCAGCCAATCTCATGAAAATATTTTTAATTCTCTTTTTACTTCTACACTCATCTCAGTTATTTGCACAGACTCAAAAATCAATATCTTCGACATCTAGAGAAATACACATAGATATTCCCATATTGCCTCTTTTTTCAGACTTTTCAAGCATTCAATCCAAATTCCCCCTGCAAGAATACAGTCCTAATAAGAACTATATTCAGGAATCAAAACATTATTTTTTTGAAGCTCAACTTGTTGATATTAAATTAACCGAGTGGAAGGGGAAATTACATGAAATCAATTATACTCTTAAAACAGAAGATCCCGTTAAATTGAGAAAAATTCAAAAATATCTTTTCGAGCAATATAAAAAAAATTTCGAATGGGAGCTAACTATTGATAATGGATTTGGTAAATTCTATGAAAATTCCAATAAATCTATTCTAGGAATATATAGTTATTCTTTTGATCCTACGGTCTCTTTTCTCTCAAATTAATTAAGAGTAGAGGAAACTAAAAGACGTTTTCCTGATTTAAATGAGTGATACACATGGAGAACTCAAAATTATTTTATTAGCCTTGATTTCCCCTCTCCAAACCCCTACATCTATAACTATGTTTAAAGATGATATGGCAAAAAATACAATGACACTTCAGCAAGCAACACTCCCTACCCCACAGTTTGACAAAATCCAACTCGCCGACTTAAAACAACAAATTGAACAAAACATCCAAGACGGACAAAACTTTTTAAATCAGCTTACAGAAGTTCCTCAGCTAGCTGAAGCACAATTGCAAATACTGAATCAAGTCGATCAACTTGAAAACAATATGAGCGAGTCATGGGGCATCTTGTCGCACTTAAATGCAGTCATGAATAATGCTGAAACCCGTGAAGTTTACCAATCACTGTTACCAAGTCTAAGCGAATACTACACTCAACTTGGACAGCACACGGCGCTCTATCAAACCTATCAACATATTCATGATAGCAATGTATTTCAAACATTAAGCGAAGCGCAACAAAGTGCGATTAAACTAGCATTGCGTGATTTTAAACTATCAGGTGTTGCACTCGAAGGTGAAGCAAAAAAACGTTATGCAGAAATCTCAGCACGTTTATCTCAGCTTTCTTCTGACTTTTCCAATCATGTGCTTGATGCAACCCAAGCCTACTTTAAACCTTTAGATGAAGCACAGCTCAAAGGACTACCACAAAGCAGTATTGAATTATTGAAGCAATACGGGCAACAACGTGAGCTTGAACAAGCCGTTGCAACACTGGATTTCCCTGCTTATTTTGCGATTATGACCTATGCTGATGATCGTGAATTGAGAGAAGAACTGTATAAAGCCTATGTCACCCGCGCATCAGAACAGTCAGATAAAACCGAGTTTGATAACACGCCAGTGATGGAAGAAATCCTGAGCTTACGTCAAGAAATGGCTCAACTACTCGGTTTCAATAATTTTGCTGAATATTCTCTTGCCAGCAAGATGGCACCTGATGTTGAAACAGTAAATCAATTCCTTGTAGATTTAGCTGAACATGCACGTACCCCTGCGCTTGCTGAAATTGCAGAATTAAAAACAATCGCTCAACAGGATGGCATTGAAGAATTAAAGCCGTGGGATGCAACCTACTATTCTGAAAAGTTAAAACAGCAACAATTCAATCTGTCTCAAGAAGCATTGAAACCATACTTCCCAGCGCCAAAAGTGGTGGATGGTTTATTCCAAATTGTTCAACGTCTCTATGGCATCCAAATTATCGAGCGCCAAGTACCTGTTTGGCAAAATGATGTCCGTTATTTTGAAATTGAAGATCAAGGTCAAGTGGTCGGTGGTTTCTACTTCGACCTTTATGCCCGTAATGGCAAACGTGGCGGTGCATGGATGAGTGGTTTTCGTTCTCGTGTACAAACTGAGAGTGGTCTACAAAAACCGATTTGCTACATGGTCTGCAACTTTACTCCACCGATTGGCAATCAGCCTGCGCTGCTGACACACGATGAAGTCATTACCCTATTCCATGAATTTGGTCATGGTTTACACCACATGCTGACAGAGGTGGACAATATCTCTGTGGCTGGAACACACGGCGTAGCATGGGATGCAGTCGAGTTACCAAGTCAGTTCATGGAATTTTGGGCATGGGACAATGAAAGTTTAGATGTCCTCAGTGAGCATACTGAAACTAAACAAACCCTACCGCAAGAGTTGTTAAATGCATTGTTAAATGCGCGTTTCTTCCAATCAGGTATGCAAACGCTACGTCAAATCGAATTTGCACTATTTGACCTCACTATTCACCGTCAATCGCCAGCTTTAAATAGCGAGCAAATCCAAGCGACTTTAGATGACATTCGAGCGAAATTTGCAGTTGTACCCACTGTTCCGTATAACCGTTTCCAACACAGCTTTAGTCATATCTTTGCTGGTGGCTATGCCGCAGGTTATTACTCTTACAAATGGGCAGAGGTTTTGGCGAGTGATGCCTTCGATCGCTTCGAAAGTGAAGGTATTTTTAACACCGAGACTGGAAAAGAATTTAGAAAGTTTATTCTAGCAGTTGGCGGAAAAGATACAGCACTTGATGCGTTTCGCAATTTCCGAAAAAGAGAACCAAAAATAGATGCATTATTACGTCATCAAGGTTGGACGAACACCAATAAAAGCGCTTAAACTACGTCAATATTGTTCACAGGGTGTAATTAACTGACATGAAAAGACAGTTCATCGCGGGTGCTAAATGCCCAAAATGCGGAGCCTTAGATCGTGTCGTTAAGATCATCACTGTGGATGACGAGTGGATTGAATGTATCGACTGTGCTTATAGTGAAAAACGCCCGACCCATGTGGAAGAGCAACAACCTGCCGAGCCAGATGAAATTGGGGTGATACAATTCAAACCTCGTCATTTTGACTAGAAGGTTAGAAAATGATGTCCTCATATCAAAATGAAAACTCAAAATTATTATGGATGATAATCGGTGGGATCAGCATTATTGTTGTGCTTATCTTTACTGTTCAATGGTTCCTATCTCAAAATAATACAGATACAGCGGTAACGCCGACAGCATCAACAAAACCTGTTGCAGAGAAAACCGTTCCTACAAAACCAGAAGCGCCTATCGCAACAGCAGAAACGACGCATGCTGCGAGTGAAGTCGCTGCACCAATTCAATTGGTTGAAGAGTCAATTATTAAAGACCCAATCCCTTCAAATGATGCGTTAGCAAAAGAAGAAATTGCAAAACTTGATGATATTCATCACCAGCTGCAAGATCAACAGCAAGAGTTAAAGCAGCAACATACGGATGCAGACACATTGCTCAAGTTAAAAGAAGAGCAAATCAAGTTACTCGAAGCTCAAATTGCGGCGCAGAATAAATCTTAATGATCAAAGGCTTTAATCCATATTAAAGCCTTTTTTATTAACTTCTTAATCCACAACTCGACTAGAATGAGCTTTGAACTGAATCGGTTTTTGAATCGTTTGTGCAATTAAAATACCTATTAACGTTAAACTACCGCCTAGGTAATGAAAAGCTTGTAGATGCTCCCCCAATAAGACGACAGCAATCAATGCAGTGAACAATGGAAGTAGATTCATAAAAATGCTGTTCCGATTCGGTCCTAAATGTCTTACCCCTTCAATCCAAAAATAAGAAAGCAAAATCGAGGAAAATATACTTGCATACAAAATCAACGGAATTGTAGTTTGATTCAGTTGCATATCAGCCGCAGGTAAAAAGATAAAAAAAGGCAGCACATATAGAATCGCAAAACTCGATTGCACAAAGTTCGATTGCCAAGCGGGAATCGGCATTTTCCAATGTTTAAGCAAAACACCATACAAAGCATAACCGAATGCAGCAACCAGCATTAAACCATCACCAAGATGAACACCTTGATCCCATATATTTAAAATAGAACCATGACTAAGCAAATATAAAATGCCGTAAAAAGATAAAGCACCGCCAAATAACATGCCATAACTTATTTTATCTTTTAAGATCAAACTACTTAGGATCATTGTTAATAATGGAATAAGCGCGGTAACAATCGCCATATTGGTCGCTGTCGTAGTCACGGCAGCCTGATAAGACAAAAACTGAAATAATGATACAGATAGAAAACCGCCTAAGACCAATTGCTTCCAATAGAGTTTAATCGTATGTCGATTTTTCCAAACAGGAATCAGTACAAAAGTACTCATGACTGCTAGCGCTAACACTAAACGATAAAAAGTAATCGCGACTGGTGAAATGTTATGACTTGCCATTTTGGATACAACGACATTGCCCGCCCAAAATAAAATAGCAAATAATGGATACAAAGAAGCTTTTTGAAACATGATCTCAACCTATGCATTACGGTAACAATCATGCTAAAAAACTATTTATTTAAAGTTTCTCGATAAAAAGACGATAACTTTCGAGAAACAGACAATCTAATCTTGGATATCCAATCTATGGGAAAGAATTTTCAACATGGTTTTTTAGATTATCCTGTCTACGCATTTTCTGAGAACTACCCTCATGGTCATGTCGAGGATTGGCATCATCATGATCGTATCCAAATGATCCATACGCTTTCAGGCGTAATTCGCATTCAAACAGATGAAGGTATCTGGATTACACCACCTGGACGTGGGGTTTGGATTCCTGCCAACAAACCACATGCATTATTCAGTAGTGGCGACGTTAAAGCACGAGGTGTATTTATCTCTCCCTGTGCCCGTGAAAATCTTGTCAACGAATGCCGCGTGATCGCGATCCCTGCTTTACTACGGGAGTTAATGAGCAGCGCCATGGAAATTCAAACCGCAATACAGCCAAATAGTAGAAATCAAAGATTGCTTGAAATGATATTGGATGAAATTGAACTACTACCAACACTCGCGTTTAACTTACCTGAACCACAAAGTCAAAAGCTGAAATTATTATGCCAAGAAATCAAAGCGAATCTCAGTATCAATTGGAATTTGGAAGATACGGCGAACTACTTACATATGAGCAGTAAGACTCTTGCTCGACATTTCCAAAAAGAAACGGGTTTGCATTTTTCCCATTGGGTTCGACAAGCCAAATTAATGCAAGCGATGATAGATCTAGCAATGAATAAACCCATTTTGAATGTCGCCTTAGAGCTTGGTTATGATAGTCCAAGTGCATTTAGTGCTATGTTTAAACGAGAAACAGGCATGACACCAAGTGGCTATGCTTGTCAGTTTCCTACGACTCAATAAACAATGTGAAAACATTGATAAATAATTATTTCATCTTATAAGGGCTAAATGAGATTTCTTTCAATGACTGAGCAGCTTAAAATGAACGCATTATCCAAATCTCCTCAAAGCATATGACGCTTATACAAACTAATCGTAATTTATTTCTAGCGATTGGTTGCCTAACGATTTCAGCACTCTTATTCTCAGTCATGGGGATTTGCATTCGATATGCTTCACAAAGTGTCGATAATTACACGATTGTATTTTTCCGCAATTTAGTTGGATTAGTTCTTTTTCTACCATTTATTTTCAAACAAGGAATTCATTTTGTAAAAACGGAAAAACTCTGGATGCATACATGGCGAAGTCTCATTGGCTTAGCAGCAATGTATGGCTTTTTCTATGCAATTGCACATCTAAAGCTTTCCAATGCTATGGTCTTTACCTACTCATCCCCCATCTTCATTCCACTAATCGCATGGTTATTCCTAAAAGAAAAAATTACAATGGGGATGTTATGTGCAGCAGGCTTAGGCTTTATCGGTGTTTTTTGTGTGGCCAAACCTGATCAAGGATTATTGAACTGGATTTCGATGATTGGAATCGCATCGAGTTTATTTGCATCAATGGCTTTCGTTACGGTACGAGCACTGACCAAAACAGAACCACCCGAACGCATTGTTTTTTACTTCTGTCTTATCGGCTCGCTGATCTCAGTCATTCCCATGTTTTGGGTATGGCGTCCATATCATTTACATGAATTATTTTTCCTGATTGCAGCAGGCGTACTTGCAAATGTGAGTCAGATTTTCATGTCTCATGCCTACCGGCTAGCACCTGCTGGCCAGATTGCACCCGTCAATTATATGGCAATTATTTTCGCAGGGATTTGGGGATTTTTACTATGGAATGAAATCCCTGACCTATATAGCATTATTGGTTTTTGCATTATTTTGTTGGCAATTTTATTATGTAGCCCACTTACACAAAGAGATAAGAAATGGCGTTTTAAATTTTAACAATACACTTCTCTTTTGAATAAACTTGCAACAATACAAATTAGGAAAATTCAAACTCATGAATATAAGAAATACCATTTTTGCAAACGAATCTCCTGAAATGATTTCAGCCTTCAATAAAGCTCAAGAAACTTTTAAATACTTTTGGCGAGAGCTTTCTTGGGAATATCGCAGAATAATTCCTGTTTTTGATCTTGCTTATGTTAAATGTGCATTTATCCAAGAAGATAACGACTCATCTGATTCACCACTAGTTGAATATATGTGGATAAGCCAAATTGATTTTGATGGAACTACGATCTCTGGTCAGTTAATGAATCAACCAAACTATATCGACAATGTACAAGCTGGTGAAATTATAGAGCAACCATTTGAGGCGATCGTCGACTGGATGTTTTTAACTCAAGATCAAGTTTATGGTGGCTTTACGATTCAAGAATATCGTAAACAATTAAATGACTCTGAACGAAAAGAATATGATGCGTCTTGGGGAATAAATTTTGGTGATCCCAACAATATCTTATTTGTTTATGATCAAGAGGAACACCCAGAAAACTTAATTGAACATCCCATGTGCGAAAAGATGTTAGATAGTTTTTTAAACTTTATCCAAACCAATCCAACTGTAATTCATGAAAGAGATGATCGCGGCAATCAACTATTACACAGAGAAGCTATTGCGGGTAATTTCTTAATTATTCAAGCATTACTGCAACATAATCTAGATAAGTCAGCGCTGAATAACCAATCTATGACCGCCTCAGATTTAGCTCATAAAATGGGATGGGAAAATATTGCAAAATTATTAGCATAGCTTTCATCTACTTATAGTCATTCCTATTTTGATATACAGAAAAAAAAGCACCCGAAGGTGCTTTTTTAATAAGTCTCACACTTAATTAGTGATACCAACCAAACAACTTAAAGAAGTAAGGAACATACGCAATAATCAAGATTGCAGGAACCATCACTAACAATGGGAAGATCCAACGTTCATAACGGTAGAAGAAGGATAAATGACGAACTTCTGCATCCGCTTCCGCGACTTCTGCATCACCAATCGCCTGCCTTGCCAATAAGTGGTTCAATGCAACTGGTGGTGTGATATAGCCCAATTCGAACCCAACCAATGCAATCATCCAGAAGTGAACTGGATCAATACCGTATTGATATGCTACAGGCGCAACAGTTGCCGTAATCAAAATCACTGCACCAAATGGATCCATGATCATACCTACGAAGATCATTAGCATTACGATTAAGCTAATAACAACAAAGGTACTGCTAATATCTTTAGGGAAAGCTTCCATGATTTGGATATGCTCAAGGAAACCACCAACACTAACTGAAAGTGCCATCAAGATCACAAGCGCACCAATGTGCCCAACCGTTTCACTTGTCGCTAAATGCAATGCTTTACCAAACGAAACATTACGTTCTGGCTTGCGAGGGTCATCTTCAGGGTTGATCTGAGGTGCAGGTTGCGTACCATCTACAGGTGCAGTATAGGTATTTAACGTACTATCCCAATGCCCTACTGGTGCTAATGGTGCAGGCTCTTTACGTAATTTATCAAACAACACCATCATTAATAAGATGATTGGCATCATCACTGGTGCTGTAAATTCATTTAAATCAGTCGCTAAAGCATGTTTGTAGAACAACCAGATTAAAACGAAAATTACGATATATGGAGATACTGGCACGAATGCACGTAAAGATTTTGGCAAAGCAATGTTAAGCGGTGCAATTCGGAATTTCTGCTCCGCAAAGATCAATGCAATGATCAAGAATAAAGTCGAGGTTAATAAGAAAGTGTATAAACCATATTGATAAAGTAAATCAGTCGTTACTTCTTTGTTCAATGAAGCAACCACGACAATCAATAAACATGGACGAAGTACAACACCCATCGAACCAGATAGTGCTGTCGCTGCTAAAGCAAATTGACGACGGCCACCTGCATTCCATACTTCTTTATAAATAATTGCACCAGCCGCAATAACGAAAATACCAGATGCACCTGTGTAGGCGGTTGGTAATGCTGCTGCAATTAAGATTAACCAAGTTAATGTTTCAGGCGCCAAATTCCATGGACGTAGAATATTTAAGAATAAATCTACAATACGAGTTTGTTTCAGCAACATACCCGCCCAAATAAACAAGGCAAGATTCAAGAAGATGTTTGAGAACTCAACCAACTGACCAAGATAAATACCTTGCCCCATTGGGTAATCCATAAAGATGGTAAATGCAACACCCGTGATGATCGCCATATATGCATATAGCGGCACGCTGAGGAATGCTAAACCAATATTGCCGCCCTGACGTGTTGGTGTTGGAGGCTTCGCTAACTGGAATAAACTAATTAAAGTTAAACAGCCAAATAGCACCATCCATAGCCAATAAATAATCTTCATTTCTGGAGACATTGGCACGCCAGAATTCATGACCGAATTATATTGGCTAATCACAGATGATGTAAGGAAACCATTACCGAGTAGCATCGCAACGCTGTAGACACGGAAATCTATTTTAGTCGCTGGACTACGTAAACCAATATGATGTGTTTTTAGGGTCGCACTGATTGCTGCGAAGACAACCATGATCACCAAAAATAATGCACGATTCTCAGTACCAAATTTAAAGATACCAAAGAAGCTCGTTTCAATTTTACGATAAGTACGGATACTCGGATGAGCCTCCATATGCTTCATAGCTTTATCATAGAACTGATACTTTTCATCACACTGCTCACGAGCAGCAATCAATGACGCACGTACATCAGCTTCAGATGCAACGCCAAACATACTTGCAAATTCATCAGCAGCATTGATTTTCATTTGCTCTTGAACTTGTGCATCGATATTCGGATGTCGATCACAGCTTGGCTTTTCTGGTTCAGCACGAAGAAATGAGTATTGCATTCCTGTATCAGGATCGCCATACAGACGCTCCCCCATACGCAATAATTGACCATGAATCATCTCACCTGTACCAATGACCAACGTCATTAGTAATAAGACGAGGATGACAAATGTCGATATCCACTCCGTCCAAATATAACTCAGTAGACCTAATCCAGACTTTTTCTCTTGATCATTTTGCATGTCTATTCCAATTTTTGTTAGCAACATCCATCCAAAGATGTTGATTCATGCGAAGTCCATGGTTGATAGATAAATGAATTTACCCTCTTGGTAACCAATCCCTTTTTCAAACCGCCTAAATTTGCAGCAAACTTTTTCAAAAAAGAATGACTACATTCACTTTTTTATTGGTTGTTTTTATCAATTAATCTGTTCTCTCTACCCTTCTAAACAATAAATAACTGAGTCCACATAACACACCACCGATCGCACCAATCAAATGCGCTTCAGTAAGTACAGGACTACCTATCAGCTGTGCCGTACCCGTTTGTCCAAAGGTATTTTCCCAAACTAGTTTTGCGGCAATAAGTAACAGCACTAAAATGGCAAACTTTCTTTCTTTCGGATATTGCAGATACACTAGACCGACTGCGGTATATAAACCATGTAATACACCTGAAAGCCCAGCATAAGCTTCAATATAAGGTAAATAGAAATAAAAAATGAGACTGATAAATGGCGGAAGTAACAGCAGTAATACACATAAATGCCAATTACGTGCATGAGGAAAGATAAATGGTAAACAAGCGAATGCCAACATATTCAAAAAGAAATGCATCCATCCCACATGTACCCAATGCGCAGTCCACAATCGCCAAAACTCAGCGAGTAAACTCGGTCTCCAGTAAATAAAAAGATCGGGAAAAACCTGAAGACACGCTGATACTGAAACACATACCGCGATCAAAATGACTTTCCCTATCCATATTTGATCTTTCATTTATGCCCCTTTCTTCAAAACAGACCTTTTACGATTTAAAAATAATAAATCACTTCATTTTTAATGTTGTAAAAGGTCGTTTAATTCAGGTTACTGAGCTGGTTGTTCTTCAGCTGGTGCAGATGCTTCATCTCCACCACCATCAAATAAATCATCGAGTTCAGAAGAAGTTTCTGGCTGATCATCCCAGAACGTTGATAAGCCTTCTCGTGTCGATCTTACGCCCGTATTTTCTGTCCAATAACGATCAGCAATACCACGAACCATTAAACCAGCCATTTTATCAATCAATCTAAATTGAGGATTAGCAGGTTTATCATCACCTGTTGCAGCGGCGTATGAACGGAACGCATCACGAAGTTTGGCATCATCACCACTTGCTTGTGCTGCAACAGCATACAAAGCATGTGCTAAACGGACACCCTTCTTCTCACCAATAGCCATCGACTCTTTCAGCGTCGCATAAGGTTCTGGCTTACCATCACCTGCACCTGGCAATAATGTCCAAATGACCGCGCGGGTTGCCATTGGAGCACCCCAGAATTTTTCATTATCTAGACAAACCATGCCGCGTTCAACGATACCTGCAATATCTTTAGGAACGTTAATCGCACCGCCTGAGTTAATATCATTGGTCATTGCTTGCAAACCATTAATCATACCGAGCAAATAAACAGTTTGATCAAGGTCGTTGCGCATGGTTGGGCAAGAGTCACCTAATTTATAATTGTATTTTGCTTCCCAACGATTGGCAAAAAGCTTATAACTTGCATATTGACGTTCAGCAGCAATACCAGCCCAGCGTTTTTGCTCAACTCGAGCATCCTGAGCTTCGGTCACTTGACCTGCTTTAGCTGCACGTAAATAGCGTAATTCAGCTTCAAGTGCTTCATTTTCAGCACAAATACCCGCAGCGGTATATAACAATACCGCCATACGGGTCGGGTCTGCACCCATATCTTTTGTTGACATAATTGCAGGGGTTAAAGCATTCCCTGAATTACACACCATTTCAGCATCATCCATCGCTAAAATTGGTGGAACAATATGATTTTCACTAAAACCTAATGCAACATTCGCCCCTGTTTTTATCACATACGAACATCCAGATAACATTGATGTTGTAAGCAAAGCAACCGCCACACCCTTTCCCATTTTGTGGAGCTTAGACATTCTTCCTGTCCTCTTTAATTTGTTTTTCCTTTTAGATGTACATTATCAGATGCAATACTTGAATTAAAGAGTAATTGCTCTAATTTTAACATGGACATTTTAACACAATTCACAGATAAGCGAATTGACATAGAATTCAGAATACATAAATTTCAGGCAAAAAAAAGTAGCATTGCGACGGTTCAGCACATGCTACTTATTAACTGGTTAAAACGTGAAACTCTTTATCTTTTAGTTTTTATCAAAAATAATCCTTGAGTAATGTTCCAGCTCTTCCTACAACAATCGCCATAACGACTGCAATTACTAGAAACATCCACATTGAAATCTCCATAGAGACCTCCTACACTTTTGTATCTACTTTTGATAGATACCAGATCGACGTTCATCATCAGCATTCACGGGATTGTGATATATTGATGACACCTTCAATCTCTTTCTCTTGGTCACTACAACATGATGCTGCTGTGATTCAAGAAGTTCCCTGAGTAAAGTTCCTGCTCTTCCTATAACGATTGCAAGAATAGTTGCAATCACCAGAAACGACCATGTTGGAATTTCCATCATCTTAGGACCTCCACCACACTTTACGTTGGTGTTTGTACTTTAACGAAAATGAACTCAGGTTAAAGGCTGAATTGTCTGACAATCCATATTTTCAGTATTTTTTAGAGTATTTAATCTAACAATTCAAAGTAAAAAGATGAAAAAAATATATAACCAACTGAAAAATATTATTTTAATAAAAATATACAACTGTAGAATTGTCGAACAATTATGCTAGTTTTACGAGTATTTTCAGGTTTTTCCAGTGAAAATAGGATAATTGATCCCACCAAATGATTAAATTTTTATGCTGTGGATCAGAAAAATAGATCACGATGTAGCAATGATGATCAATTATTTTAAGAATTTCCCGCTGTTGAATATCTAAATTTTGATCAGAAAATTCGACTGACCATAAATTTTTTTCTAAATTCTCGATCTTTTTAATTTGAGATTGTTTAAAAAATAGTGCCCATGCACCACACATGAAAAGAAAACTGATAAAGAAAAATAAAGGTTTTAATAATAGATAAGATAAAAAGTTGATTCCAAGAAAAATCAAAAGTTGCAATACAATCGAAAACCGACTGTATTGCAACTCAAAAACACGCTGATTAGCCGTGTACATTATGTTTTAATTTTAAGATAAATTCTTTTAGCTCAGTTCGAGGGGGATTACCCACTTCCATAAACCAGTCAAGCAAATCTGGATCTTCTTGATCAACCAACTCAGCAAATAAAGCTTTTTCAGCAGGCTCAGCACTCAAATAGCAATTCTTCACATAAGGGTCGAAATACACATCAATTTCTTTTAACCCACGACGAGCACGGTAAATTACCTTACGTTCTTCTAACGTCATTTCATCAGACATCTTATGTTCCGCTATGCAACTATTTGTGCATAGTGTACCCGATCGCACTATAACTTTCGTCAACATTTTTCCTAAGTGACCAAATACATCAATCAAATTGAGCATTGATCACATTGTTCAATATTTTCGATTTCTTGTATGGTGATGATGATTTTTAATCCATAAACTAGGGAAAAAATAACAAATGCAATCAGGTGCTATTCGTCCAATTCCAAACATGTTACCACGCAAGCTTTTTACGTCTGATCATGAAGCATTTCGTGAAACTGTACGTAAATTTTATGAAAAAGAAGTTGTTCCAAATATTGAAAAATATGAGAAACAACAACATGTTGACCGTGACTTATGGAATAAAGCTGGCGAACTTGGTCTGTTATGTACCACTATGCCTGAACAATATGGTGGATCAGGTGTAGATCGTCTTTACAGCATGATTTTGATCGAAGAACAAGCCTATGCAATGGATTCAAGCACAGGTTTCTCGCTCCATTCAGACATTGTTGCGAACTATATCAACAACTTTGGTAATGAAGAACAAAAGCAGCATTGGTTGCCAAAAATGGCAACAGGTGAAACTGTAACTGCGATTGCCATGACGGAACCAGGTACAGGTTCAGACCTTCAAGCCGTCCGCACGACTGCCGTACTTGATGGTGATGAATATGTAATCAATGGTTCTAAAATCTTTATTACCAATGGCTATCTTTGCGATATGGCAATTGTCGTCTGTAAAACAGGCAACACGGAGAAAGGTTCAGCAAATCTTTCTTTAATCATTGTAGAGGCTGATCGTGCTGGTTTTAGTAAAGGAAAACCTTTAAATAAAATCGGGATGAAAGGTCAAGATACTTGCGAACTGTTCTTTGACAATGTTCGTGTACCAAAAGAAAATCTACTTGGTATGGAAGGCATGGGCTTCATGATGCTGATGAAAGAACTTGCTTGGGAACGTATGTTAGTTGCGATTATTTGCCAAGCAGGTGCTGAAGCAGCTTTTGCACATACTGTTCAATACACTAAAGATCGTAAAGCATTCGGCAAACCAATCGGTACATTCCAAAATACACGCTTTAAATTAGCTGAGTTACGTACAGAAATCGATTTTTGTCGTACTTATTTAGACCGTTGTATGGAGCTACAACTCGAAGAAAGTTTAGGTGTTGATGCTGCCGCAGCAGCTAAATATAAGATTTCGGATATGTTCTCAAAAGTTGTAGATGACTGCTTACAACTACACGGTGGCTATGGTTATATGCTTGAGTATCCAATTGCTCGCGCATATATCGATAATCGCGCCAACCGTATTTATGCGGGTACCAATGAGATCATGAAAGAACTCATTTCTCGTACTCTATAAAACTAAACAACATCAAAAAAGGGATCATCATTATGATCCCTTTTTTGATTGATTATTTCTGTTCAGTTTTTTCTACCGCAGCTACTGGTGCTGGGTTCATACGAGCCATGAGTTGTTTTACAGTAGGATTCTCAACATGTTCTTGCATGGTAGTGTTTAACGCATTACGAGCATTTTGCGTTGTGAAATGAGCAACCTCTCCTCCAATTTCACTTGCTTTCTTTGCCCAAGCCTTCCCTTCATTTGACTGATAAAAGTTTAAAGCGGCTTGTAACTCTTTCTGACTAAACGTTTCCACATAACGCTGAACAATAAATTGTTTACGTTGTTCACTATTTAAGTTTTTAGTTAAATCAGTGAAAAAATCAGCTGGCATATCTTTTGGTAAGCGCATACGAATTTGTTCAAGAATCATTTTATCCGTATTTTCAAGTCCTTGTTCAGTACCATCAACCGAAACTAACTTCTCAGCAATTGCTGTCTTTTGTTTAACATCATCAGCATAACTGAATGTACTAAGTAAGATAGTCCCCAAAATGATGATTTTTCTCATCGTATTATCCCTAATATAAATTTTCTAATGTGCTCAATATACGCGATATTTCTAAGATTTAAACCCTGAGCACAAATAAAAAACCCTATGCCATGCATAGGGTTTCAAATCATTCAAGCAAAAATTATGATACTAATTTTGGCTTACGGTTTGCTGTTTGCTCACCGCGCTTATGGAATTCTAAAACACCATCATTAAACTTAGCATCTTTTAACTCCTTACGATCTGCAAGGTAATTATTTGTGATCTTCCAAGGTGCTTGCTTACCTTGTTTTGGCATCACATCCGCTGCGCGGGCGATATAACCAGATGACATTTTACCCATGATGGTGTCATTTTCGCGCTGTGAAGGATCGGCGTGTGCAATCACCTCATCAAAACCATTTTTATCCATATGATTAATCAAACGGCAAATATAATCAGCAGCAATATCAACCTTCAAAGTCCATGACGCATTGATATAACCAATGATCATTGCCATATTAGGCACATCGCTCACCATAACGCCTTGATAAAGCATATGTTGAGATGTATTCATTGGTTTGCCATCAATTGAACCTTGGACACCACCTAAAATCTGAATCTCTAAACCAGTTGCTGAAATCACAATATCAGCCTCTAAATGTTTACCAGATTTTAGTTGAATACCATTTGCGGTAAATTTCTCGATTTGATCTGTCTCAACACTTGCTTGACCTTCACGCAATGCTTTGAATAAATCACCATCTGGCACAACACATAAACGTTGATCCCAAGGGTTGTAACTTGGAGTAAAGTGTTTCATATCCACTTTACCTTTCAACTGCAACTCAATACCTTTCAACAATAAACGACGTACAGTTTTTGGATACTTTTGCGCTAGTGCATAAATACCACGTTGCATACCAATATTACGTGCACGAGTAAATTTATAAGCCGTTTCTTCAGACATAAATTTACGTGTTTTTTCATAAATAAAGTCGATAGAAGGAATCGTCGCAATATACGTTGGTGAACGTTGTAACATCGTCACATGCCCTGCACCACCTTTAACCATAGAAGGCACAAGAGTAATTGCAGTTGCACCACTACCGATGATCACAACTTTTTTACCTGTGTAATCTAAATTTTCTGGCCAGTGCTGTGGATGAATAAACTGACCTTTGAAATCTTCTTGTTTCGGGAACTTAGGTGCATAACCTTGATCGTAGTTATAGTACCCTGTACAACCCATTACGAAGTTTGCAGACCACGTTTGTTTTTTCTTGTTGTTATCTTCGATCTCAACTAACCATTTTTTCTTTGTAGAATCATAGTTCGCAGAAAGTACACGATGACCAAAGTGAATTTTGTCTTTTAACTGATTTTCACTAATCACATCACTTAAGTAGCCTTTGATCTCAGCGCCACTTGCCAATACTTTGTCTTTTGCCCATGGCTTGAAGTTAAAACCAAACGTTGACATATCCGAATCAGAACGAATACCAGGATAGCGGAATAAATCCCAAGTTCCACCAAAGCTTTCACGACGCTCTAAGATTTCAAATTTGCGTTGTGGACAGTTTTTAGAGAGATGCACAGCTAACCCAATCCCAGAGATACCTGCACCAATAATCAATACATCAACTTGCTTTTCCATTTTTTTTATACCCTGTATAAACCATGACTTTATTAAAGCACAAATTTGACAATACACAATGTCAAGTTTAGTCATTCATCGGTTTTTTCATGTCACTTCGGGACATTTTTAGAAAAAGAGAGTGTAAAAAATCCTGAGATTTTTGCTTGGATTTGCAATTTATTAAAGGATCAGAGTTTAAGAAAAATTCATTTTTTCCGTATAACCAAAAAACTTAATTTAAGTAATATGTGTAAAGTATGAAAAATATGTTAACCACAATGAATGTATAAATAATTTGTTATAAAATTTTGATGTAAATAGAAAGCTCAATACACTCACATACAAAGCATCGAGTTAACCTTTAGCAATCATAATGTTATAAAACAAGCTGTTAATAGAGTATAAGCAATTGATTCCAAATTTATCTGCCGAAATCATACCTGCAAAATCTGCTGCTGGAATTAACTTAGGATTAGATTTCAACACTTTTAGAGCAATATCCGATTATCAAATCATTCATGATTATAATGAATCTGAAAACCTCTGTTATGAGAAAGATAAGTGGCTGATTTTATATCGGAATTTAATACTACCATGGGAACAGTCCATTAATGAAATATGTTGTTATTGGAATAAAACCGTCACTCTAACATTCAATGCAAATACCAAAAAATTAGAATTCATCTATGTAGCAAAGGGGTATCAAGGAAAATTATTAGGCTTACTAGGAATAGGTGATAGATTAGATTCGGTCAAAAACCAATATAATTTTTATTTTCAAGGTGACAGGCACTATCTTGAATATACAGAAGATAGCAGTCAAGCTGGTGAAATTATTCCTGTGGAGATTGAAACAAACTATAGAACAGCATACTCAGCAGAACATTCAGATCAGTTCATTGAAGCTTTCCTAATCTACTTGCCCCCTAGTGAAAGAGATCATTGAAACGTAATTAAGTCATTTAAATAGACCATACAGCCCTTTTAAATATCACTTCGCACAATATCCTAGCAATAAAAAAGGTCGGTTATTACACCGACCTTTTTGAACAACTGAGCTGCTCTTGTATAGAAGTATTATTTTACTTCACGATCTACAAGTTCAACGTAAGCCATCGGTGCAGCATCACCTGCACGGAAGCCCGCTTTAAGAACACGTAGATAACCGCCGTTACGCTCTTTGTAACGAGGGCCAAGAACGGTAAATAATTTACCAACAGTTGCTGCAGAACGAGTACGAGCAAACGCTAAACGACGGTTTGCTACTGTATCGTTTTTAGCTAAAGTGATTAAAGGCTCAGCAACGCGGCGAAGTTCTTTCGCTTTAGGCAAAGTTGTTTTAATTAACTCATGCTCAACTAAAGCATTCGTTAAATTTTGGAACAACGCCTTACGGTGGCTGCTTGTACGGCCTAATTTCACACCACTATTACGATGACGCATGGTGATAGTCCTACTTAATTAACGGCTACGATAGGCAAATCGGTCATCCATACGGAGACTAGCTGGTGGCCAGTTCTCTAAACGCATGCCGAGTTGTAAACCTTTCGATGCCAAAACATCTTTGATCTCTGTTAACGATTTTTTACCTAAGTTAGGAGTTTTTAACAACTCAACTTCTGTACGTTGAACAAGATCACCAATGTAGTAAATATTTTCTGCCTTCAAACAGTTAGCAGAACGAACAGTAAGCTCGAGATCATCTACTGGACGAAGCAAAATTGGGTCAACTTCTTCGCGAGGTTCTTGAGCAACAGGAGTTTGATCTTTCTGAAGGTCAACAAAGATTGCAATTTGTTGTTGCAAGATTGTTGCCGCTTTGCGGATTGCTTCTTCAGGATCAACAGTTCCGTTAGTCTCAAGATCGATCACTAACTTATCAAGATCGGTACGTTGTTCCACACGAGCATTTTCTACTGTGTAAGAAACACGCTTGATCGGGCTATATGAAGCATCTAACTGTAAACGACCTACTGGACGTGTTTCACCTTCTGGGAAGCGTGAGTCAGAAGTTTCATAACCGCGACCTTGAGCAACTTTAAGGCGCATTTTTAATGAACCAGTTGAACTCAAAGTACCAATTAAATGATCAGGATTAACCACTTCAACATTATGAGGTAAACGAAGATCAGCAGCTGTTACATCACCTGCACCTTGTTTCTCTAATGTTAAATATGCTTCATTTTGATCGAACAGCTTAATAGACAATCCTTTTAGGTTCAGCAAGAGCTCGACGATGTCCTGCTGCAAGCCTTCTAAAGTACTGTACTCGTGCTCGACACCTTCTATTTCCACTTCAACCACAGCAGCGCCAGGTAAAGAAGACAATAGAATGCGACGTAAAGCATTGCCTAGAGTATGACCAAAGCCACGCTCCAAAGGTTCCAGAATCACTTTTGCCGAGGTCCCGCTCACCGCTTCGACCTTGATCGCTTGCGGAGTTAGAAACTCGTTTGCAGTACGCGTCATTTATTGCTACCTCAAGGATTATTTAGAATACAATTCTACAATCAAGCTTTCGTTGATTTCAGCAGGTAAATCAGAACGATCTGGTGCAGCTTTGAACGTACCTTCTAACTTAGAATGGTCAACTTCCATCCAAGCTGGGGTACCACGTTGAGCAGCTAACTCAATTGCATTTTTAATACGCAATTGTTGCTTAGCACCTTCATGAACTGCAATTACATCGCCCGCTTTAACTTGAATAGACGCAATGTTTACACGACGACCATTTAAAGTAATAGAACGGTGACTTACTAACTGGCGAGCTTCTGCACGTGTAGAACCAAAACCCATGCGATAAACTACGTTATCAAGGCGGCTTTCAAGCAATTTCAACAAGTTCTCACCTGTTGCGCCTTTAACACGAGCTGCTTCTTTATAGTAATTACTAAATTGACGCTCTAACACACCGTACATACGACGTACTTTTTGTTTTTCACGTAATTGTAGTGAGTACTCAGATTGCTTACCACCGCGTGCCTGACCATGTTGACCAGGTGCTTTGTTAGCTTTTTTAGTTTTGACGTCAAATGGTTTAACGCCAGATTTAAGTTGCAGGTCTGTCCCTTCGCGGCGAGAGAGTTTGCATTTTGGACCAATATAACGAGCCATGAATGTTTCTCCTTACACGCGACGTTTTTTAGGTGGACGGCAACCGTTGTGAGGAATTGGAGTCACATCGGTAATGCTGTTAATCTTATAACCCACTGCGCCTAATGCACGAACCGCAGACTCACGACCTGGACCAGGACCTTTTACAAGGACGTCTAGGTTTTTCAAACCGTAATCTAAAGCTGCTTTACCAGCAACTTCAGCAGCTACCTGAGCAGCGAACGGAGTTGATTTACGTGAACCACGGAAGCCTTGTCCACCTGAGGTAGCCCAAGCCAATGCATTACCTTGACGATCGGTAATCGTTACAATGGTGTTATTAAAAGACGCGTGAATGTGTGCAACACCTTCAGAGACGGTACGAGTGACCTTCTTGCGTGTGCGAGTATCTTTAGCCATCTTTTAGCTTCCAGAAATCTTACTTTTTAATCGGTTTGCGCGGACCTTTACGGGTACGTGCGTTAGTTTTGGTGCGTTGTCCGCGAACAGGCAAGCTGCGACGATGACGAAGACCGCGGTAGCAGCCTAAATCCATTAAACGTTTAATGTTCATGGAAATTTCGCGACGTAAATCACCTTCGGTCGGAACCTTAGCAACTTCTGCACGAATCGCATCAAGCTGAGCATCATCTAATTCACGAATCTTTGTAGTTTCAGTGATACCTACAGCAGCTAAGATATTCTTAGCAGTGTGGCGACCGATACCAAAAATATACGTGAGAGAGATAACAGCATGCTTGTTATCCGGAATGTTTACACCGGCAATACGAGCCATTCAATTTTCTCCAAAAAGGCAGTTAAGATAATCAACCGCCCCACAAAAATCTTGAGGGGCGGATAATAACCTAATTAGCCTACTGAAATCAACAGGTCTTAATTAAATTAACCTTGACGCTGCTTATGACGAGGTTCTGCGCTACAAATTACGCGAATAACCCCATTACGACGGATAACTTTACAGCTACCACAAATTTTCTTTACAGAAGCTTGTACTTTCATGATGAAAACCTCTAAGTGCGCTTATCCCTGAGGATGAGCAGTCGTTTTTCTCATTAACGTTTGATTATCATATTGATGCGAAGTTAAGTGCGCTTGAAGTTGCGCCATAAAGTCCATCACTACAACAACTACGATCAGCAACGATGTTCCACCCAAATGGAATGGAATACCGAATGAACTTTGTAGAATCATTGGCATTAAACATACAACAGTGATGTAAATTGCACCAATAAACGTCAAACGGTTAAGAATATGATCTAAATAACGAGCCGTTTGCTCACCTGGGCGGATACCAGGCACATAAGCTCCACTGCGCTTTAAATTCTCTGATACTTCTTTCGGACTAAAAACAAGTGCCGTATAAAAATAACAGAAGAAAATAATTAACGCGCCAAAGAGCATTAAATATAACGGCTGTCCAGGCGATAATACCAATGCCAAGTCTTGCAGACTACGTTTTACAATCCCTGCATTTGGATCAGCACTACCTAACCATTGACCCAAGCTCGCTGGAAATAATAACAATGAGCTTGCGAAAATCGCAGGAATAACACCTGCCATATTAATCTTTAATGGCAAATGTGTTTGCTGTGCAGTAAATACACGACGACCTTGTTGTTTCTGAGCATAGTTTACTGGAATACGACGCTGTGCTTTTTCAATAAACACGATCGCAGCTAAAACAGCTAGTGATAATAAACCAAATACTGCTAAACCAATTAAACTACCTTGACCATTCTGTACAGATGTAAATGACTGAATCACCAAGTTTGGCAAACCAGCAACAATACCTGCAAAAATGATCATTGAGATCCCGTTACCAACACCACGTTCGGTAATCTGTTCACCCAACCACATCAAAAACATTGTGCCTGCAACTAAAGAAGTTACAGCTGGAATATAAAATGCAAGGCCTGAGGTTAAGGTAATACCTTGACTGATCAAGCCTGCACACATCCCTACACCTTGCACAAGTGCAAGTAGCAAAGTGCCGTAGCGTGTGTATTGATTGATTTTACGTTTGCCTTGCTCGCCTTCTTTCTTCAAAGCTTCTAGCGAAGGAACTACCGTAGACATTAACTGCACGATAATCGATGCAGAAATGTAAGGCATGATACCAAGCGCTAGAATCGACATACGTTCTAATGCACCGCCAGAGAACATGTTAAATAAACCTAAGAAGGTACCTTCATTAGCTTTAAAAAACCGTGCTAGCGCTACATTATCAATACCCGGCAACGGAATATGCGCTCCTAGTCGAAAGACCAACAACGCGCCAATCAAGAACATTAATCGGCGGATAATTTCACGATATTTCACATGAAATGGCTGACCTTTCATCATGTTAACATGACCTGAAGAACTAGGAGTCATAGACACTCGAGATTACTCCTCGACTTTACCGCCAGCAGCTTCAACAGCTGCTTTAGCGCCTTTAGTCAACGCAACACCTTGTACAGTGAATGCACGAGTGATTTCACCAGAAAGCACGATGCGAGCACGAATTTGGTCACGACGAACAACATTCGCAGCTTTTAAAGTTTCAAGGCTAACTACGTCGCCTTCAACTTTATTTAACTCAGACAAGCGTACTTCAGCAGTTTTCAAAGCGATTTGGCTAGTGAAACCGAATTTAGGTAAACGACGATATAACGCTGTTTGACCGCCTTCAAAGCCTGGACGAGTACCACCACTTTTACGTGAGTTTTGACCTTTGATACCACGACCACCAGTCTTACCAACGCCAGAACCGATACCACGGCCTAGACGACGGTTTTCACGCTTTGCACCTTCTGCAGGTGAAAGTTCATTTAAACGCAGAGTCATGGCTTATTCCTCTACACTAACCATATAGTAAACTTTGTTGATCATACCACGGTTAGAAGGCGTATCTTGCACTTCTACAGTATGACCAATACGACGCAGACCTAGACCTTGTAAGCAAAGTTTATGATTTTTTAAACGATGCGAAGAAGATTTAGTCTGGGTAACTTTAATCGTTTTCATGATTGATTACCCTTGAATTTGTTCTACTGAAAGACCACGTTTCGCAGCGACTTTCTCAGGAGAAGTCATATCACGCAAACCTTTAAAAGTTGCGTTTACTACGTTAGCAGCATTAGTAGAACCATAACATTTAGCAAGTACGTTATGTACACCTGCAGCTTCAAGAACAGCACGCATAGCGCCACCAGCGATTACGCCAGTACCTTCTGAAGCAGGTTGCATGTATACACGGCTTGCACCATGACGAGCATTCACAGGGTGTTGTAAAGTAGTACCCGCGAGGTCTACAGTAATCATGTTACGACGAGCAGCTTCAAGTGCTTTAGAAATAGCAGCTGGAACTTCACGTGCTTTACCACGACCAAAACCTACACGACCGTTACCATCGCCCACAACAGTTAATGCTGTGAAAGAGAAGATACGACCACCTTTAACAACCTTGGCTACACGATCAACGGCAACCAGCTTTTCAACGAGACCTTCGTTTTGTTCAACTTTCGCCATGATTAGAACTCCAAGCCGCCTTCACGAGCAGCATCAGCCAAGGCTTTGATACGACCATGATATTTAAAACCAGAACGGTCAAATGCAACTTTAGTAACACCAGCTGCTTTAGCACGTTCTGCGATCAAAGCACCAACTTTCGTCGCAGCTTCAACATTACCAGTAGTACCACTACGTAAAGATGCATCCAAAGTAGAAGCTTGCGCTAAAACTTTGCCACCATCTGCTGAAATAACTTGAGCATAGATGTGACGCGGCGTGCGGTTTACACACAAACGAGTCGCACCCAATGCACGAATGTGCAAGCGTGTGCTTTTCGCACGACGCAAACGGGTTTGTTTCTTTTCGTTCATAAGAACCTCGCGCCTTATTTCTTCTTAGCTTCTTTACGAAGAATAACTTCATCCGAATAACGAACACCTTTACCTTTATATGGTTCAGGAGAACGGTATGCACGGATTTCCGCTGCCACTTGACCTAACAACTGCTTGTTTGCTGATTTCAAAATGATTTCAGTTGCAGTTGGAGTTTCCGCTGTTACACCTTCAGGTAAAGCGTAGTCAATTGGGTGTGAGTAACCGAGTGCAAGGTTCACAACTGAACCTTTAACTGCAGCTTTATAACCAACACCAACGAGCTGTAACTTACGTTCGAAGCCTTCACTAACACCTTTTACAAGGTTATTCAATACAGCGCGAGCAGTACCAGCTTGCATCCAAGCGTCTTTCGACTCTTTAGCTGGAGCAAGTTGAAGTTTACCTTCTTCCTGTTTTAGCTCGACCAGCGCATGCAGGTTGAAAGACAATGTACCTTTGCTGCCTTTCACTTCGACCTGCCGGCCGTTCTGAGTAACTGTTACACCATTAGGTACAGTTACTGGGGCTTTAGCCACACGAGACATGAGGAATCACCTATTAAGAAACAAAAGCAATAACTTCACCACCGATGCCCGCAGCACGTGCAGCGCGATCAGTCATGATGCCTTTGCTTGTAGAAACAATTGCAACGCCCAAACCTTGCTTAACGCTAGGAAGTTTATCTTTACCACGGTATTGGCGAAGACCTGGACGGCTTACGCGCTTAACCATTTCGATAACTGGCTTGCCTTCGAAATATTTTAACGTAATAGTCAAAGTAGATTTAGTGTCTTCTTGAGCCACTTCTACATTTGAAATATAACCTTCTTGTTGAAGTACGTTTGCAATCGCAACTTTCAACTTAGAAGAAGGCATAGAAACAGTTTGTTTCTTTGCCATTTGTGCGTTACGAACACGTGTTAACATGTCGGCAACGGTATCTTGCATACTCATTTAGTCGCTCCTTACCAGCTTGCCTTAACAACGCCTGGTACATCACCCTGCATTACTGTGTCACGTAATTTGTTACGGCTTAAACCGAACTTACGGAAGTAACCATGAGGACGACCAGTTAAACCACAGCGGTTACGAAGACGTACTGGAGATGCATTACGTGGCAATGCTTGTAACTTTAACATCGCTTCGAAACGTTCTTCGTCACTTGCGTTTACATTTGCAATAACAGCTTTTAATTCAGCACGTTTTGCAGCGTATTTTGCAACTGTCTTTTCGCGTTTCAATTCGCGATTAATCATACCTTTCTTAGCCATATCGACCTCTTATTTGAACGGGAAGCCGAATGCACGCATAAGCGCACGGCCTTCGTCATCGCTACGAGCAGTTGTCGTAATCGTGATATCTAAACCACGGATACGATCAATTTTATCAAAATCGATTTCAGGGAAAACGATTTGCTCTTTTAAACCCATAGAGTAGTTACCACGACCATCAAATGATTTCGCAGAGAAACCACGGAAGTCACGGATACGAGGGATTGCGATCGAGATCAAACGATCCAAGAATTCGTACATTTGGTCGCCGCGTAAAGTAACTTTACAACCGATCGGCCAACCATCACGGATTTTGAAACCTGCGATTGATTTACGAGCAAGAGTCACAACTGGTTTTTGACCAGCAATGAGTTGCATGTCAGCAACAGCGCCATCTAATAATTTCTTATCAGTTGCAGCTGCGCCTACACCCATGTTAAGGGTGATTTTAGTGATGCGTGGAATATCCATCACGTTCTTAACGCCAAGTTCTTCTTTTAACTTCGCTTTAAGTTCGTCATTGTAACGTGCTTTAAGTCTGGCCATTGCCTTTTCAACCTATTACTTCGCTGCCGCCACTGATTCACCATTTGATTTATAAACACGAGTTTTCGCGCCATCAATCACTTGGTAACCAACACGGTCAGCCTTTTGGGTTGTAGCATTAAAAATTGCCACGTTTGAGATATGAAGCGTAGCCTCTTGAGTAACGATACCGCCTTCAGCGCCAGTTACACGGTTTGGCTTTTGGTGCTTCTTCACTAAGTTAAGACCTTCGACCTTAACTCGATCTTCAGAAACAGACAAAACAGTACCCTGTTTGCCTTTTTCTTTACCTGCGATCACGATTACTTGATCGCCTTTTTTAATCTTAGCCATGATTGCCTCTTATAGAACTTCAGGAGCCAATGAAATGATTTTCATGAACTGTTCAGTACGAAGTTCACGAGTCACTGGTCCGAAGATACGAGTAGCAATCGGAGCTTTGTTGTTATTCAAAATAACAGCTGCGTTATCGTCGAAACGAATAACTGAACCATCTGGACGACGGATGCCGAATTTTGTACGAACAACTACAGCATTCATCACGTCACCTTTTTTAACACGTGCGCGTGGGATTGCTTCTTTTACAGTAACTTTAATAATGTCGCCAACAGAAGCATAACGACGATGTGAACCACCAAGTACTTTAATACATTGTACGCGGCGTGCACCACTGTTGTCTGCTACGTCGAGCATACTTTCGGTTTGAATCATTGCCCTACTCCAAAACCGAGCATCACCGGTCACAATTTCGAAAGGCTCAAAGAGTACTCGAAATTGTCCGATGATGCAACAAGAACGTCTAATTACTCAGCAGCAGCTTCAACTACTTCCACTAAAGTCCAAGCTTTAGTTTTAGAAATTGGGCGGCTTTCTTTGATGGTCACTAAGTCGCCAGTTTTAGCAACATTGTTCTCATCGTGAGCGTGTAATTTAGTTGAACGGCGGATTGATTTGCCATACAACGGGTGTTGAACGCGGCGTTCAATAAGCACAACAATAGACTTGTCCATTTTGTCGCTTACAACTTTGCCGGTTAACGTGCGGACTGTTTTTTCACTCATTGTCCGTTCCCCTGTTTTTCGGTAAGGAGTGTCTTGATACGAGCAATTGTCTTACGAGCAATTTGCACTTCATGCGATTTGCCTAATTGACCAGTTGCTTTCGCCATACGAAGACGGAATTGGTTAAGCTGTTGCTCATCAAGCAAAGCCTTCAACTCTTCTACCGATTTTTCACGTAGATCTTTAGTTTTCATTACATTACCGTCCGAGTCACGATAGTGGTTTTAAACGGAAGTTTAGCAGCAGCTAAAGCAAATGCTTCACGCGCTAACTCATCGTTAACACCTTCAATTTCGTACAGGATCTTACCTGGCTGGATCTGACAAACCCAGTATTCCACGCTACCTTTACCTTTACCCATACGAACTTCTAATGGTTTTTCGGTAATTGGTTTATCCGGGAATACGCGGATGAAGATTTTACCACCACGCTTAATACGACGGCTGATGGTACGACGGCAAGCTTCAATCTGACGAGCAGTCATACGACCACGTTCAGTTGCTTTAATTGCAATCGAACCAAATGATACTGTACTACCACGATGCGCTAGACCAGTGTTACGGCCTTTGTGCACTTTACGGAATTTGGTACGTTTAGGTTGCAACATGGATTATTCTCCCTTGTCAGCAGCACGGTCATTGCGACGACCACGACGCTCTTGACCTTCACCACGACCACGACCACGTTTAGCTGGACGCTCTTCAGCAGGAGCAGGGTTCATGACTTGTTTCATGCCACCTAAGATCTCGCCACGGAAAATCCAAACTTTAACACCGATCGTACCGTAAGTAGTTTCTGCACGGAAAGTAGAGTAGTCGATATCCGCACGAAGTGTATGCAAAGGTACACGACCTTCACGATACCATTCAGTACGAGCAATCTCTGCACCACCTAAACGGCCAGAAACTTCAACTTTGATACCTTTAGCGCCAGCACGCATCGTGTTTTGAACCGCACGCTTCATAGCACGACGGAACATAACACGCTTTTCTAATTGAGAAGCAATTGCTTCAGCAACTAAACGAGCGTCTAAGTCAGGGCGATCGATTTCGTTGATGCTAACTTGCGCAGGAACACCCATAATGTTAGTGAGTTCGCGCTGTAATTTTTCAATGTCTTCGCCTTTTTTACCGATAACGATACCTGGACGAGCAGTGCTAATCGTTACTTTAGCAGCGCCAGTAGGACGTTCGATAAGAATATTGCTTACCATCGCGTTCTTAAGTTTTTTAGTTAAAAACTCACGAACTTGAAGATCTTTAAGCAAGTATTCAGCGTATTGTTTCGGATTCGCATACCAGTTAGCGTTATGGCGTTTCACAACACCTAGGCGGATACCGATTGGATGAACCTTCTGACCCATATCAAACCCCTACCTTAACGGTGATGTGACAAGTACGCTTAGTAATACGATCTGCACGGCCTTTAGCACGTGGCATGATACGTTTAAGGCTCATGCCTTCATCAACGTAAATCGTAGTTACTTTAAGGTCATCAACATCTAAGCTGTTGTTGTGTTCAGCATTCGCGATTGCAGATTCAAGTGCTTTTTTAACAAGCACAGCTGCTTTCTTGTTGCTGAAGTTTAAAATGTCTATCGCACGTGCAACCGACTTACCACGGATCAAATCAGCAACTAAACGTGCTTTTTGTGCCGAGATAGCGGCACCGCGTAATTTAGCAGTTACTTCCATCATAGCACCTATTAACGTTTAGACTTCTTATCAACACCGTGACCACGATAGGTACGAGTTGGCGCGAATTCACCCAATTTATGACCAACCATGTGCTCAGTAACAATTACTGGAACGTGGTTACGGCCATTGTGAACAGAAATTGTTAAACCAACAAAGTCTGGAAGGATCATTGAACGACGTGACCATGTTTTGATCGGCTTACGGTTGTTAGCAGCAATCGCAGCTTCAACCTTAGCGAACAAATGCGCGTCGACGAATGGACCTTTTTTTAATGAACGAGGCATTATTCAGATTCCCTTACTTGACGCGACGGTCGCGAATAATCATCTTAGTCGTACGCTTGTTGGTACGTGTCTTGTACCCTTTAGCTTTTTGACCCCATGGACTTACAGGTTGAATACCTTTACTACGTCCTTCACCACCACCGTGTGGGTGATCTACCGGGTTCATCGCCATACCACGAACGGTAGGACGAACACCACGCCAGCGCGCAGCACCAGCTTTACCCAATGAACGAAGGTTGCTTTCTTGGTTAGAAACTTCACCAATTACAGCACGACATTCAACGTGAACTTTACGCATTTCACCAGAACGTAAACGAACGATAGCGTAAGAACCATCACGACCCAACAATTGAACTGAAGTACCAGCAGAACGCGCTAATTGAGCACCTTTACCGATTTTAAGTTCAAGATTGTGAAGTGTAGAACCGATTGGCATGTTACGAAGTGGTAAGCAGTTACCTGGACGAATTGGAGCATCGTTACCAGATTGAACTTTATCACCAGCACGTAAGCCTTTCGGCGCAATGATGTAACGACGTTCACCGTCAGCATATTTCAACAAAGCAATATGAGCTGTACGGTTAGGATCGTATTCAATGCGCTCAACAGTCGCTGGAATACCATCTTTGTTACGTTTGAAATCTACGATACGGTAGTTTTGCTTATGACCACCACCCACGTGACGTGTAGTGATGTGACCATTGTTATTACGACCACCAGTACGTTTTTTAGCTTCTACCAACGGTGCATAAGGAGCGCCTTTGTGAAGGTGGTCATGAACCACTTTCTCTACAAAGCGACGTCCTGGAGACGTTGGCTTACATTTTTGAATAGGCATAGTTTTCGTCCTTATTCCGCTGCGTTTTCAGCGGTATCGCCCAAGTCAGCCATTTCAACATCTTGGCCAGCTTTCAGGGTGACGTATGCTTTTTTAACATCAGAACGACGTCCTAATGTACGACCAAAGCGTTTTGTTTTACCTTTAGTGATCGTTGTATTTACTTTCACAACTTCAACACCGAAGAGTTGCTCAACTGCTTTTTTGATTTCAAGTTTGTTTGCATTTAATGCAACTTTAAATACTTGAACACCAGCAGTATCACCTAAAACTTGCGCTTTTTCTGAGAATACTGGTCCTTGTAGGACTTGATATAAACGTTCGTTGTTCATCCGAGTTCTACCTCAATTTTCTTAGCAGCAGCTACAGACATGACAACTTTATCGAATGCGATCAAGCTAACAGGATCAATTGCAGTTGCATCAACCACATCAACGTGTGGAATGTTGCGCGCTGCAAGATACAAGTTCTCATCTACAGCATCTGTAACGATCAATGCACGAGTTGCATTCAAGTCGTTCAATTTAGCAAGCAATTCTTTAGTCTTAGGAGCTGCAACAGCAAACTCTTCAACTAATACAAGACGATCTTGGCGAACAAGTTCAGCTAAGATACATTGCATTGCACCGCGGTACATCTTACGGTTTACTTTTTGAGACCAATCTTGTGGACGAGCAGCAAAAGTTTTACCACCACCAACCCAGATCGGGCTACGAATAGAACCCGCACGAGCGCGACCAGTACCTTTTTGACGGAATGGCTTCTTACCACCACCAGAAACATCTGCACGTGATTTTTGAGCACGAGTACCTTGACGACCACCAGCTAAGTAAGCTGTAACAACTTGGTGTACAAGAGCTTCGTTAAATTCACGACCAAAAGCAACTTCTGATAATTCAACCGCAGCGCCAGAAACAGTTTTTAAATTCATTCTATTTCACCTTACGCTTTGATGGTAGGACGTACAATCACGTCACCATTCGTTGCACCAGGGATTGCACCTTTAACAACTAAAACAGAACGTTCAGCGTCAATAGATACGATTTCAAGACCTTGAACTGTTACGCGTTCATCACCTAAGTGACCAGCCATTTTCTTGCCTTTGAACACGCGACCAGGTGTTTGGTTTTGACCTGTAGAACCTAATACACGGTGAGATACAGAGTTACCATGAGTAGCATCTTGCGTACGGAAGTTCCAACGCTTAACACCACCTTGGAAGCCTTTACCTTTAGACTGACCAGTTACGTCAACAATTTGACCAACTGTAAACAAGTCAACACCGATAGAACCACCAACTTCACGGCCTTCAAGCTCAGCTTCAGTAACACGGAACTCTTTAACTAAACGACCAGCAGCAACACCCGCTTTAGCGAAGTGACCTTTCTGAGCGTTAGTTACGCGCGATTCGCGACGTTCACCAGTAGTTACTTGAATTGCTTGATAACCATCAGTCTCAAGTGTTTTGATTTGCGTAATGCGGTTTGGATCGACTTCGATAACTGTAACAGGTACAGATACACCAGCATCTGTAAAGACGCGAGTCATACCACATTTGCGACCGACTAAACCAATAGCCATGTGCATAAACCTCTAATAAAGCGGCCTAATTAACTTAAACGTTAATCAACCGAAAGCCTTAACCCAAAGCGATCTGAACATCTACACCAGCAGCAAGATCTAACTTCATCAATGCATCAACAGTTTTATCTGTAGGTTGAACGATGTCGATCAAACGTTTATAAGTGCGGATTTCATACTGGTCACGAGCGTCTTTGTTGACGTGTGGTGAAGTAAGAACGTTGAAGCGTTCGATGCGAGTAGGCATCGGGATTGGACCACACACTTGTGCGCCAGTACGCTTAGCGGTTTCTACGATCTCTTGAGCAGATTGATCAATCAGACGATGATCAAAAGACTTCAAACGGATACGAATTCTCTGGTTAGACATACCAGTAAACTCCAAGCCAAATATATAAAGAATCACCCATGACGCACCTCACCATTTGGCAAGTGTCAAGGGCAGTGAAATTCACTAAGGTCGTGATCGATGCCACGACTGTAATGCGTTAACTACTTTCTTCGTAGAAAACGCCCTCCATTTGAGGGTCGCTTATTATAACTATTGTTTAAGTCTTATGCAATTCTTCTTTTAATTTTTTAACTTTAAAGTTTTGTTAAGCACTTACTACATATTCAATCGCTTGGTTTAACAACGTATTCCCCTGCTCAAATTTAGTTTGATTTGATCGTTTTAAATCACTCATTGACTGAACATACTCTCCATCAAAAATTGCCAAGTCCTCTTCATTTTCAATTAATAGCTGTAAAGCATGCGGTGTCATTTCAGGATGAAATTGAAACCCCAATACATTTCGACCAATTTGATAGAGTTGATTACGGCATACTTTATTTTCAGCCAAACGCACACCGCCTTTTGGAATTTCAAAAGTTTCACTATGCCATTGCATAATATTAATCTTTTCAGGGATCTGAAAGCATTCTTCTGGAATATGTGAAGCTCTACCAACATCCATCCAACCTAATTCCTGATGACGATTACGGCTCACCGCAGCGCCTAATGCATTTGCTATAAGTTGTCCACCAAGGCACAAACCGATTGCAGGCTTACCTGCCGCTAAATAACGACGTAACCATCTTTTTTCTAGTTTTAACCATGGATAATTCGCTTCATCATTCACACTCATGGTTCCTCCCATGATAATGAGTAAATCAACTTCATCCACTCGAGGTAATGCTTCTAGCTCTAATGGCAAATCTACAGGTAAGGCAAAAAATTCGGTTGCCGTAATCTTTGCCTTATGTGCCTTTAAGAAGTCATAACAACTCCCATAACCTTCGCCTGCAATGTGCTGAAAATAATGCACTCTTAAATGCGACTTCATGCGCTCAAACCTATTATCGTTAGAATGATAAGTAAGTCTTAGCAAAAATAAAGCCAGTTTTTCTCCAAGCGCTTTATCTGTAACGATTCTGTACAAAAGATGCAAACCACTGGCAGCTTTTGTTATTTTCTCTTAACCTAAATTATTATATTGCTTTGATTTTGCACCATGACTAAACATAAGAATGCACAAACTGATTTAATTCATGCACCACGAAAAGCTCCTCAATATATAGAAACGATTCAACCTCCCCTATATCGTGCGTCGACCATTATTTTTAAAAGCACATCGCACCTTTTTGATCGTCACTGGACCGATCGCTATGACTATAGTTATGGTACACATGGGACACCGACTACATTTACTTTAGGCGACAACATCGCTCAAATCGAAGGCGGCATTTTCAGCTTACTTGCGCCTAGTGGTCTATCTGCAATTAATTTAGTCAACAGCACTTTTTTAAGTTCAGGTGATGAAGTTTGGGTAGCAGACAACATTTATGGGCCTAACCTTGAGCATTTAAACAACCTACAAGATCGTTACGGTATTTCTGTCAAAATTTATAACCCTATTAATGCCGATAGCTTTCAGCCTACCGAGAAAAGCAAACTTATTTGGCTAGAGGCAGCGGGTTCTGTCACACTGGAATTTCCTGATCTAAAAAACTTAATCAAAAAAGCACAACAAGCCAATGTCATCACTGCCTTAGACAACACTTGGGGGGCTGGTCTAGCATTTAATGCATTTGATTTTTCAGATGAACATTTATCAGTAGATTTAACGGTGCATGCACTCACCAAATACCCAAGCGGTGGTGGCGATATTCTAATGGGTTCAGTTGTGACTAGAGATCAACAATTACACCATAAGCTTTTCAAAATGCATGCGACACAAGGCATCTGCGTTTCAGGAGATGATAGCGCCCAAATCCAACGTAGTCTGGCGCACATGTCACTACGTTATGACCAGCAGTCACTCAATGCAATCAAAGTCCTTGATTGGTTAAAACAGCAACCGCAATTTAGCCAAATATTACACCCAAGTTTAAGCAATGCTGCGGGTCATCAATTTTGGGCTGAAGTTTGTAGTACAGGTAAAAGCGCAGGTTTAGTAAGTGTCATTTTTAAGCCAGATTATGATTTAACCGCTGTCCGTAAATTTTGCGACAGCCTGCAATTATTTAAACTGGGTTTTAGTTGGGGTGGGCCTGTGAGCTTGGCGATGCTCTACGATTTAAAACAGATGCGTTCGCTTAGCAATACACATTTACAACAAGGTTTATTGGTTCGCTTCTGTATAGGACTAGAACATCCAGAAGATTTAATTCAAGATATTCAAAACGCATTAAAACAGCTCGAATGAAATCAAAAATAGGTGAAGAATGAGTACACCAATTGTTATTGCTAAGAAAACTACAGATACAACACAAGATATCGTTTTACATTCACAATTTGCAAACCGACATGGCTTGATTGCAGGCGCGACGGGTACGGGTAAAACCGTCACACTCAAAGTTCTTGCTGAAAGCTTTTCGCGTCTTGGTGTGCCTGTATTTTTAGCCGATGCCAAAGGTGATGTTTCCAGTCTTGCAAAAGCAGGAACAAGCAGCCCTAAATTTGATGAGCGCTTGAAACTTTTAGGCATAGAGTCAGTTCCATTTGCAGCTTCACCTGTGATTTTTTGGGATTTATTTGGCCAACAAGGACACCCCATTCGCACAACGATTTCAGAAATTGGTCCACTATTATTAGCTCGGATGCTGAATCTAAATGACACGCAAGAAGGTGTGCTATCAGCAGTCTTCAGAATTGCAGATGATCAAGGCCTATTGCTCATCGACTTTAAAGATTTAAAAGCTATGCTGACCTATGTCAGTGAAAATGCGGCTGATCTTAAAGCAGAATATGGCAACCTCTCACCTGCAAGTCTTGGTGCAATCCAACGCAACTTACTGGCGCTTGGCGATCAAGGGGGCGAACAATTCTTTGGTGAGCCGAGCCTCAATATTTTAGACTTCATTCAAACCGATTCGAATGGTCATGGCTATATTAATATTTTAGCTGCTGACAAACTCATGAATACCCCCAAGCTTTATGCCACATTCCTACTTTGGATGCTGTCTGAACTTTTTGAACAGTTACCCGAAGTTGGTGATATGGATAAACCTAAACTGGTATTTTTCTTCGATGAGGCGCATTTACTCTTTGACAATGCCAGCCAAAATTTACAAGAAAAAATTGAGCAAGTGGTTCGCCTGATTCGTTCTAAAGGGGTTGGGATTTACTTCATCACCCAAAATCCACTCGACTTACCTGAAAGCGTCTTAGGACAACTTGGTAACCGTGTACAACATGCGTTAAGAGCATTCACTCCAAAAGACCAAAAAGCAGTAAAGACCGCAGCTGATACCTTTCGCGCCAACCCTGATTTTAAAGTTGATCAAGCGATCACTGAACTTGCTGTCGGTGAAGCATTGATTAGCTGCTTAGATGAACAAGGTACGCCACAAATTGTAGAACGAGGCTGGGTCATGCCCCCCTACTCCGCATTTAACCCAATTACAGCTGAAGAGCGACAAGTGATTATTGCGCAAAGCATTGTGGCGGGTGTCTATGATCAAGCGGTAGATCGTGATAGCGCTTATGAATTACTACAACAGAAAGTACTTCAACAAGCTCAACAAAAAGAAGCTGATGCTCTCGCTAAACAGCAAAGTAAAGAACAAGAAATTTTAGCCAAACAACAAGCAAAAGAACAAGAACGTTTTGCTAAAGAGCAGCAAAAAGCGGCGGAGAAAGCACAACGTGATCGCGAAAAATTAACACAAGATATTGTTGGAACATTCGCCAAAAGTGCGGCAAGAAGCTTAGGCGGCAGCACAGGTCAAAAAATTGTACGTGGTTTGCTCGGTTCGCTATTTGGAAAGAAATAAAAGCTTTTCCAATGATTAATCAAGGGATAATTTATTATCCCTTATTTTTTTTATGGAATTTATTCTAAGATGTATTGCAAATACATTTTATAAGATGTATTTTAAATGCATCTTATAAATCTTAGCCAAGAGAGATCACTCATGACTCCGCAGCAAATCGACCTAGTAAAAGCTACTGTTCCTGTTCTCCGTGAAAATGGTGTCGCGCTAACAGGGTACTTCTATAACCGTATGCTGGGCAATAATCCTGAATTAAAAGAAACCTTTAATATGGGACATCAACGTAGCGGTGCTCAGGCTCAAGCACTCGCAGGTGCTGTTTTAGCTTATGCAGAAAATATTGAAGACCCCTCTGTGCTACTCCCTGTCGTCGAGTTAATTGCACACAAACATGTCAGCCTGAATATTCAAGCACCTGACTACAATATTGTGGGTGAGAATCTTCTGCATTCAATTAGCGAAGTTCTTAGTATTTCTATGGAAGACCCACTAATTGATGCTTGGGCGGCGGCTTATGGTCAGTTGGCAGATCTTTTCATTAACACAGAAAAAGCAATTTATGATCAACACCAACAAACCAAAGGTAGTTGGTTAGGTTGGCGTAATTTTAAAATTGCGAAAAAAGTTATCGAAAGTGAAGAAATCACTTCGTTCTATCTCGAACCTGTCGATGGTGGCGATTTACCAAAATATGAAGCAGGCCAATACATTTCAGTTCGTGTATTTGTTCCTGAACTCAACTTAAAACAACCTCGTCAATATACTTTATCAACTTGCCCGCAAAGCGATTACCTTCGTATCTCAGTCAAACGAGAAGATGAAAAAGGCGATCTCGCAAGTGGTTGGGTATCTAGCACTTTACATAGTTTGATAGAAGGTGCTGAAATTGAAGTATCCGCACCTACAGGTAATTTCTATCTGATTGATAGCAGTAAACGCAATGTATTTATTAGCGGTGGTGTTGGCTTAACTCCAATGATCGCGATGCTAAATCAACTCGTAACACTGGATATGCCGCAACCAGTTAGCTTTATCCATGCATGTCGCAGTAGCCATGTTCATGCCATGAAAAAGCATATTCATGCGCTTAAATCACAATATCCTCGCTTGAGCACATTCACAGCCTATGAATTCCCACATCAAAATGATGTACTAGGTGAGGATTATGATCTCGCAGGACGCTTAGATTTGAGTTCAATCGATACGGCGATCTTGCCAGCAAATGCCGATTATTATTTATGTGGCCCTATGCCGTTTATGGCAGAGCAACACAAAGCGCTGGTTGCTCGTGGCATTCCAGCTGAAAACATTCATAGCGAAGCATTTGGAACAGGCGGCGTAAAACTAAGCTGATCTCGATCAGTGTTTTGCATAAGGCTAGTCGGTGAGATAGACTAGCCTTTTCTATCTATAACAATAGATTGGGCGAAGTTATGCAACTCAATAAATTTACTGATTATGCATTAAGGATTTTATTGTATGTCGCTCGTCCAAGCGATGTGCCTTATACGATCGCCGATATAGCCAAAGACCTCCATGTCTCACAAAATCATTTAGTGAAAGTGGTTCACTTTATGGGCAAACAACATTGGATTGTCACCATCCGTGGCAAAGGCGGCGGAATTCGCCTAAATCCAGATGCACGTAATATCAAACTCGGTGAAATTGTTCGTATTTTGCAAGGTAATCACCAAATCGTAGAATGTAATACCCCACCTTGTGTATTGCGCTCACAATGTGGTCTTAAAGGTATCTTAGATCAAGCTCTAGAAAGCTTTTATCAAAGTCTTGACCGCTATACTTTAGGCGAAGTTTTGCAACACGGTATTCTACCGTCCTCTCAAAGCTCTCATATTGATTTTTTACAACTCACTCAAAAAGCTTAACCATCACATTCGCACGATTCCCTGACATCCTTTATAATAGCTTTGCTATTTCAATTCAAAAGTAAGCTTCTATGCGTCAGCGTCAACAATCTAAAGACACCAAAGCCAAACTCGCACCTAAACAAAAAATCAGTTATGAAAAGAAAACTGATCCTGCATTAACTGAGTATGCGGTACAGTCTTTAAATTGGTTACGCCAAGCTGAGTTTTTAATGAGTGCGCCTAAGCTCGCTTTGTGCGTAGAAGATACAGGCTATGAAATTGCATTTGCAGGACGTTCGAATGCTGGTAAATCAAGTGCAATCAATGCACTAACCAATCAAAAGCAACTTGCACGCGCTTCTAAAAAACCTGGTCGTACTCAAATGATCAACTTTTTTAGTTTGGGCAATCCTGACCAACGCTTAGTCGACCTACCTGGTTATGGCTATGCTGCCGTTCCTGAAGCCATGAAAATCGTATGGCAAAAAGAACTTGAAAACTACTTGATCCATCGTAAGAGTTTACAAGGTCTCGTACTGTTGATGGATATTCGCCATCCATTACAACACTTTGATTTAATGATGTTGGAATGGGCACACTCTCGTCATTTATTTGTACATATTCTTCTAACAAAAGCGGACAAACTCAACCGTGGTCCTGCAAATAAAACTTTGCTGGAAGTCAAACAACAGTTGAAGAAAATGAAACTTGATTTCTCAATTCAATTGTTCTCATCGCTCAACCGTATCGGTTTAGAGGAACTCTCAAGCGTGATGGCTGGTCGTTTGAATTATACGCTCGAACAACCGTCTGAATTTGACTTAAATGAAATCCCAGAAGTGTCTGAAACAGACATTGAAGAATAAAAAATGCATTTCATGCAACTTGATGCATTAAATAAATTTTAATTGTCCCGAATTGCTAAACACAAACACTAGGTCGTTTGCATATACTGCTTAGTGTTGGTTCATTGCACTATCGATTAGGACTAAACGATGAAATTACTATCATTTGTGAAGAACAAAGTTCTTGGTTCTTCGATTGACTATAAAATCCTCCCTCGAAAAGTAAAATTTGATTGGGAAAAAACACCTGTAGATTGGATTCCAAACCAGCCTTTTGCCAGCTATTTTATTAATGAGATTAACAATATTTTGCCTGCTGGTGAGTTTTGGTTTTGCCGTTTGTACAACAAAGTACTGCCAGAAATTACTGATGAGAAATTAAAAGAAGATGTTCAAGCTTTTATTCGTCAGGAAGCAATGCACGCTGTTGCGCATACATCTGCAAATAAAGAATATCTAAGCCAGCGCAATATTGATATTCAACGTAACTTAGACATCATGGATTTCTTATTTACCAAAGCTTTGGCTGACAAACCTTTCGGCAAAGAAGTACCTAAGATACTTGACCATCAATGGGATTTATTCCGCTTAGGTGTGATCGCTACCGTTGAACATATGACCTGTGTTCTTGGTAAATATGCACTCTATAATAAACGTTGGGAAGAGCTCGGTGCTGATCCTGAAATGATCGATTTGATCAAATGGCATGGGTCAGAAGAAATCGAACATCGTACAGTTGCATTTGATCTCTACCGCCATTTAGGCGGTGGCTATATTGCACGTTACTACCTTAGTGTTGCCGTAATTGTTGGCGTTCTAGGACTTTGGGTTGATGGTGCAGCGCATATCATGAGCCAAGATCCACGCTTTGCTGATAAGAAACCAAGTCTATTCAAGCCTTGGGTTTGGCTAGAATGGTATAAGATCGGCAGCAAGGACAACCAAATTCTTCCAAATCCAATTTGGTTGGTTGCTCAGCAAATTGATTACTTAATGCCTTGGTATGACCCTGTAAAAGAAGGGAATACTCAAGATGCTGTGAATTACCTCAATAACTCACCCGCTGCAAAACGCGCTTTACAACAAGCTGCGTAATTCAAGTTAATAAAAAAAGTAGGAGTTATCTCCTGCTTTTTTTACGCCTGATGTATAGGGGGAAAATCAGCTTGGTTCTGTTTCTACTTGCTTCGCATAGCGATCAACAACCACACTAATCATCATATCGCCCTGTACATTCACAACGGTTCGCACCGTATCCAACAAACGGTCAATTGGAAGTAAGATTGCGATTGCCTCTGCTGGTAATCCGACAGATTGCAGCACCATAATCATCGTCACCATCCCTGCACTTGGAATTCCTGGCGCACCCAAAGATGCGATAATCGCAGTCAAACACACAATAATTTGCTGCGTTAAACTTAAATCTAACCCCATCAGATTTGCAATAAACAATGCAGCGGCAGCCTCATAAAGCGCTGTTCCATCCATATTTAACTGCGTACCCAAAGGAATTACAAAACCCGCTGTTTGTGGACGAACGCCTAAATTCTCCTGAGCACACTTCAAACTAAGCGGCATCGTTGCCGAACTTGAACTAGTAGCAAATGCAGTTACCAGCGCAGCTCTAGCCCCTCTGAAAAAGGTTATTGGATTCATCTTTCCAAATATCCAGAGCAACAACGGTAGTACCACGAGACCATGAAAGATAGTAGTACCTGTCACCACAACTGCAAACTCGAACAGTCGACTCAAAACAGAGAGGTCTTCGGTTGCAATTAATTTCGCAAGTAAGGCAAAAATTCCAATCGGTGCAAGCTTCATTACCCAGCCCACCAACATCATCATTATTTCAAAAAACTGCTGACTGATTTGCCGAACTGAATTGAACCGCTCACCTCCTTTTACCAAAGCAACGCCAAGAAACAGCGCAAATACCACAACAGCCAGCACATTACCATCACTGAATGCCTTGAAAGGATTAATTAAAGTATTTTGAATAAAGTTCGTTAAAAAGCTGGATGGCGTCAGCGTAGCTGGTGTTTCATGGCTCTGCATCGCAGCCTGAAATACCGTAATATCAATTCCCTTTCCGACCTCAAAAATATGCGCACAGCTAATTCCAAGAATGAGAGCTAGTGTCGTTGTCGTTAAGCAACTCAGTGCGGCCACTTTCCAAACACGACCAAACTGTCCACCTGCTTGTAAATTAGAAACACCCACGACAATTGAACTAAAAATCAGTGGGATCAATAACATTTTTAACAAGCCAATAAAAATGCTACTTAAAATTCCAAGTCCATATAAACTATTTGCAGCAAAGACGGTATCTGGCTGTGCCGTGAGCAAAAGTCCAAATAGCACACCAAAGATTGCGGCAATTAAAATTTGTGTATTTAAATTCATTCTAAAAAATAAGGAATTGATGAACTATCAATACTATGGCATGTGCTTATTGAAGATTCGAGCAATTTTTTGTCACAGCTCCAATAATAAAAAAACCATCAAACTGATGGTTTTTTATTACGAAAGACGGTTACTGCGTTTCAATTTCTCTGAGCCGAATCAAGCCTTCTTGTATAGTACTACAAACAAGCTGACCATTCTGCCACATCTTACCAAAGTTCAAACCACGAGAACTCGCACTCACCGTTGCTTCCATATCGTATAGCATCCAATCATCTGCACGTAATGGTCTGTGGAAGTAAATCGTGTGATCAATACTTGCACATTGTAAGTTTGGTGAAATCCACGACAAACCATGCGGCCGTAATGCTGTGGTCATCAATGTAAAGTCTGAATAAAATGCCACAATTGCCTGATGCAATGAAATTTCATCTAGCTCTGACGGAATCGTGCCATGAGTCCGAATATAATGCGCGTAAAACGGCGCTTCTGGTTGTGGCTGAAATGGATTAATCAATTGCGTTGGTCGAATTTCGACATGACGTTCACGCATAAAACTCGCGCGCACATTTTCAGGCACAAAATTAATTAGACTTTCTTTGAGTTCATTTTCTGACTTTAATGTCTCAGGTGCTGGGTATTCTGGTTCTTTATGTTGATAATTCAAACCCTCTTCAGGATAGGCAAAAGATACCATCGCAGAAAAGATTACACGCCCATGTTGAATGGCTTTGACTTGACGGCTTGCAAAACTTTTACCATCTCGAAGTGGTTCAACCTCATAAATAATCGGGGCATTTACATCCCCTCCATACAAAAAATATGCATGTAAGGAATGTGCTGGACGGTCAGTTGTATATGATGCAGCGCGTAATGCTTGACCAAGCACTTGCCCACCAAACACTCGTTTCCCGACTAAATTACGGCTATTGCCTCTAAAAATATGATCTTCAATCCTTTCTAGGGTCAACAGTTCAACGAGTTCTTGAGTCAAAGCATTCATATAATAACCTTCCAACATCAATCAGGAGAAATTAACCCATTCTTATGGGGTTAATATTTTGATTGTGCCATAAATTCCAATAAAGATGCTCAGGATAAAATGATTCGTCCGTCACATTCGTATTTAGTTATACCTGCTAAAAATACGATTTTTAACGATAAAATCTACCAAATACGCTATATTTTGTCAGAAAATAACATACCGTTTTATGTAAGAATATCGCAGAATGTCGTGTTCATCATGACTCGATGTCAGGATTATTATTTAGGAGTTTGTAATGTCCAAGACTGGATTTGGTCAAATGTATCGCCAACTTTCGAGTAAGTTACTTGACCTTGTGGTTACCCCACATGTTCTTGGTGAAGTTCCTACAGAATCCACTACAGCAGAGCAAAGCACAACTGATTCAAATAAACTTGTGTGCTATGTTTTACAAAATTACTCTCGTAGTAATGCGCTTGTGGTTGATGGAGAAACGAGACGTTTACATTTAAAACCAGCCCTAGACCCTTTGGCTTTTGGGACTTATCAAGAAAAAAATTCAGTTCTCTTTTTGCACCATAACGAAAACAATTTCTTCAATACCCAAACCTATCCCCCGCGTCTTTTACAACTCATCGAAGCGCTAGAGCAAAATCCAGATGTAGAAGTAGAATTGGTTCCTGTGACTGTGCTTTGGGGACGTTCACCAGATAAAGAAGACTCTTGGTTCAAATTATTATTCTCAGATACTTGGGCAACACCAGGTACAGTTAAACAACTCGTCAACATTGGTCTGCATGGTCGTCAATCTTATTTAGAGTTTCACGAGCCGCAATCTCTACGTGAATTGGTAGATTATGCCAAGACTAACCATCCAAATATCTCTCCAGCAACATATATTGCCAGCTCGTTAGATACGTATTTGGATCAGCAACGTGAAGTGGTACTTGGCCCTGACTTGTCTGATCGTCGTAATGTCATGCAGTCAGTGATCAAATCACCTGAGGTACAAGATGCCATTCGTCGTGAAAGCATTCAGCACAAAATCAGTATGCTTGAAGCCGAACGTCGTGCTATTGGTTATGTTAATGAAATCGTTTCTGATTATTCTGCTTCCGCGGTACGTTTTGCGGATATGGCATTAACTCGTTTATGGACGCAGCTCTATGACGGCGTTGAAGTACATAACTTCAGTACAGTCCGTGAATTAGCAAAAGACTACGAGATCGTTTATACACCTTGTCATCGAAGCCATATCGACTATTTATTATTGTCGTATGTCATTTATAAACGTGGTTTGATGATCCCGTATATTGCTGCCGGCGATAACTTGAATTTACCTTTTGTAGGTCAACTACTCCGTGGCGGCGGCGCATTCTTTATTCGTCGTTCATTCCGTGGCAATGCACTTTATACTTCTGTATTTAAAGAATATTTGTATAGCATTTTGTCACGCAATACACCAATCGAGTACTTTATTGAAGGTGGTCGTTCACGTACTGGTCGCTTACTTCCGCCAAAAACGGGTATGTTGGCAATGACCATCCAAGGCCATTTACGTGGCCCTGCAAAACCAATTGTTTTTGTTCCAACTTATATTGGTTATGAGCGCTTAATGGAAGGCTCAACCTATGTTGGTGAAATGCAAGGCAAACCAAAAGAAGCTGAATCAATTTTTGGTATTGTAAAAACCTTACGAAAAATTGAACGTATCTTCGGTAAAGTACATGTGAATTTTGGTGAGCCAGTATTCCTTGATGATATTTTGAAGCAAAACAATGCGGATAATATCCAAATCGAAACAGCAAGCTCTACTGAACTGTCAAATGTGGTTTCAAGTTCTGCAAATGTCATTTTAGAAAACATCAACCGTGCCGTGGTGATCAACCCTGTTTCGTTATTGTCTTTAATTTTATTGGCAACACCAAAACACACTTTGGATGAAGAAATCTGTGCGAAGCAACTCGATATTTATCGAGATCTAGTGACAGAACATCCTTACGATGAGCGCACGCAAGTAACGCCATTATCGGGTAAAGAAATTATTGCTTATGGCTTGAAGCTAAAGCTCATCAAACGTGTTCAACACGTACTAGGTGATATTATTGCGATTGAGGACAACCAAGCGGTTCTACTCACTTACTTCCGTAACAATATTTTGCACGCCTTTGTCTTGCCATCATTGGTTGCTTCATTGGTTGAGCACAATGGTAAAATCCATAAAACAGATTTGAGTAATGTGATTCGCACCTTGTATCCATTCTTGAAAGCTGAATTGTTTATGAAATGGCAACCATCTGAGTTACAGCAGCATATTGATAGCTACATCAATGCATTGGCTGAGATAGGTCTGATTTTCCAAGATCAAGAAGGCAATCTTTTCAGCCCAACGCCAAACAGTGAAGAGCATCAAAAACTCTTAACGCTTGCAATGCCTGTTAAACAAAGTTTAGAACGCTATTACATGACCTTAGCGCTGATTACGCAACGTGGTTCTGGCAATATTTCAACTAAACAAGTTGAAGAGCTTAGCCACTTACTCGGTCAACGCCTATCTGTGTTATATGAATTCAATTCACCTGAATTCTTCGATAAAGCATTATTCCAAAGTTTCATTAAAGTCTTAACTCAACAAAACTATATCCGTAACAACGATCAAGGTTTTATTGAATATGATGATAACTTCAGTGAAATGGCAGCTGGGGCACAACTTGTACTGGATGAAGCAACATTACAAATGCTGCAACACATCACGACTTTTAGTGATGAAGAACTTGCCGAAGCGTTAGAGGCTATGGCTTCACAACAAGCAAAACGCCGATTAAAGCGAAAGAAAGCTTAAGTCATAAAAAAGGCAACTTCGGTTGCCTTTTATTTTACTTTCGACACTCTAAATATTGAGGGTCATCAATACATCTCAATCGTTTGATTAATTCAACGAAATACGCATCATAGTATCCAAGATCAACATAACGATTGCGAATCTTAGCCACCATCGCTTCATATCCCTGCTTTTCAAAGTTAGAAATATCTGCCCAATAATATGCAGGAAGGTGATTTTCCCATTGAATCGCTTGCGCTGCTAAGACATTGTTATTTTTAACAAACCAATTTCTAATTTGATGCCCGAAACCAACTGGATAATCTTTGGGGCGAATAACAATGCTAATCGCAAAATAGGCGACAGGAAAATTAACCACCTGCGTCGACTCACCAAACTCTTTCTTAATGTTATACGGCAAGACACCATAAGCTGGAGCAGCTAAAATGTCGATTTTCTTTTGTTTGAACAAATCAACCGCATCAGAGAAATCTACATATGCTGCCTTTGCAGCAACACTTTGTACCAACGCCTGTTGTGGCGGATTATCTTCAAGAATACCGATACGCTTATTTTTTAATTGAGATACTTTGTTGATCTGCTGTGTATTCATGATCATATATGCTGTGCCAATTGGAATCATTCCAATTGCCTCATAGTCTTGACCAATCATACGTTTTTCGACATGTACATTATTTAAAAGTTGCAAAAACATCCGCGCAACTCGATTATTTGAAATTAAACCAATTCCACCCGTGCTACCGATGAAATGGTTATAACGATAAGTATTAAAGTTAGAAGCTGCTAATCCAGAACATTTTTTTTGGTCAAAGGCTTGGATTGCATCCTTTTCATTTTTGAAAAACTGAAATTTTAAATCGACTCGGTTCTGTAATGCAGACAAACGTACATCTTGCAAACGACGACTAATATCACCTTTTGAGCCGAGTGGGTCGAACACACACCATGTCTGTTCACCTGACCAGCTCGCAGTTGACATCAGCCCTAATAACACTAAACAAATTATTTTTCTCATATCCAACCTTTAATGCCCGACTGCAAACCTCGTGCATAATTCAGGCAGTTCCTTTACGGAATTTGCTGATATTTAAAATTCAAAATCCATACCAACAATTCAAAGCATACTTGCAGTCTAGCCTAATTATTTTTCATTACTATGTACGTGTAACAACTCAGCATAGTCATTAAAGCAAATGGGATGATTGAGTTTAAAATTAGTTTTGGCCAATCGGGTTGCAAAAATTTGCTTACCTGTATGATGCTCTGAGCTAAGCTTTAGCAGTGGTAATCCTAGTTTTTGTTGAAACCACAATAAAATCTCATGCATCGGAATCGGGATGTTATTCGTCACAATATAACTCGATTCAAAGGCTTGAATATCGACTAAAAATGCCAAGAATCTAGCTAAATCATCCATATGGATACGATTACTAAAATGAATCGCTGGATAAGTTTGTGTCTGCTCTGCAAGTCGTTTTAATCGAGCAATTGAAGTCCCATAAATCCCTGTAGGACGAACAATAATACTTTGTTGAGGATAATAATCCTGCCACAACAACTCCATTTTTCGAAGTAAATGCCCTTGCTCATCGACAGGTTGAATCACCGATTCATCATCGATACGCTGACCTTCGCTTTCACCATAAACACGAGTTGAAGAAACAATCACGATTCGCTGAATGGGATGCTGCTTTAATGCTTCTGCAATCGGCTGAACGGTCTCGACATAGGTTTGTTGATAGGCTGCAACACCACTTTCAGCAGGCGCTAAAATCACATAAACCATGTCAATCGGCGGAAATGATGTTAAATCAAGTTGCTGAACATCTTGAATATAATGCGTCGCGTAACAATCTGTTTTTGGACTGCGACTAATTGTGCTAATGTGGTGATCTTGCTCAAATAAGTGTTTAGCGACACGCCGAGATGTTTTACCATAACCAATAAATAAAATATGCATACATATCCTTGATCAAAGATGACTTCAGTCCAGCAATTACAAGGCGTTGGTGCTGCCGCAGCGACCCTATTAGAAAAGCTTCATATTTTTAGCACGGATGATTTACTATTTCATCTTCCCCGTGACTATGAAGATCGTAGCACTATTATTCCAATGAATCAGCTGGTTGTTGGACGAAGTTATTTACTTGAAGGTGAAGTGCGATCCGTTGATTTTCCACCCGGGAAAAAGAAATCTCTTGCCGCATTGCTCCAAGATGATTTTGGCAAAGTGACTTTACGTTTTTATCATATTTATAAAGGCTTAACTGATCGCATCAAAATGGGACAACGTTTACGGATTTTCGGTGAAGTCCGTGTCGGTGCGCGTGGTTTAGAACTTTATCACCCTGAAATCCAAGTCATTCAACAGCATACGCCACTTCCAAAAACTCAGCTCACGGCAATTTATCCAAGTACAGAAGGACTCACTCAACCTAAGCTACGCGAATATGTTCGCCAAGCATTGCAACATCATAGTGATGATCTTCCTGAATTATTACCAAGTAAGTACAGCAACGGTTATGAGTTAAAACAGGCCCTACACTACATTCATGAACCACCGATTGATGCCAATATGTTACAACTCAATCAAGGTTCACATCCTGCACAACAACGCTTGATTTTTGAAGAACTCGTAGCGCATCAAATTAGCTTATTGACACGTCGTGCTTATATTCGTCAGATTGCCGCACCTCGATTTAGTAGCAGTAAAATACTCGCTAAAAAACTATTAGAAGCATTGCCCTTTCAAATGACCAATGCTCAAAAGCGTGTCTCGAAAGAAATTCTACAAGATCTAAAACAAGATCAACCAATGTTACGTTTAGTTCAAGGTGATGTCGGTGCAGGTAAAACCTTGGTTGCTGCCGTTGCCGCATGTCATGCGCTTGAAGCAGATTGGCAAGTTGCGTTAATGGCACCAACTGAAATTTTAGCGGAACAACATTACTTGAATTTTAAACGTTGGTTTGAACCGCTGGGTATTGAAGTGGCTTGGCTTTCAGGTAAACAAAAGGGCAAAGCGCGTGCGCAAGCTGAGCAACACATCAAAGAGGGTCACGCCCAACTGGTTGTTGGTACGCATGCATTATTTCAAGACAATGTGGAATTTTCAAAATTAGGACTGGTTATTATTGATGAGCAGCATCGTTTCGGTGTTGACCAACGCCTCGCTTTACGCAACAAAGGGGTTGATCAATTCACACCGCATCAACTAGTCATGACCGCAACCCCCATTCCTCGTACGCTTGCAATGAGTGCCTATGGTGACCTTGATACTTCTATCATTGATGAACTCCCACCGGGACGAACACCGATTCAAACCGTGACTATTCCTTTGGATCGCCGTGAAGAAGTGTTGCAACGTATCGCTAAGAATTGTCTCGAAGGCAAGCAAGCTTACTGGGTCTGCACGCTAGTCGAACAATCCGAAACCCTAGATGCACAAGCCGCTGAAGCAACTTATCAGGAAATCAAAGAACGCTTTCCTGATCTTAAGATTGGATTGGTACATGGAAAAATGAAGGCTGATGAAAAGCAAGCCGTTATGCAAGCTTTCAAAGACAATCAATCACAACTCCTGATTGCAACGACGGTGATTGAGGTCGGTGTTGATGTTCCCAATGCCTCTATTATGGTGATTGAAAATGCCGAGCGGCTTGGCCTGTCGCAACTGCATCAGCTTCGTGGTCGTGTGGGACGTGGCGCAACGGCTAGTTTCTGCGCATTACTTTATAAAACACCACTCTCACAAAATGGGCAGGAACGACTTTCAATTTTAAGAGAAAGTAATGATGGTTTTGTGATTGCAGAAAAAGATTTAGAAATACGTGGTCCTGGTGAATTACTCGGTACTAAACAAACAGGTGATATGGGCTTTCGTGTTGCGCGCTTAGAACGTGATGATCATCTACTGAGTCAAGCACATTATGTGGCTGAACACATTCTCAAAGATTACCCGCAACATGCAGAAGGCTTGCTGAAACGCTGGTTACCTGAAGCACCACGTTATGCCTATGTTTAATTTATTACGTAAACAAACCCGACTGTTGTTTGATTATTTTACGCCATGTGATTTATGTGATGTGGGCATCAAGCAACAGTTTGGCGTTTGTTCAAATTGTTGGCAACAATTACCTTGGTTAAAACAACAAATTCAACGTCATGAACAGCATATTTACGTTGCTTGCCATTATCAATATCCGATTGATCGTATTATTCAACAGTTTAAATATGAGCAAAAACTTGAATATGAACGACTATTAGCAGGGCTTTTATTACAACTCAAATTGCCTAAAATACAGGCGATTGTGCCTATGCCGATTTCAACAGATCGCTTGATTGAACGAGGCTATAATCAGTCACTTCTGCTCGCTAAAACACTGAGTCAGCATCTGAATGTTCCAATCTGGCAACCTGTACAACGCTTAGCACAGCATTCACAGAAAGGTCTAACTCGCTTGGAGCGGCTTGATCATATTGAACAACAATTTATTGCATGCCCACCAAATAAAATCCGTTATCGGAATGTCATGATCGTGGATGACGTGGTGACGACGGGCAGCTCAATCCATGCACTTTCAGAAATACTGAAACAATTGGGCTGCCAAAAAATTCATGCCATTTGTCTCGCTGCTGGCGGTGTTAAGCCATCTGCATAAGTGTTTGATTTTTAAGACACCATGGAATCACCACCTCTTTCGTCAAAGGAGCTAATACAGTGATTTGATCATCTAATTGAATCCACTTCATTTCAGCAATCTCAGCTGCAATCTGAGGAGATTGTTTTAGCTCAACTAAATAAACATAACTTACCAAAAGATGATCAGGTTCATTGGCCGCCTGTGTATGGAACTGCCCAATAAACTGTTTGATTTCCGAATGACAACCGATTTCTTCCAGTATTTCACGCTGAATCGCGAGTTCAGGCGCTTCATTCAGCTCTAATTTTCCACCAACTTGCATAAAAGCCTGTGTGTTTTGTTTACGCACCAATAATAATTGATTTTTTTCGTTCAAAATAACAGCCGCAGCCACAGTAATTGTTTTCACTTTTCTCTCTCACGCCTGAATTTCAGCAGTTGACATCCATTTAGGTATAGCAGGTTCATATGCTGTAAATGCTTTTAAAATGTCATCAATATTATCAGCAACAATCAGCTTTTCGACAAAACGAGCCTGACTAAACCCTCGATTAACCGAATCTTGTATTGTTTGAATCACCCCATCATAAAAACCATCTATATTTAAAAATGCACAAGGCTTTTGATGAATCCCTAACTGACTCCATGTCCATTGTTCAAAAATTTCTTCCAAAGTACCTGCTCCACCGGGTAAAGCGATAAAAGCATCGGACAATTCAGCCATTTTAGTTTTTCGCTCATGCATGTCATTCACCACATGCAACGCTGTCAACCCTGTATGAGCTAACTCACGATCGACTAAAGCATTTGGAATCACACCGATCACCTGCCCTCCAGCCTTTATCGCGCTGTCAGCAACAACGCCCATCAATCCAGAGCGACCACCACCATAAATCAAAGTGAGACCCTGTTCTGCTATTGCTTGGCCTGTCGCTTGTGCGATTTGTTTGTAAATAGGATCGTTACCAAGGGAGGAACCGCAGAAAACACATATAGAATTCATACAATTAAAACCGTTTTATATAACTGTCATGCTGTTAAAGTAGGCTAAGAAACAAGATTTTTTAGAAAATATCGTTTAGGCAAGTGTTTTTCATTCGATCCTTGTCTAAAATACACGCTGGCTTTCCTCAAAATGATGAAAGCTTTACATCGACTGCGCGAGGAAAAAAGACATGCTTGAAGCCTTTTATGCCACTGAGCGCGGTAGTCTAGAAGATGCAACGATCAATGGGGGCTTTGATCTACACCCTGAACTCGTATGGATTGATTTGATCGCTCCATCTCAAGAAGAACAACAATGGGTTCTCGATGCCTATGATCGAAATTTACCCACATTAAAATCACTTGAAGACATTTCCTCATCCGCTCGATTCTATCGTGATGATGATGGAATTTTGCATATCAGTACATATTTTTTAACAAAGAATAAAAATTATCAGGTCGATGGCGACACTGAAGACACGTCTCATATGCTTGCTATGGTGCAAACCGTTGCCTTTATTTTGCATAAAGACCGTTTGTTTACCATGCGTGGTGAAAAGCTTGTTGCGTTCCGTGCTTTTCGTGCACGAGCGCGCCGCAATGACTACGATATGGACTATAAAGATCCCACTTGGATCTTACTCGGATTGCTCGAAGCAAAGTTAGATGAACTTGCGGATATCTTAGAAGATATCCACAAGGACTTAGAAAGATATTCTACAGAAGTCCTAAATAATCATCATCGAGAAAAGATTTTAGATCTGGATGACATGATTACTCGGCTTGCCCAGCAAGAAGATATGCTTGGAAAAGCTCAACTTTGTTTAATCGATTTACGTCGTGTATTAACGTTTTTATCCCGCCCGCGTGCTTTGGGCAGTCATATTTATGATGCGGATATTCGAGAGCTCAGCGAAGATGTCCGCTCACTGGTCGAACATGATGCCTTCCTATTCCAGAAAGTACGATTCTTATTAGATACTACGTCTGGATTCATTAACACTGAACAGAATGATACGATTCGTCGATTCTCGATCTTGCCAAGTATGCTTGCGCCACCTATGTTGATTGCCAGCATTTATGGTATGAATACGGAAGAACTCCCTTTTGCACACGGCAGTTTGAGCTTTTGGATCGTCACCGCAATTTTAATGGCATTTTTAGTATTGCCAATGATCTACTTTAGATGGAAGAAATGGATCTAAAATGAAAGGGTTATTTCTAGTTTTGAATATAACCCTTTCGATAAACCTAGCTTTTGCCTGCGCACCACACTCCCCCAAATGATGTGTTTATTGCACGGCTTCAATCTGTTCAGCAACTATCTTCAAGCAACCATAAGCAGTTCACCTTTCAACACCCTCACTTTATCTTTCAAAGTTTGCTAACAAAGATTTTCTCGTCCAAGCCTAAACAATGGCATAGTGATTTTTCAATCAAAACAATAAAAAGTAATGATTTAGTCATTGGTCTAGCGTATCCATCAGATAAGACGACACCTCAAAATTATCAAATCAGTTCATTGGCATTATTACACTGCGATAAAACATCATAACAATTGATCATCCAATTTCACCTTTTAGCGCATGGAATAGAAAAACCCAACGATGCAATAATCAAAGCATACCGATGAAACTATTAGATGTTTTTTTAGAACATGATCAAACCTATTATCTAAAAAAGCTACATCAAAAATATCCAACCTGTGACGCGCTTTTTTCTGCGTTCCCCAAACTATAGGAATAAAAAAAGAGCTATAAATAGCTCTCTTTTTTATCTACAAGAATCATTTAAATCAATTTCAAATCATCTTGTAGATGGCAAGCTTGAATGATTTTTAACATTTTCTCAGAAACATTTTTGAAATGCAGACCTTTACTCTCAGGTGTTTGACGTAACCATTGCACCAAAACGGCCAAAGATAGCGTATTTCCTTGCTCAAGCTGACCTAAATCAACAACCAATGGAAAACTCTTATGTTGTTGGATATGCTTTAAGCCTGCTTGATAAATATCTTCTGCATTTACAAAGTTAATCGTTTTAGAAACGACGAGTTGCCGATCAATATACTGAATCATCCATCGTTACCTTATTTTTTGCTAACAGCAGAGTCTGCATCTGGTTTAAACGTTGCAATCGCTTTGTTGATGTCACCACCATTACGTTGCACTGTCGCCGCAAACTGATTACGGAACTGTAAACCTAAATCAATACCTGACACATTGATATTGCGCACTTTCCACTGATCACCTTTATCCGTCAACTGGAAAGATACAGGAATCTTTTCACCATTATGCAAGAAGTCTAAAGTAACCACTGGGTTCTTGCTATTTGATGATCTAAACGGACGCATGGTATAGCTTTCATTAGTATATTTAGCGAAAGCACTACCATAGTTTTCGATAATCACTTCACGGAAGTTTTTCTCAAACTGAGCACGTTGAGCAGCATTTGTGTACTGATTATTTGCATAAGTACCCAATACGATACGCGTAAATGCTTGTGAATCAACATACGGATCAAGGTTTTGACGAATAATCGTTTTTACTAAAGCAGGATTATTCTGCAATTTAGCATGATCTGCTTTTAGACGCGTAATCAAGCCATCAGCCACACGTTTTACAAAATCAGGCGGGGTCTCTGTTGGTGCAGCAAATGCAGCACTTGCAAGCATGGTTGATAATACACTTGCCGTTAGAGTCTGTTTCAATAATGTATTCACTTCAATCTCCTAACCTGAATTACTCAACAAAAGATGGTTCTGCATCAGCGCTTGCAGCTGGTGATGTTGAACTCTCAGTTGTCGAGCTTGATGTGGCTTTACCAGCACCACCAGTAATAAATTTACTGATCAAATCTTCTAAATCCATTGTACCTTGGGTATTTGAAACAACATCACCACGTTTCAAATAATTCACACCACCACCTGGTACAACTTTCAAATATTTTTCGCCCAATAAGCCATTGGTTGCTACCATTATATAAGCATCTTCATCCAGACTCGTGATGGAGGTCATGTTACTGATAAGTTGCTGTTCCATTTCTTTTTGTTTCGCAGCATCAGCTTGCTCATAATCAGAACTGTAGCGTAATTCTTCAAGTGCATTGTTCTGCACTTCTTTAAGCTGTTTTGGATCAAAGCTCGTCAGCTTACCATCCAAATCAAATTTTACTGTTGCTAAACGCGTGACGGGATCAAGAGAAATAGATTCTACACGACCAATCGTTACGCCACTCATAGTGACTTTGGCACGAGGTTTTAAACCATTTACGTTATCAAACTGCGCTGTCATGCTATAGCTATCACGTAAATTTGTGCCGACTAAACCGCTAACTTTCATTGCAAGAAAAAATAGAGCGATACCGAAGATAATGACAAAAATACCTACGGCCAGCTCACTAGTACGTGATTTCATTAAATCCCTCCGAACATGACCGCAGTCAACACGAAATCAAAACCTAATACACAAAGTGAAGAATATACGACCGTTCTCGTCATCGAAGTCGCGATACCCTCTGGTGTTGGATCACAAGCATAGCCCTGATACACCGCCACCCATGTACAAATCAGTGCAAACACAATGCTTTTAATAATTGTGCCATTCAAAATGTCATGCCCAAACTGAACTGTACTCTGCATACCGCCCCAGAAAGAACCTTCATCTGCACCTAAAAAGTCAACGCCAACTAACTTGCCACCGATAATACCAATGGTTGCAAAAATCACCGTCAACATCGGCAAACTGACAATACCAGCCCATAAACGTGGAGCAACAATCTGTCGAAGTGGATCAACACCGATCATTTCCATGCTAGCAAGTTGTTCACTTTGCTTCATCGAACCAATTTCAGCAGTCAAAGCTGAACCTGCACGACCCGCAAACAATAATGCAGCAACCACCGAAGCAAGCTCACGGAGCAAGGTTAATGAAATGGCTGTGCCTAACATCGCTTCACTACCAAAAGTGACGAGAATGCTATACATCTGCAAGCCAAGCACTGCACCAATAAATAAACCAGAAACAGCAATGATCAATAGCGACATTACCCCGACGCGATACATCTGGTAAACAAAGCGCTGAAAACCACCTTGTGATGGCATTGCAAATAAAACTTGTAGGAGCATCAGTGACGCAGCACCAATCCCCTTTATTCGCTCAATAACGAGTCTACCTAGCCAGGCAATCGTATTCATGGACGAACCTCGCTATCTAAATATGCTTGATGCGTAAATTGATATTCCACAGGCCCTTCTGCCGAACCTATTAAAAACTGACGTACAAATGGTGAAGCATGATTTTTTAATTCTTCTGGGGAACCTTCACCCTGAATTTTACCTTCTGCAACCACATAAATATAATCAGCAATTGATAAAGTCTCCGCAACATCATGCGAGACAATAATTGTAGTGAGATCCAAAGCTTCACGTAGAGAACGAATCAAGCGCGTCAAAACACCCATTACGATTGGATCTTGACCTGCAAATGGCTCGTCATACATGATCAACTCAGGATCTAATGCAATCGCTCGCGCTAAGGCAACACGACGATTCATACCACCTGACAATTCAGTTGGCATTAGCTGTTCAGCACCACGCAAACCAACTGACTCAAGCTTTAAGGCAACTAATTCAGCAATGATATGCTCTGGTAATTTAGTATGTGCACGAATTGGGAAAGCGACATTTTCATACACAGACATATCTGTAAAAAGTGCACCACTTTGGAATAACATTCCCATACGGGCACGCGCAGCAAATAACTCATGACGCGACATAGCTGCAATATTTTTACCATCAAGTAAAACTTCACCATGATCAGGTGTGAGTTGTCCGCCGATCAAACGAAGCAATGTCGTTTTACCTGTACCAGATGGACCCATAATTGCAGTAATTTGACCACGTCGAATTTTTAGACTGATATCGTCATAAATGACGCGTTCCCCACGATTAAAGCTCAAGTTTTTAACTTCAATGAGGGCTTCTGAATCGAGAGGAGATTTGTTATTCATAATGGCATTCATTCCTGCACTTTTTATGCACGCATACTATACACTGAAAGATTAAGCACTTGTTTTTATTTTGATAAACGATGTATGAAGATTATTTAATTTATGTAGTTATTCTTTGAACGAAATTCTGAAGCAGATTGATGTGAATTTGCATTGAATGAATCGGTGTGATTTTCATCAAAAATGGCATATGCAAAAAATAGCCCATTACATAGCATAAGTACAACAAATAAGCATGGTAAACCTTCACTGCACATGAACGACCACGCTTGATTCAAGAAACTTTTATTTTGCTTAACCCTATTCATTTTTCATGTAAAGTTTGAACTAGTAGACATTTTGGCATTCTACATGACTCATTCAAAATAAAAAAGCCAGTTTTTCAACTGGCTTCTTCATTTCATCGGTTTTTATCGATTAAAAATCGTTTTTGCGACGACGGTCGCCACCGAAATGCTCTTCACGTGAACCACGAGCTGGACGATCTTCGCCAAACTTACGCTTTGGACGATCCTCGCCAAAACTACGTTTAGGACGGTCATCGCCACCAAAGCTACGCTTACGGTCGCCGAAACCACCTTCACGTTGTGGACGATCACCAAAGTCACGCTTAGGGCGATCACCGAAACCACCCTCACGGCGTGGTTTATAATCTACGCGATTGCCACGGTTGTCGTCATTCGCATCAAAACGTGGTTTATCATTGAAACCACCTTCACGACGCGGACGGTCTGAATTAAATTCACGACGAGGGCGATCAGAGTTGAACTCGCGGCGTGGACGGTCAGAATTAAACTCGCGACGTGGACGATCTTCGAAACCACCTTCACGGCGTGGACGGTCAGAATTAAACTCGCGACGTGGACGATCTTCGAAACCACCTTCACGGCGTGGACGGTCTGAATTAAATTCGCGACGTGGACGATCTTCGCCACCAAATGCAGGACGCTCACCACGAGGTTTGTCATCGAAGCTACGACGTGGACGATCATCACCACCTTCACGACGCTTGAAGTTACCTTCACCTTCGAAACGACGACCACCGCCAAAACCACCACGACCACGACCGCCGCCATCACGGCCACCGCGACCACGACCACCGCCATCACGACCTGAACGTGCAGGAGGTGGAGATGGCTCTAAGCCTTCAATTTCAGATACATTTAAACGAGCATCTAAATAATCTTCTAAAGCACGGATTTTGCCACGCTCACGGTAAGTTGCTAATGTAATTGCTTGACCTGTACGACCAGCACGACCTGTACGACCAATACGGTGTACATAGTCTTCATTTTTCATAGGTAAACCGAAGTTGATTACGTGCGAAATTGTTGGTACGTCTAAACCACGTGCTGCAACGTCAGTTGCAACTAAGATTTTTGCACGACCTTCACGGATGCTACGTAAACGACGGTTACGAACGGTTTGTGGCATAGCGCCATGTAGTGCAACTACAGAATGACCAGCTTCAGCTAACTCTTCCGCAAGCATGTCTGTATCTTCTTGAGTGCTTGCAAATACAACTGCTTGGTCTAAGTTTTCGTCAGATAACCAGTGAGTTAAAAGCTTTTTCTTGTGCTCAAAGCCATCAGTCCAATGAAGAGTTTGGGTGATGTCAGTATTTGTTGTGTGACCAGTTTCAATCGCAATACGCTCTGGATCATTCATCATACGTTCAGCAAGACGAATAATACGATCAGCAAATGTTGCAGAGAACATCAATGTTTGGTTACGGTTTGCAGCCAAATCACTAATTGCTTCTAAGTCTTCAGAGAAGCCTAGGTCTAACATACGGTCAGCTTCGTCAACAATTAAAGATTCAACTTTATCAAGTTTCAATTGACGACGGTTCACCAAGTCAAGTAAACGACCAGGAGTCGCTACAACGACTTGCGCACCTTTAAGCTGTTGGATTTGCTTACCAAAAGGCATACCACCCATGATTGCAGCAATACGAACACCTTTCATGTGACGTACAAATGCAATAGCATCTTGGCTTACTTGTTGAGCCAATTCACGAGTAGGACATAAAACTAAAATGCTTGGTTGAGTCACTGCTTTCATGCGCTCTTTAAATGGCACAAAAGTTTCCTGACCTGCTAAAGCATTTAATGTTGGGAGTAAAAATGCTGCTGTTTTACCAGAACCAGTCTGGCTTGAAACTAATAAATCTTTACCTTCTAATGCAGCTGGAATCGCTTGTTCTTGCACAGGCGTTGGGCTTGTAAAACCTAAACCCTCAAGTGCTTGTTGTAAGGTTTCGTGCAAAGAAAATTCGGCAAAAGTTTTGCTCATAGAGAGTTTCACCCTTGTGGGTGCTCCATTTTAATAAATACAAAAATAGACATCGGCAACAAGCGGCAAAGCGACTCAAGCTGAAAATAGATGAAATTCAGCGGCGATCCGAATAACGACGATGTGGACTAAACGCACGCTTGATTACTGCCTCAACCTGAAGAATCGCTAAGCGATTTGGGCGCAAGATGTGGTCCTCTCTATGGACAGCGTGCGCTAATATGAATAGAACTGAATGTTCAGGTAATGAACTGGAATTTAAGTGCGTGGGCGGATTATAGCAGAATAATTTTAAAAGTCACCTTTTTTAATAGGTTTTTCAGTAAAGAGTGTATTACCTATAGAATAAATATTTAAAAAATATAAATTTATATCAGATTAGGAATCTACTTCCTCTTTAAAAGAACGTACGATTTTCTCCCTTATTTTATCTACAGCTTGATCTTTCCAAAAATATAAGAAAATTCGAGTGCTAATAAAGTAAAAAAATCCCCATATAGACAAAAAAAACCATAAGAACAAAGGCTCAAGGAATAAATGATGAAAAAATGACTCATTGAAAAAATATTTAAAAATAAAAATTGGACAAAAAGCATATAAAAGAGATCCATCACCTATTAAGCCTCCAAGTGCATTTGTAGCCATGCCTAACAGCCCTAAAACAAAATTTAAAGAAATAATTGCTATTAATAGTATTGACCATAAGACATACCTTTTCGGTCTAAGCATTTTATGTTTATCTAGCAGTTTCAACCAATTGCCATCTTGAAAAAGGGATAATTGCCTATTCTCCTGGTTATACAAAATTAAGTAGTTATCTCGCTCATTTTCTAAAAAACCAATACTGACTTGCTGACCAATAGATAAAATAATATCCTGCACTTTAGAATAGACCACAATTTCTCTTTGACCTGATACCATAATTGATATTTGATTTTGAGATATGCTTGCTTTTTGAGTGTTTAGTTTTTTATCATTTTCCAGATATTTTCTTATCTCAGTTATTTGACCTTTTACAATATTGATATTTATTTTTTTACCATTAAATACCTCTATTGTTAGCATAATTGTCACTCTATTATTTTAAGTTGTTAATTTTTAATATTTATAAAGAAAAGAGTAGCCAATAGCCACCCTTTTCTCAGAATCTACAAATTATTTTACAGCTTCGCCCCAAGCTGGAACAACTGCCTGCATCAAAGGTTTTAACATTTTAAGTGAACAGGCAAGCACCTGACCATTGTCAAATGAATCATTGCCACCACGTGCATCGACCACGACACCACCCGCTTCTTTCACAATCAATTCACCCGCGGCGATATCCCACGGTTTTAAGCCAAGCTCAAAGAAACCATCAAAACGTCCCGCAGCCACGTAAGCCAAGTCTAGCGCAGCAGAACCACCACGACGGATTTGCGCACCTGATTTGGTTACAGCCAATAATGAAGCAAAGTGCTGTTCTGCATAAGAAACGATTTCGCCATTACGTTTTGCACGGTAAGGATGACCAACAGAAAGGAAAGTATTTTCTAAATTATCTTTTACATTTACACGAATACGGCGTTGATTCATGACCGCGCCACGACCACGGCTGGCAGAGAACAATTCATCACGCACTGGATCATAGATCACACCGTGTTGCGTTACACCTTTGTGTTGTACAGCGATAGAAATACAGAAATGCGGGAATCCGTTAATAAAGTTTTGAGTACCATCCAAAGGATCGATCACCCAACACCAATCTGCGTCGTGACCTTTACCTTCTTGCATACCAAACTCTTCGCCAAGGAAGCTATGGTTTTTATAACTTTTACGAAGCGTATCAATTGTAAGTTGTTCGATGTAACGGTCTACACGCGTTACTGGACCATCGATGCCTTTTTCTTCAACTTGTAAATCGAGCTTATGACGATTCTGATGTGCTTTTAAAAGCTCTTGACCAACTGTTTGAGCCGCACGCGCAGCCATAACCACCATAGGTTCCATTGAACACCCACTACAAATTTGAAGATTTTGACAAAGAATAATGCATAAAAGCCCTTATATTCTATCAAATATAAGCGCTTTTAGGGGAAAAATGTTGCGAAAAATTATTGCTCACATTTACATGAACTTAAGAGCTAAAACCAAGCTTTCTCAATTGAAGCAAGTATCCCTGAACTGTCCAAACCACAGTCTTGCAACATTTGCTGATGCGTTGCTTGATGAAGGAAAGTATCAGGTAAACCTAAGTTCAAAATAGCTTTTACAATTTGTGCTTGCGCCAAGAATTCGTTAACAGCGCTTCCAGCACCAGCCATCACAGCATGTTCTTCTACTGTAACGAAAAGTTGTGTGCTATCCGCAAGGTCACGGATGATTTGCTCGTCCAATGGCTTCACAAAACGCATATTCACCACACGCACACCTACAGCATGTTTATTTGCAAACTGTTGTGCGGCTTCAACTGATGGTGCAACTCGACTACCAAAAGCTAGAATAGAAATCTGTTGATCTACTTCTTTATTAAATTCAGCAACAATCTCGGCTTTACCAATTTCCAAAGCAGTCATCTGCTGCTGGATTTCAACACCTGTGCCTGCACCTCGCGGATATCGTACGGCAGTTGGCCCTTCGTGAAGGTAAGCAGTATGCAACATTTGGCGACATTCGTTTTCATCTTTCGGCGCCATGATCACCATGTTTGGTACAGTGCGCATATAAGCATAGTCATATGCACCTGCATGCGTCGGACCATCTTCACCAACTAAACCAGCACGATCAATCCCGAAAGTCACATCTAAATTCTGTAATGCAACATCATGAATTAACTGATCATAACCACGTTGCAAGAAGGTTGAATAAATTGCAACCACAGGTTTTAAACCTTCACATGCCATACCTGCTGCTAAGGTCACTGCATGTTGTTCAGCAATGGCCACATCAAAGAAGCGCTCAGGAAACTGCTGTGCAAACTTCACCATGCCAGAGCCTTCACACATCGCAGGTGTAATCGCGAGTAATCGCTGATCTTGAGCAGCTTCATCACATAACCATTGCCCAAACACATCTGAATACTTTGGTGGTGCTTTTTTTACAGGTGCATTTGCTACTGGTGCGATCTTGGTAATTGCATGATAGGTAATTGGATCTGCTTCCGCTGGAGCAAAGCCTTTACCTTTTTTTGTATAAATATGAACTAAACGTGGGCCTTTACGTTTTTTGAGCGCACTAAAAACTTGTGCTAATTGCTCAACGTTGTGACCATCAAATGGCCCAAAATAATCAAAACCAATTGCTTTAAATAAGTTATCTGCGGCATCTGTTGCAGACTGATGTAAACGAGAGTTATAAGTCCACTTTGGATGTGGTTGAACATAGGCTTCACCTTGTTCATCTACATTTACCAATTGACCTGTTTCCCAAATCGCAGCCAAGTGTTTAGCAAAACCACCCGTACTGCAAGAGATCGACATATCATTGTCATTGAGTACAACAATAAGATCAGCATCATGAGCAACTGCATCGTTCATGGCTTCAAAAGCCATCCCCGCAGTCATTGCCCCATCACCGACGATCGCAACCACATCACATGGATCTTTTTGATAGCGGCGTGCAAGCGACATACCTAAACCAGCAGAAATTGCAGTCGAGGAATGCCCTACACCAAATGTGTCAAACTCAGACTCATCACGTGCAGGAAATGCTGCAAGACCATCCTTACTGCGAATAGTGGTGATACGTTCACGACGTCCAGTCAGGACTTTATGTGGATAAGCCTGATGGCCCACATCCCAAACCAAACGATCTTGCGGCGTATTAAAACAATAATGCAGTGCAACCGTTAATTCGATTACACCTAAATTTGCGCCAAAGTGACCACCACTTTGTCCTGCTGCATACAAAATATATTGACGCAACTCATCCGCCACTTGTGCGAGTTGGCTTTGCTCGAGCTGACGTAATTGTTGTGGATGATCAATTCCATCTAACAATGGCGTAACAGGGCGTTGAGTTGGAATTTCGGTATACAACATAATGTGGCAAAGCCTTTTTAAGCCTGGCAAATCCGAAGCTGGGTTAAATGGGGGCAATCATACAATTAAATACGATCTACCTTCAATCAGCCACATGAGCGAATGATGTAGTGCTGAACATTCTCATGCCAATATCTAAGATTGGCTCGCAGATTATCCTGAATTATGTCACTGTTTATCAACCATTATTGTGTGCTTTGTATGAAAAAGAAAAACTTATGTGAAAAATCAGAAATTCCAATTCACGCAATCTTCACACATTAGGCTATACTTTCACTGTTTTTATTATCATAGCGAGCTCTCTGTGCCAATTGAATTTATTGCAACATCAAAGCTACCAACCGCTTTTGGTGACTTCAATATTTCCGTGTTTCAAGACCCAGAAACGGGCGAAGAACATGTGGCGCTTTCTAAAGGTTTAGAAGCTGCTCCCAATCAACCAGTACTTGTGCGCATTCACTCAGAATGCTTGACTGGCGATGCTTTCGGCTCACTTAAATGTGATTGTGGCCCACAGTTACAAGCGACTCAACGTTTGATTAACGAAGCAGGTCAAGGTGTAATTTTATATCTCCGCCAAGAAGGTCGTGGGATTGGTTTAACCAACAAAATCCGTGCCTATGCATTGCAAGATCAAGGTCATGACACCGTTGATGCAAACTTATTATTGAACCTTCCAGCTGATGCACGTCGCTATGACATGTGCAGCATTATGCTGAATCATCTTCAGATCAAAGAAGTGAAATTATTAACGAATAATCCATTAAAATTAAAAGCTTTGACTGATTTGGGCATCAATGTCGTTGAACGTGTTCCTTTAACTGTAGGTCGCAACCCATTTAATGAGCATTATTTAAAAACGAAACGTGAGCGTATGGATCATCTGTATAAAAAAGATGACTTCTAATTCACTTTTTACAAGCCGTTCAAAAATAAAGCAGTTAAGGGATTTTTGATTATTATAATTAAAAATCCCTTATTTTTTTTATGGATTTATGCTTTGATGTAACTAACCCCTAGATCACTTTAAGAGGATCATCATGCAGCACCCAACTTCAGCTGATATTCAACGTGTTCGTGAGTTTTTACTCGATCTACAAGCTCGCATTTGTGCAGGACTAGAGCAACAGGAACGTGCAGGCGGCGGTACCGCAGAATTTATCATTGATGATTGGCAGCGAACTGAAGGCGGTGGTGGCCGCTCTCGTGTTCTGCAAAATGGTGAAGTGATTGAAAAAGGTGGGGTGATGTTTTCCCACATTAATATTAGTAAATTGCCTGCTTCTGCCACTGAGCGCCATCCACAGATTGCAGGAGCTAAGGCACAAGCATTAGGTGTCTCTTTAGTTATTCACCCTAAAAATCCAAATATTCCAACCTCACACGCAAATGTACGCTTATTTATCGCTGAACCCGAAGGACAAGATCCAGTGTGGTGGTTTGGTGGGGGTTTTGATCTAACCCCGTTCTATCCAGATGATCAAGACGTCCTAAACTGGCATCAAACGGCTTATGACCTGTGTCAACCTTTTGGTGAAAATGTTTATGCTGAACATAAGCAATGGTGTGATGATTATTTCTATTTAAAGCACCGTGATGAACAACGTGGCGTTGGTGGTTTATTTTTTGATGATTTAAATCAATGGGATTTTGAAACTTGCTTTAAATATATCCAAGCAGTTGGTAATGGCTATTTAGAAGCAATTTTACCGATTTTTGAAAAGCATCGTGAACAACCCTACACCGAAGCACAACGTGAGTTCCAGCTGTATCGTCGTGGCCGTTATGTTGAATATAACTTGGTTTATGACCGTGGCACGTTGTTTGGTTTACAAACGGGTGGCCGCATTGAATCAATTCTCGTCAGTTTGCCCAATTTAGCGGGTTGGTCTTATCGTCCTGAATGGGAAGCAAACTCACCAGAAAAGCGTCTTACTGACTATTATTTAAAACCAAGAGATTGGTTGGGTTTAAAGAAGTAAAAGAAATGATTCATCCCTGACATATAGCTCAGGGATGAAATCTTATCTTGAAACATTAAAATAAAAATATTGCGGTATTGGGGATGGGGCGCTGAATTAGGTCTGATCTAAAATTTTGCATCAGTTCTCGACTCAATGGCTGCGGTGCATGTTTTAGCGTGAGCAATAATTGTAAGAATTGCCCATGCGTAAATACGACTAAGTTTTGATGTAGATATTCCTGTGCCAATTGTCTTAATTTTTCATGAATACATTGCACTCGCACATATAAGTCAGCAAAAGATTCCGCATCATCGGCATCACGATAGTCATAATCCATTCGCTCCCAATACGCATTAACCCACTGCTTGCGATCGTCCAGATTGGTGTTAGCACATTTCCTTTCCGAGAGATAACTAAACTCATGCAAGTTGTGATCGACTTCTGCTGTGATCTGATATTTGTATAAAATCGGTTCTGCGGTTTGATAGGTTCTTTGGTATTTAGAAATAATGACGTGATCAATAGGTGGCAATGCTTCACAAAGTTGTTCTGCCTGTTGCTTCCCCTGCTCGCTCAGTGCAATTGCAGCATGCGATCTAGTTCGCCCATTGATGTTGGCTTCACTCTGCGCATGCCGAATTAAATAAATACTCATCTTTAAAACCAGATCCAATATTTGCAATGATCTAAAAATATCAAAGCATGTTCTTGTCCTGAAATCATGCCCTGTTTGAATGTTCAGATGTAAATCAATATTGCAGCATCCCCCTCAACTTTATAAACTTTAACAACCTCATAAGAATGATTCCCTCATGACCAAACAATTTGCTGTAATTGGAAATCCGATTGAACAATCACGCTCACCAGAGTTACACCATGCATTCGCAGCAAAAACTGGGGTCGACTTAAACTATAAAAAAATTCTTGCGCCATTGGATGGTTTTGAAAATACAGCGAAAGCATTTTTTGCCCAGAATGGTGTGGGGATGAATGTCACCGTACCCTTTAAAGAACAGGCCTTTGCGTTGTGTGATCAACTGACTGAACGTGCCAAGATTGCCAAAGCTGTGAATACGCTGTGGATGGAAGATGGCAAGCTCTATGGCGACAATACTGATGGTCAGGGTCTGGTTGCAGCGATTCAAGCACTAGGCTGGGAACTTAAAGATAGCCGTATTCTCATTTTAGGCGCTGGTGGGGCAACGCGAGGCGTCATCTATCCTCTAGTACAGGCAGGAGCAAAACAGATTGTGATCGCGAATCGTACACTCGCTCGAGCTGAACAACTCATTGAAGACTTAAAAGAGGCTGTGGCACACATTGAACTCACCGCAACAAGTTTAGATCAATTAAGTGGTGAGTACGATTTTGTGATTAATGCAACTTCGGCGAGCTTAACAGGTGATGCATTACAACTACCTGAAACCTTAGTTTTCCATCATGCTTACGAAATGGCATATGGCAAACCATCAAGTTTCTTGGATCAAGCACAAGCCCGTCAAATTCCTTCGACAGATGGCTTTGGTATGCTTGTTGGCCAGGCAATAGAAGCTTTTTCTATCTGGAATGGCGTTAAACCTGAACTCAAAGATTTTCTATAAACCATAAAAGAAGAACCTGCTTATTGCAGGTTCTTCTTTTACTAGTTATTTAGCATTCACTAACTTCATATAAACATCTTTAAAGACTTCATAATCAATAAATTCATTATGTTCAATCTTCAATGATTTGATAGATTTCTCAGACAATTCATTCTTACGCGCATCCACATACACTTGCCCTAAAACATTTGCTGTTTGCGCAAGCAATGCTTTCTCATCATTTGAAACACCATTTTCATGTTCAAATTGAATTTGATATTGCTGAGCAAATAGTTGCTGAGGTTGTTTGTATTGAGCTTTTAACTTTTTCCATTCTTGACGATCTTTATCGCCCCGCATTGCATCACTCACAATACGATCAACAGCACGTCCAAGACGATCATCAAACTGATCTTCATTTTGTAAATGATGTTTGCTTTGCAATGCTTCGATAGCTTTCAAAGCTTTACCTTCAGGGTTATACACATCTTCGTCTGAATACCAGTATGCATATACACTCGCAATTTCTTGCAATTCTTTGCTTGAGTAACGTTCAACAATTTGTGGTGTGCTTTCTGTCAGTTTTGCAATAAATACTGCTTTAAAAGTTTGCTCATAAGAATGGGTCGCATCATATTTTTGAGCTGCAATCGTCTCAAGCTGATCATCTAAAGACAAAGTATAAGGCTCAGCAGAATGCTCTTGAACTCCCGTTTGACCTAGCTTTTCAGAGAAACTATTCACTGCTTTTTCAAGCATAGAACCTTTGCTTGTCTCAGCCCAAGTTTTGGCACGCTTTAACTGTGCCTGATCGATTGGTGTTGCTTTACCATAATTGCTGACATACATATCCGCTTTGATATTAAAACTTGATTTCAACTCAGGCAGTGCATAATTCAAATCATAGTCTAATTTTACAGCGCGGCCTTGTGCATCCAAACCAACATCCATCACAAATGGATTACGTTTATCAACTGGTGGTAATGCTTTCTCAATATCAGCTTGATGTTTAATCCAGAGTGCTTTAAACGCATGGTCATCAATAAATTGATTTTGATCGTAAACAGCAAATATTTTTTCTACACTTTGTAGTTTAGAGATTGTAGTAATAAAGCTAGGTGTCTTATCCGCACTGTTAAATACATCAATGCCATAGATACTTTCACAATATTGAACATCGCCATATGTCATTTGCGTAGCGTTATACAATTCTCTACATTGCGCTGCGCTCAGACCTTCTTGCTCTGCATCATCTGCCGCACTCGCAACAACTGCTTCACCTTCAGTTGCATACTCATCTGCATCTGTAGCTTCTTGCGTAGCATCAGCAATATCTTCAGCACTTTCCGCGGCATAATCCTCTTCATCATCTACGCCAAAATGCTTATTCACTAAATGATAGAGTTGTTGACTCACGACACTTGCATCGTCTGCAGCATCTTTATGCTCAAGCTTATGATTAGATTTTGACTGCTCTGAAGCGTTCACCTCATCAGCAACCAGTTTTTCTAGACTCTTTTCATTAAAATTCAAAACACTTTGCATTAAGTATTTTTCATTCACTTTGCTATATAAATTTGCTTGTAAAACTAGCTCTTCAATCGAGGTTTTTAAGCGAATTTTTTCAACCACTCCAGCCGCTTTATCAGCAGAAGAAAGGGATAAGGCCTGAATATTATTTTGATCTGCTAAGCGATAGTAAACCGCACTTGAAGCTTTGACATATTCAGCAAATTTTTTGAAATCAACTTGATTGAATAATCCCTGATATTTAGAAAAATCGAGATACGCTAGATTATTTTGATTTTCTTTATTGACCAAGTATGGCATCAAAGCAAAATAATTGATGTAAAACTTATAATCTTTTAAATCCAACACCATCGGTACTTTTGCTTGCACCAATAACGTTGGCTTTTCATAGCGAGCCGTTAAATTAAATGATCCCATTTTTTGACGATAGTGCACTGAGCCATCATACTCAAATTGCATATCATTCAAAATATTGGTCATTGCGCTAGTAAACTTTTCTGCCTTGGTGCTATAAGTTTTTGGTTGTTGTGCCAATGCAACATACAGCGCTTGTTTTTGTTTGGCATTTAAATTGACTTTTTGATCTCTTAAATATTGATCAACTTTTTGCTTTAAAGCAGCATCTAACTGCACTTTACCGTCTTTTGAATTTGTGTTGTTTTGATCAAGGTTGACATGAATATTAAATTTTCCGCGATAATCATAACTCGGATATTCATACATCGCATTGATACTATTGATGGCCTTTTGCTCTAAATTTACAGAGCCAGAATTGGTTTTAATGACATGCTGAGAGCACGCAGAAAGACTAAGACCCAACAAACATAAAGTTAAATATTTTAAACGCATAGCTTTATCGAACACCTTTATATCATTATACTTTCAACAACTAGAGTTATCATGACCATCTTCAAAGCGAATGAAGAACACTTAGTAAAGAATGACTTTTCTACGAATCAAATTCTTACAAAATTAGCTTTTCTGACACTGTTTTTAACCGTGTTTATCAATGCATTTTTATCACTATTGTGAATAATCAAAGTATCGAAACAGATAATCCAAAATGATTCAAATACAGGATTAAGATTATGCCAGCTTATAAAGCCCCTCTCCGTGATGTTCGCTTCTTAATGAATGAAGTGTTTGATTATCCTGCACACTACCAAACTTTGGCAAGTGGACAAAATGCTGATAAAGATACCGTTGATATGATCCTTGAAGGTGCGGCAGATTACTGCGAAAACGTACTTTCTCCACTCAATCAATCAGGTGATGAAGAAGGCTGTACGTTTAACAACGGCGAAGTAACAACACCGAAAGGCTTCAAAGAAGCTTATGACCAATTCGTAATGGGTGGTTGGCAAGGTCTTTCTTACCCAGAAGAGTTTGGTGGTCAAGGCTTACCAATGTCTTTAAACCTGATCAAATCAGAAATGATGGGTACTGCAAACTGGTCATTCACTATGTACCCAGGTTTAAGTACAGGTTGTATGAACACAATCATGCAGTTCGGTACGGATGAGCAAAAAAATACTTATATGCCTAAACTCGTTGAAGGAACTTGGTCAGGCACAATGTGCTTAACTGAACCTCAATGTGGTACAGACTTAGGTCAAGTAAAAACTAAAGCAGAACCTGCTGCTGATGGTACTTATAAAATCTCTGGTACTAAAATCTTCATCTCTGCTGGTGAACACGATTTAACAGAGAACATTATCCATATCGTACTTGCTCGTCTTCCAGATGCACCTGCTGGTACTCGTGGTATTTCACTATTCATCGTACCTAAGTTCATCCCAACTGCTGATGGCGGTGTAGGTGAACGTAATACTGTTTCTTGTGGTTCAATCGAACACAAAATGGGTATCCGTGCTTCTGCAACTGCTGTGTTGAACTTTGACAATGCAACTGGTTACCTCATCGGTGAAGTAAACAAAGGCTTACATGCAATGTTTACTTTCATGAACACTGCTCGTATCGGTACTGCTGTTCAAGGTATCGCGCACGCTGAACTTTCTTTCCAAGGTGCATTACCTTATGCGAAAGATCGTATGTCTATGCGTGCCCTTTCTGGTAAGAAAGAGCCTGAGCGTGTAGCTGATGCGATTATTCACCATGCTGATGTTCGTCGTATGTTGTTAACTCAAAAAGCGGTTGCAGAAGGCGGTCGCTCAATGATCTATCATGCGGCAAAACTTGCAGACAAAATGACAGATGCATTAGTAAATGGTGATCAAGCTGCTTATGAAGCTGCTGATGACAAGCTAGGTTTCTATACGCCGATTTTAAAAGGTTTCTTGACTGAATTAGGTTTGGAAGCTGCGAATCATGGTATGCAAGTATACGGCGGTCATGGTTTCATCAAAGAATGGGGTATGGAACAAATCGCACGCGATGCGCGTATCTCTACATTGTATGAAGGGACAACGGGTATCCAAGCACTTGACTTATTAGGTCGTAAAGTTCTTTTAAGCTCAAAAGGTAAAGTTGTTCGTGACTATACCGCTGAAATCTTAAAATTCTGTGCTGCCCATGCGCGTAACAAGTATCTACGTCGTTTCGCTTGGGACTTGACTAAGCTTTGCGCTCAATGGAACACATTGACTGTTCGCATCATGCTTGCAGCTCGTAAAGACCGTGACATCGTATCGTCTGCTTCTGCTGATTTCTTGATGTTCTCTGGTTATGTCATGATGGCTTATTTCTGGGCTCAACAAGCAGTGATTGCCTCTGAGAAACTAGAAGCAGGTAACGGCATTGAAACACCAGAATTCTATAAAGCAAAAATCAAAGTTGCTGATTTCTACTTTGATCGTTTATTGCCACGCGCTCAAGGTCATGCAGAATCAATGGTATCGACTTCTCGTACATTGACCTCTCTTGCACCAGAACACTTCAGCTTCGATTACTAATCGGAACTGTAAAAAAGAGCGCTCTAGGCGCTCTTTTTTATGCTTAACTTTTAACTATTCAATTTTTTCAAAGACATAAGCTTTCTTTGGAAATGGATATTCTTTAAAGAAATGACGATTCTGTCCGTGATCACCATTCCAGATCTTGTCTAAATCTAAAACAAGGTTTTGCTCTTTATTGATCTTATAGTAAAGATTGACGTTCGCATTTTCACAACGAATCATGATTTCATTCAATTCTTTGTGCGCATGCCACTGAACCTGTTTACACATCTGTTCAATCTTGGTCATATTACGAGAGGGATCTGAACCTAATCGACCAAAACTGGTATTGATCCAATACACCGAACCATCATCTAAAAGATTAATAATATATTCTGCTTCTTTCTCATTACTCACACATCCAGCAAAAGGATCTGAGCATGGAATACGCGCATGATAACGCCCAGCATAAATCAAATCCTGCTGAGAAGGTTTTTCCATACGTTTAGATGCAACATGTGGAATAGTTGCTTGTCCCGCAATCTCAGTAAGTGAAACGCCTTCACTCGATACAGTTTGTTCATCCTCTAAAACCATATCATCGGAAAGTTCTTCATGCTCTTGTTGCGTCTGGGGTTGCTGTTTCATTGACTCTGGGTGATGGCTATCACAAGCACTCAACCCTAAACTCAATACAGCTCCTACACTAATATATTGTAAGAATAACCTGAACTGCATATTCATAATTCTCTAACATCAATATCGTTATCTTTTTTCATGACTTCACCACCCCGTATAAATATTAAACAGGTTTTATTCACGTAAATATTGCGTGAAAACAAGGTAAGTTGTGCTAACGATAGGATTGAAATAGCAAATTGACAAAGCAGTATGCCTTAAGTCAGTGCATTTTAGGCGAAACTGTCGGTTTTTCCATCAGCAGTTTACACACCGTAACTATTCTCTTGCTTGTGAGAACTTTAAAAATTTATTTTTGACCATATTTCTTAATTAACAGCAGTGTTGATCCTGATTTTAATTTTTTTACTGCTGTTTCATGAATTTAAGGAGACCTACTCGATGGCCAATTCTGGTTTATATCGCTCAAGCCAACAAAGCATAGTCGCTGGTGTTATGGGCGGTATTGCGGAACGTTTTGGTTGGAATGCAAATTTATTACGTTTGATCTTTGTCATTGTTTCACTGATGAGTGCAGCTTTTCCCGGTATTTTGGTATACCTCGTTTTATGGCTTGTCATTCCTAAACAACAGACAAATCGAGTAGAACACGTACATGGCTACAACCAGCCTGTTAAAACAGTTTATGAGGATCAAAACTTAAGACGTTAATCCCCTTTTCCTCTTTGGTCGCTACGGTTGAATTTACCCCTAATACAACCGTAGCTTTTTTTGTTTGGAATTAGCTATTTTGACGATTTATTTGTTGTTGCAAAGCAGCGATCATATCAGCACGACTCACGATTCCAATGAGACGCTCCTGCTCAACTACAGGAATATAGTTAAAAGATTTCTCTACGAAATAAGGCACTAAATCTTGAATGGGTTGCGATGGTTCAACCGTTACAACACGACGACTCATAATTTGTTTTACGTAGTGTTGCCATGAATTTCGTGGATCAGTCGCACCTTTGAACCATTCCACAACCTCATACAAAGCCAACGTCCCCACCAATTTTTCTTGCGCATTGACCACTGGTAAACTCATTAAGTTAACCGACTTAAATTTATCTAATGCCTGATAAATATCATCCTCTTCATGTAATCGAATCACATCTCGACTCATAATATCCTGACAAACAAAAGTACTCATGGAACGTTCATTGGCATGGACTTGCGCTTGCAAAATAATTTTTTCTAAATCGTACTGACTAATATCCAATAATTCAGTGTGATGATCTAACGCATATTCAATATCTTTAGGTTGAATCGAAACCTTCTGTGTCGGCGTTGGATCTTTCGAACGTTCATTTAAATGAGCTGTCAGCGGGTAATGTCTACCAATCAATCGATTAAAAAATACTGCGAATACCAGCAATAAAATCGAATTTAACAACACAGGATATAGAATAAAGTGAAACCCTAAACGATGTACAGCATCACCGCCGAGTACCGCAGTAATCGCCACAGCCCCACTCGGTGGATGCAAAGAATCAGTGGTCATCATCATAAAAATAGCAAAGCCAACCGCAAGACTAAACGCAGTGGTTGAATCTGCAAGTAATTGCGTGCAAGTAACACCAATCACACCAGCCAAGATATTGCCAATAATCACATTCCACGGTTGAGCTAAAGGACTATTTGGGACAGCAAATAATAAGACCGATGAAGCTCCCATTGGTGCGATATACCAAGCATTGATCCCACCCAAAACATACCAACTGATCAATGAGGAAATTGCGAGACCACATAACGCACCTACACCAGATAAGATCCTTTCTTTGACAGGGAGAACTTTATAATTTGGTTTTAGAAAATTAAGCCAGTCTGATTGGGTATAGCTCACAATTCACCTTGCTAGAGAGTATTGTTTTGATTGGTGGCGCAAGTATACGCCGAAACAACCATAAGGTGTATCTTAGTTACATCTTAAAGTTAACAGATATTCTGATAATCTACTGTTCAAGTAATTTCTTGTGATTTTATCCGATAGTTGAATTCCAATATTGTCAGAGAACAATACAATTCACGCTTGGTTTTATTTTCACTCCTGTCAAGGAACGGTTTTGCATAAAACAGAAGTATTGACCCTACTTTTATGTGCATTTGCGGCACTACTACATGGCTTAAGCGGCTTTGGCTTCCCCATGGTCAGTACGGCTGCATTATCCATGTTCTATTCACTGCAAACAGCGGTGGCAATGGTCATTATTCCCTGTATTATTTTAAATCTCAGTCTATTGCAAGCGGGCAAAAATCATAGTTTTTTCCAAAATATTCTCCATTATTTAAAGCAATATTGGGGGTTAATTGGAAGCAGTCTCATCGGCAGCTTTATTGGTGTGGGATTACTTTTATATGTCAATGAAGGTTATCTCAAACTCATCATGGGCTCTGTCATTTTACTGTATGTGCTCGATCAGTTTAGATCACAGCCATTTCAAGTCAGCCGCTCATTCAAAAATATGCTGATTTTTGGTTTTCTCGCAGGCGTGATTGGCGGCGCAACCAATGCCATGGCACCCTTTCTGATGATGTATCTACTCAGTACTCGGCATGACAAAACTGATGTAGTCATGATCAGCAATATGTGTTTCCTTGCCAGCAAATTAATTCAACTTTCGCTGCTGTACCCAACACTTTACACCTTTCAACCTTCACAAATTTATCTGTTGATTGGTGTAACCATTTTATCTTTATTATTTGTTTATCTCGGCGCAAAAATCCGTTCTAATATTTCCCAGCAAAAGTTCAATTTGATCATTTTTACCATTTTAATGCTACTTGGCTGTAATGCATTATGGCAAGGCATGGAGCTTATTTAGAACAGTGTTTATTGTGATCGTTAAACTTGGATTTTACGCAAGATTGACAGATATTTTAGGTTATCTGGTCACTAGATTTAAGTGGCAATAACAACTCAAATAAGGATATTTTATGAATGTTCCTCACCTTGAAACACCCACCAACGCAATGCCTAAGGGTCTGTTGCGCGGTTGGGTAATCATTGCAATTGCGGCATTGCTGTCTTTCGGTTTATATGAAATTCTCCCTTATGAGCAAAATGCCAATAAGGGGCTAAGCTTACTCTTATTCATTGGTATTCTTTGGCTGACTGAAGCCATTCATATCACAATTACTGCGCTGCTAGTTCCTGTGCTTGCCGTTCTTGTCGGTATGCCAAGTGTTGGCAGTGATGGTGAAATCAAAGCCATTACCACTAGCAAAGCGTTGAGTACCTTTGCAGATCCGACCATCTTCTTATTTTTTGGTGGTTTCGCACTAGCAACGGCACTACATGTCCAAAAGCTTGACCGCAAAATTGCGATGTGGATTATTGCCATGTCTCGCGGTCATTTAGGGGTCGCAGTCTTGGCGATCTGTTTAGTGACTGCTGTGCTTTCAATGTGGATTTCCAATACCGCAACAGCGGCAATGATGTTACCGCTTGCACTAGGTTTGCTTTCTCATTTTGATGTGCAAAAAGAGCGTAAAACTTTCGTTTTCATCTTATTGGGGATCGCCTACTCAGCCAGTATTGGTGGTTTAGGTACAATGGTTGGTTCTCCACCGAATGCCATTGCAGCCAAAGCTTTAGGCTATGATTTTGCCGACTGGATGAAAGTTGGTTTACCCATGATGTTAATTATTTTCCCTGCGATGTTAGCCAGCTTATATCTGATCTTGCGTCCAAAATTGAACCATCGTGTGGAATTTAAAACAGAAAATATCCCTTGGAATCGCGACCGTATTTTGACCATGTTATTGTTCATGGTAACAGCATTGGCGTGGATCTTCGGTAAGAGCGTCAGTGAGCATTTTGGGATTAGCCAACCTGACACTTGGATTGCTGTTTTTGCTGCCTGTTTAGTGGTGATTCTTGGTATCGGCACATGGAAAGATATTGCTGACAACACTGATTGGGGCGTGTTAATGCTCTTTGGTGGTGGTTTAACTTTAAGTGCTGTTCTGAAAGATTCAGGTTCATCACTGGTATTAGGTCAAACACTTGCAAATGCTTTCGGTGACGCCTCTCCGTTCTTGGTCATTGTGATCGTTGCAGCCTTTATTATTTTCTTAACTGAATTTACCAGTAATACCGCATCTGCTGCATTGCTCGTCCCTGTTTTTGCTGCGATTGCAGATCAAATGGGCTTACCTAAAGAAATTCTGGTAATTGTCATTGGTATTGGTGCTTCATGTGCATTCATGCTACCTGTTGCAACCCCACCAAATGCCATCGTATTTGGTACAGGACATATTCAACAAAGCGAGATGATGCGCGTCGGTTTCGTGCTAAATATTCTTTGTGTTGCACTGGTGTCTATCTTTATTTATTGGTTCTTTGTTTAGCGCAAATTAAAAGCGCTTCGGCGCTTTTTTTATTCTGTTAAATCAACTTTTCATTCAGATAACGCCAATAGCGTTTCGGTAAATATTGCACATGCAATTTAACGTTTTGACGTTCTTTAATGTTGATACTATTAAAATAATCTTTCCAGAGTTGATCATATAATTGTTCTTGCTCATCCAACTGCAATTGAAAACTTTGACTTGCACCACCTGCAAGATTCCGATCAATTTCATTTGCCTCTAATGACACCTCATGAATTTCATGTAAGTCATAGTACAAACCATATTTTCGTTGCTCATCATAAATCAACCAGCATTGATCTTGATAACGACGCTTAAAATGCAGCTGTATCAAAGGAAGTACATTAAAATCAGGTCGCACCAAACTTAAAAATAATCCATCTGTGGTTTTCTTAAAACGGACAAAAGCTTCCATACGATGCTTTTCACGGCCGACTTTTTTTGCCCATTGTGATATCGCCAATACACTCGGATGCGCATAATTTTTTTCAACAGAATGTTGATGACGAAAAACGTATATACAGTAATTAAATAAATGCTGAAACGCGTCTAAAGATTCAGATAAATAAGCAAAGTAAAATTGTCTTAATGAGGATTGACTCAAGCGCTGCTGTATCGCTGACCAAACACGCTGCGCATGATGTTCATTATTGGGAATCTCAACAACAGTGGAAAATAAACCATGTTGCGCACCTTCATTAAAACAAAGCTGAACTTGAAACTCTTTAAATTGAAAGGCACGAAATACACAATTGAGCAAACCAACCATCGAACCATCAAAATAATAATAAACCATACCATCAGCAGACATGATCAAAATCCTAAGCTTAGCTGAGGTGACAGTTGTTTAACGTATTTGGATGAACCCTGCGTCAAGATTTGTTGACGAATATAATGAGATGACAACTCTTTTTGAAAGCGCGGGCTATCTTCACAACGAATAAAAAATTTTGCTCTGGAATACGCCACACCGAGTTGTTTTAGTAGATCAATATGCACCTTACCAAAACGACGCGCTTGTACGATTTTCTTGGCAGACTTCACCCCAATGCCCGGCACGCGCAAAATCATATGATAATCAGCACGATTCAAATCGACGGGAAACTGTTCAGGATGACGCAATGCCCAACTCAGTTTCGGATCTACATCCAAATCAAGATGTGGGTATTTTTCATTGACGATTTCATTGACCTGAAAACCATAAAAACGCATCAACCAATCACTTTGATAAAGACGATTTTCTCGTAGCAAAGGTGGTGCTGAACCGACAGCAGGTAAATAGTTATTCTCGGTATTGATTGGAATGTAGCCTGAGAAATAGACACGCTTTAACTTGAACTCTTTGTAATGCCGATCTGCCATAAATAGCACATCTTGATCAGTCTCTTGATGTGCGCCAACCACCATTTGAGTGGTCTGCCCTGCGGTTACATATTTCGGCACATGCTTAATAATTTGACGTTCATCTTTGAGTTGAATCAGTCGATCTCGAACCAATCCTAAATCTTTTTGTACTTCTTGATGTGATTTTTCAGGGGCAAACGCTTTTAATCCGATCTCAGTTGGCATTTCTAAATTGATGCTCATACGATCAGCATAAAGTCCTGCTTCATGAATCAACTCAGGCGATGCGCCTGGAATAGTTTTGAGATGAATATAGCCATTAAAATTTTCCTCTAGACGTAGCTTTTTCACCACTTGAAGCATCCGCTCCATCGTATAGTCAGCAGATTTAAAAATACCTGAACTCAGAAATAATCCCTCTATATAATTACGACGATAAAAATTAATGGTCAGGTCAACCACTTCTTGTACGGTAAATGCAGCCCGTTTCACATCATTAGAACGGCGTGACACACAATAAGCGCAATCAAAAATACAGACATTACTGAACAAGATTTTCAGCAATGAAACACAGCGTCCATCTTCGGTATAGCTATGGCAAATCCCTGCCCGACTGGCATCGCCTAAACCTTTGTCTTTATTTTTACGGTCACTACCACTAGAGGAACAGGACACATCATATTTGGCAGCGTCCGCTAAAATTTGCAGCTTTTCACGAATGCGATCAGACATATCAAACGACCTGATGAGAACAGAGAATATCGTTTTAAAATTAGCATTTCAAAGTTGTGAAATTAAGAGCATGTGAGATGCAATACGTCATGAGCTGACGTATAGTTATAGATCGAGGATTTGTTATGATCAAAAATTTAGATAATTCAACACAATAGCTTACCCAACTCCACAAAACCAACATAAACAACTGAAATCATTAATGATTTAAAAACCATGAAAGCAAAACTTCTAAAACTTGCTCAACCATTCACTCAAAAACTTATTGTCAACAAAGCACAAATTTGGCGCTGTTTGGTCCAAACACCTTTCTATGCCAGTATTCCCATCTATTTTATATTTGTCGCTTTTTTTGCGCCTGATAATTACTTTTCCATAGAAATATTCAAAGTATTCTATGAGATGCTCTTGGTTATCCTATACATTGCAGTGATCTATTTCATCTTGGTTTTCTTTCCAACCTATTTAGCTCAAGTTTTATTGAAAAAATATAACGTCCTCAATTTCTTTTCAATTATGGCTTACGCCCTTTTATTTACTGTTGTTGTCCCGAGCCTGATCATTATTTTGAATACAGCCCAAATTAATATTATTCCACTCAGATTCTTTGTTCTTCTCTGTTTTTTCTCTCTTACATTTGCCCTTACTAATTGGATTCTATTATTCAGAACAGCAAAAAAATCTAAAACCTGTTCAAAGCTGAAATTCCCCAACTAGCCTTTGCCACTCACCATCAAAATCCTTATACTTAACCACAATTTTTGTTTGATTCCAGTGGATGCACCATGAGTCGTGCTATATCGCATATTGATACATTTCAGGGCTTAATTCTTGCCCTACAAAACTATTGGGCGGAGCAAGGCTGCGTCGTATTACAACCATATGATATGGAAATGGGCGCAGGGACATTCCACACTGCAACCTTCTTACGTGCATTAGGGCCAGAAACTTGGAACGCGGCTTACGTTCAACCTTCACGTCGTCCGAAAGACGGTCGTTATGGTGAAAACCCGAACCGTTTACAACACTACTATCAGTTCCAAGTGGTACTTAAGCCAAACCCAGATAATATCCAACAGCTTTATTTAGATTCATTAAAAGCGATCGGCATTGATACGCTGACACATGACATTCGTTTCGTAGAAGACAATTGGGAATCTCCAACCCTTGGGGCTTGGGGCTTAGGTTGGGAAGTTTGGTTGAACGGTATGGAAGTGACTCAGTTCACTTACTTCCAGCAAGTTGGTGGTGTTGAGTGCTATCCAGTCACGGGTGAGATCACTTACGGCTTAGAGCGTCTGGCAATGTACCTGCAAGGTGTAGACTCTGTTTACGATTTGGTTTGGACTAAAGGTCAATTCGGTACCGTAACCTATGGTGATGTATTCCATCAAAACGAAGTTGAGCAATCAACCTATAACTTCGAATACGCACCAGTCGATAAAATGTTTGAATTGTTCGACTTCTACGAAGCAGAAGCCTCTCGTTTAATCGAAGCTGAACTACCACTTCCTGCTTATGAACAAGTGATCAAAGCATCACATTGCTTTAACTTGTTGGATGCGCGTGGTGCAATTTCGGTGACTGAACGTCAACGTTACATTTTACGTGTTCGTACTTTGGCGCGTTCAATTGCTCAGAGTTATGTGGCTGCCCGTGCCAAACTTGGTTTCCCAATGGCAGAACCGCATCTACGTGATGAAGTATTAGCGCAGTTAAAAGCACAAGTTGAAGCAGAAGCAGCCCAAGCTGAAAAAGCGAAGGAGAATAAATAATGACAAAGCATACTGTTTTATTCGAACTTGGCTGTGAAGAACTTCCACCAAAAAGCTTAAAAACTTTGCGTGATGCTTTAAAAGCTGAAACAGAAAAAGGCTTAAAAGATGCAGGCTTAAACTTCACTGCAATCGAAGCCTATGCTGCACCACGTCGTTTAGCATTAAAAATTGTTGATATCGATGCGGCTCAAGCAGATACACAAAAACGTTTTGACGGCCCTGCTGTACAAGCTGCCTATGATGCTGAAGGCAAACCGACTAAAGCACTTGAAGGCTTTATGCGCGGTCAAGGCATTACGGTTGACCAGCTTTCAACTTTCCAAGCAGGTAAAGTTGAAAAAGTATGCTTCCTGAAAGATGTCAAAGGTCAAAGCCTTGACGTTTTACTACCGCAAATTTTACAAGCAGCATTGGATAATTTACCAATTGCTAAGCGTATGCGTTCAGCGGCAAGCCGTACTGAATTCGTTCGTCCAGTAAAATGGGTGGTATTGCTTAAAGATGATCAAGTGATTGAAGCAAGCATTCAAGATCACAAAACAGGTAATGTGACTTATGGTCATCGTTTCCATGCGCCTGAAGCTGTTGTTTTGGCACATTCAAACGACTACTTAACAACATTAGAAAATGCGCATGTTGTTGCTGATTTTGAAAAGCGCCAAGCGACGATTCAAGCACAAGTCAAAACTTTGGCAGATGAAGTCAATGCCACTGCGATTGTACCAGCAGACTTACTTGATGAAGTGACTAGCTTGGTTGAATGGCCTGTTGCCTTACGTGCGACTTTTGAAGAGCGCTATTTAGCAGTTCCTCAGGAAGCCTTGATTACCACCATGCAGGATAACCAGAAGTATTTCTGCTTAATCAATGCTGAAGGTAAATTACAGCCTTACTTCATTACCGTTTCAAATATTGAGTCTAAAGATCCGACTCAAATTATTGAAGGAAATGAGAAAGTTGTTCGCCCTCGTTTGTCTGATGCAGAATTCTTCTTCTTACAAGACCAAAAGCAACCGCTTGCGTCTCGTAAAGAAAAACTCGCGAATATGGTATTCCAAGCACAATTGGGTACGCTTTGGAATAAATCAGAACGTATTGCTAAATTAGCAATTGCACTATCTCCAATTACAGGTGCAAATGCAGCAGATGCGGAAAAAGCAGCGTTACTTGCTAAATGCGATTTGACCTCTGAACTTGTGGGTGAATTCCCTGAACTTCAAGGGATTGCAGGTACTTACTATGCACGCCTTGAAGGTGAGAATCATGAAGTTGCTGAAGCTTTAGGTGAGCAATACTTACCTAAGTTTGCGGGTGATGTATTACCACAAACCAAGACAGGTACAACGATTGCACTTGCAGATCGTTTAGATACGCTTGTTGGTATTTTTGGTATTGGTCAAGCACCAACAGGTTCGAAAGACCCATTTGCATTGCGTCGTTCTGCAATCGGTATCTTGCGTTTAATCATTGAAAATGAGTTAGACATTACCATTGAAGAATTGGTGAACTTTGCATTGCAAGGTTATGGCGACATCATCAAAGATCATGACAAGACACGTACCGGTGCAGTTGCTTTCCTTGAAGGTCGTTACCGTGCCAAGTATGAAGATCAAGGCGTAGCGGTTGATGTGATTCAAGCCGTTCAAGCACTTGCGCCAAAATCTCCTCTTGATTTTGATAAGCGTGTGACTGCGGTAAATCATTTCCGTACTTTGCCAGAAGCTGCTGCATTGGCTGCGGCTAATAAGCGTGTTGCCAATATTCTTGCCAAAGAAGCGACGCCTGAAGGTGCTGTAGTTGAAGCGAATCTAGTTGAATCTGCTGAAAAAGCACTTTATGCAGAACTTCAAGCAATCACACCAGTGGTTCAACCTTTGCTCGCTGCACGTAACTATACAGAAGCGTTGTCTAAGCTTGCTGCACTTCGTGCGCCAATTGATGCTTTCTTTGAAGGTGTAATGGTGATGGCAGATGATGCTGAATTAAAAGCTAACCGCTTACGTTTATTGGCTCAGTTGCGTGATTTATTCACAGCGATTGCAGATGTGAGTGTATTGCAGGGTTAAGTATTTATAATTCTTGATCTTTCAAATAAACCCCGCTATAAATTTAGTGGGGTTTATTTTATCGGGTAATCATCAGCCAAATTTTAATAAAAATTGGCATTCTGTAATTTATCTGAATATATTACTGATACTTAACGCTCGCATTTGCGGATGGCTTGGAGCGCAGAGGAAAGTCTATCCGACAACATGCGCTTATTAATACTACAGATTTGACTCATATTCTTCATCTATTTCTTTAGCAATAATTTCAAGAGTTTTTATTTGTTCAGAAACAAAAGATGCAAATATGTATACATCCTTATCATTGAGCTTTGTTTCAGGTGTGCCGTCAAAATATGCTTTTATTTCAGATATTGGGTAAGCTATTAACTCATAATGATAATCCACAGAGCCATAAACATTCCATTCGCCTCGCTCTTTCAATTTAGCCTTAAAGTTATCCAAGCAATCTTGGATGCATTTCACATGTATTGCGCCTGAGGAAAATGCAGACCTATTGAATGAGGCTTCAAATATTTTGCTAAAGAAATAGCTTATTGTGTGTGGAAAACATTCGGCTAATTTGACATCTTTATGCTTTTCTCGATGTTCCATTTCTTGAGCCTCCAACTCTTTGATAACTTGTTCTAAAAGCTCGCCTAAATAAGTATTCTGGGTTGCAATAAGCTTGGGGATTACAACATGCGAGATTTCATAGTCTTTATCATCTGAGTATACCGTTATAAGTTCAAAACTCAGCGGTGATAAAGAAAACCTTGAAATAAAGCAAGACTTAACAATCCCATTTTCTTTTTGCGCTCCTGGGTGACCTGCTGCGCTATTTCTTATGATTCTTATTTGTTGTAGCTCTTTCGGGAGGTTGAACTTAATGCTCAAAACATCAGCAATGTTTTTTGCTGCATCCTGCTGGAGCAGCAATGTTTGCAGTATCCCATAGACGATCAAGTAGGCAGCACCATCTCCTTCCGTTTTGCAAAGTGAAGGGTATGCTGATATGGCAAGCTCAGTATCTCCAATTAAATCGAGTGAGCTGCATAGCTTGTTCCAGCCTTCGCGCTTATTGAGCAACGTAAATTGACGTCTAGGGCTATTTATAAAATCCCTGATTTTCCTTTCTAGCTCGGTAATATCCATAAGTGTGTTAACGTAGAGCTAAGGGGCAGACACAAGCGGCGCATATAATGCGAAGCATGCGCCAGAGTTGGGGCTGTCCAGTGACGAGCGAAGCTAGGAACGACCTTGAGCGACTTGTTATACCCATTTTGCTTACATTTTGATGATTTTTTTTGATATTTTGTACAAGGTTGATTGCGTGATTGGTGCCACACAACCATTTTCTATGATCTCACTCTTTATTGCGTTGAACTCGTTTTCTGGCATGCGAGGGTCTATAACCACTTGATCGAAAACCAATGTGTGGTCAAGGTTAAAAGCCACTACTTCTTTGTCAGTGTGTTGGTTTTGTGCGTCATGAAATAAGAGACGAACCTCTTGTTCGTGGTCAAATTCTGGTCTCTTTATGCAAAGAGTGCGTGCAAATTTGTCTGCCTGACCGCCTAGTGCAAGATCAGTAAACGCAACCCGTGAAAGAAAGTCTTCTATGTTCTGACGAGATTCATAAGAAACTTTACCAACAAAATATTTCAACTTCCGATAGCTATCCGTTTTATCGTAGAACGATTCAAATAATTTATTAATAGTTGTTCTAACTTTTACACCGTTTTTGTCAGGGCTATATATTCTCCATATAGCATCGCTCTCTTCCTTGGTTGTCCAGCATTGGCCATACCATCCTGCGGCGATGCTTTCTAAGCTTACCAGTTCACCATCTTCTGTTTTTACTATGCTATTCAAAAAGAAATTTTCCATTGGATCATCCCAAAGTGTAGGACGAACCAAAACATTTTTTTTTGTATTTAAAAGTTCGATAAAACGATTTTTAGGATAAATTCGATAAATTGGCTGATCCCAATTTTCAATATCAATTCCGCTTTCATTCATTGTAGGCTCATCAAATAACACGGCTTCTCCTTAATTGGGTATAATTACTCTTATGCGGCAGAAGTGACACATAAGATACCAAACTCTGCTTCATAAGATACGTATTTTGATTAAAAATAAACTGCGAAAATATTGATTTGTATTGAATTAAAACTATCATGGGGAAAATAAAGCGTCAACGAACATAACTTCTTAATTTGGTGAGGCAGCGAATAAGCTACAAGCATATAAACCATCAAACTAAATAGACACAATATTTACGCACTGTATCAATTTCACATCACCTACATTCTTTTCTTGAACTTGACGATAAGCTATAAAACTTGAATTGTAAAATTTCGCTCTAAGGGCAAACGATGATGAAAAAAGTACCTGCACTATATTTAGCGACTGCACTGATCGCATCGTCTTCTCTCTGGGCAGCCGAAACAAATACAACCACAGCGAATACAAATGCTGCAACGGCTGAAAAAACACTTCATTATGGTGACAACCCTAGTCTCGGTCGAGTATTGCTGTATAAAACAGGCAAAGGGCTACAAAACTTAGGTGGCTCGATACAAGGTGCATCTGAAAACACATCGCAAAAAATCAGTGAAAAATGGACAGATACCAAGAAATATACCGAAGAGCAATCTGAAGTTGTTCAAACTCAAGCAGAGAAAGCCAAACAATTTACTGCTAAAAAATGGCAAGACACCAAAGATGCAGTTGTGGGTACAAATGATGGAAATGTTCCCATTGAACGAGCTGAACTTAGTCAGCCATCATCGAACTAAATAAAAAAACCTCTAATGAAAAGTTAGAGGTTTTTTACTAATTAGAGAGATTTAAGCTGTTTCAGTTTCGAGCTTAACCTGATGATCGATCAGATATTCATTTAAATTAAAACGGCTAAGTTGCTGACGCATCTTAAAGGTCGTCCACGGCCATACCGTACTATTCCGCCCGTTCCGATCAATGAAATAACTCTGACAGCCCCCTTTGTTCCAAACCGTGCTTTGTAAAGCTTCTTGTACGTGTTGATTAAACTCAGCCATACGCACAGGATCAGGTTCTATGGTTTTGATATTTTTCTGAATCGCTTGTTTTAACGCATCCATAATATAAGTGAGCTGCGCTTCAATAATGATAAAAGCAGAAGAACTCACTGCGATATTCGGTCCAAACATCAAAAAGCCATTTGGACAATCTGCCACCATGGTTCCCATATAGCCTTCTGGACTGCCCTGCCACACATCAGACATGCTTTGTCCATAACGGTTATAGACACGCTGCGCAATTGGCGGTTCAGCCACCTCAAACCCTGTACCGAGAATAATGACATCAGCCTCAAAGCTTGAACCATCACTGGCAATCAACTGCTTGCCTTTGACTTCGCTCAACGCCCCTGCAACAACATTGACATTTTCTTGAGCTAGGGCTGGATACCATTCATTAGATTGCAGAATGCGTTTACAGCCGATCACATAATTTGGCGTCACTTTAGCGCGTAACTTAGAATCTTTGATGCCCTGTTTAATATGAAATTCAGCAATACGCTGAACTTGTCGCATCGCAGCATTACTTTGTAAACCACCATTTAAGGTTTCAAAGATGCCATAGACTGAACCACGCATCACCGACTGAGTCACGGGAACATATTTAAATAAGGTTTGAACAGCACTTGGCAGTGGTATATCAGACTTTGGCAATACCCAATGCGGTGTGCGTTGGAATACCGTCAATTCTTTTACCAAAGGCTGAATCTGCGGTACAAACTGAATTGCCGAAGCACCAGTCCCAATCACCGCAACTCGCTTTCCAGTCAAATCGATATCATGTCGCCAACCTGATGAATGGAAAATCTCACCTTTAAAATTTTTCAGTCCTTTAACATTTGGAATGACAGGTTCATGCATTGGTCCACATGCCATAATCGCAAATTGTGAATGAAATTCACCTTGGTTGGTTTTAATCACCCAGCACTGTTTTGCATCAGACCAACTTGCTGATAGCGCTTCATGTTGGAAATGTACATGCGGTAAAACTTGGTATTTCTGCGCTGTGTTTTGCAGATATTGTTTGATTTCTACTTGCCCTGCAAAGACACGACTCCATGTTGGATTCGGTTCAAAAGAATAGGAATAAAGTGCAGAAGGCACATCACAAGCGCAGCCCGGATAGGTATTTTCACGCCAAACACCGCCAAGCTCATCGGCTTTTTCTAATAAGATAAAATCATGAATACCTGATTCTTTTAGCTTGATTGCAGCCCCTAATCCTGCAAAACCACCGCCAATCACAATGACACGATGGAATGGAACCGTCTTCGATTTTGTATTCATGATCTATTATTTTCCTTACACAAAGCCGACAACAACATCGCACAAACCCAAGAATGGGTCATTATCAGGACTGACCTTTTCGGCGGTCATTTCTGATACAAATTGCAAATGAGCTTTGTCTGTTAAGAGAATCTTGTATAAATTTACACTGTAATTTCAAAAACTTCATTGAACTTAACTTTCTTTATCGACACACTTTAAAAAATTGATATGTATAGAACTGGAATTTCGCACATGAAGCTAACACCATTAAAAACACTTTTATTTTCAATCACAGCAAGCCTTGGTTTTACTGCCTGTTCTATCTCTCCAACTCAAACAACGACATCTTCTCAAGCCTTAGAACAAGTTAAAAATATTGAAGCCACACCATCAACTGAAAACAATGTCGCAAAACTCATCATGCAACCGCAAAACTGTCTGATCGAATTTAAAGGTTATTTTGATGGTGGAGAAGCCGTTGAGCATTGGACATTCAATCAGCAGGGTTTAATTTCTGCGAACTCAACAACGATTCAATATGCTGAACAGGCTCAACCAGCTGCTCAGACTGCCACTGCATTTGATACACAAGATCCAGCAACTCAAGCAAACTTCAAAAAGCTGCAAAGCAATTTTAGTGCTGACAATTTAGCAAAGTGCCACTAATTACTGATAAAAAAACTCGCTGCATATTTGGTGGTATGCAGCGAGCTATGGCTTTTCAAACTTACTTTAGATCAATTTAAACTATAAAAAATTAACCTTAGTTTAATGTTAGCCCATTGGTCGCGGCTAACACATCAATACGAGGGAAAATCAAACCAGTACGCGTATCCGTGATTGGTTTCCCTGTTGCCTTCAAACGATTTACAGTTTGATCAATTGTCTCAGCTGGACTGACATTATTGGCACGTAACAATGCAATTGCGCCTGCCACATGTGGTGTCGCTTGCGATGTACCCCCCATGGTATAACCCCCTGCTGTAATCATTGCACCTGGTGCAAGCAACGTTACCAGTGAGCCACCATTACTGAAGCAGGCAACTTTATCTGCTGCAGTCGTTGGATCGGAACATTTCACTGGATTACCCCAAGAAACACCTCCGATATTCGTATCATACACAGCACCTACTCTCACAGCACCAGCAACACATGCAGGGGATGAGATACCATCAGAAAAGGCATCATTACCAGTAGCAACAACTGGAACAACGCCTGCGGCACGAGCATTTGCAAAAGCAGTTTTATAACTGCTATTACTACACTCAGATGTATACTTCACCCCAGGGACGCCTAAACTCATATTGACAGCTTTGATGTTATAAGCTTGCGCATTATTCACCGTCCAGTTGATACCAGCCAAGATATCACTATCATTTGCTGAGCTTACCCATTGTCCGCGAGATCTAACTTTACTAAAAACATCAATCCCAATTATTTTAGTTTTAGGTGCTACTTTGGAAATAATGCCTGAGACATTACTACCGTGCCCATCATCATCTAAATTATTATCATCAGCCGCAGCATCAAACGAATAGACGACACGACAAGTCGATGATGGTGTATTCACCGCAGTACAACCAAAGTCAGAATGTGTATAGTTCACACCTGTATCAATCACAGCAACACTTGTGCCTTCTCCAGTAAAGCCGTTGCTTGCTGTTTGAGGTTGATTGATTAAAGGTAAACTTTCCATCGTCGTCGTATAGTTCTTACGGTTAGGATAGACACCTTTCACCGAAGGATCATTCAACACTTTAGCTAAGGTTTCACGGTTTTGAATTCGGTATAAGCCTAATGGCAATCCATTAAATTCTCGTAAGGTTTGAAAGCCCGCCTCTTTTGTAAATTTATTTTTAAATCGCGCTTTGCCATCAGCAATATAATTTCGCTTTTCTAAGCCTAATGGCATGTTGGCAACATTCATATCGTACTCAATTAGTAAATCATTAGAATCATTACTAACCAAAGCATCGAGATTAATTTTACCTTGTGCAACCTTGCTCACTGCAGCGGAGCTAAGTTGCTGTTTTAATTGCGTTGAGGTTAATGAAGCTGCTGAAGTTGTTGCACTGTAACAAGCGCATAAACCCACCAATAATAATGTTTTATTGTTCACTTTTGGTCTCCATCGTTCTTTTATAAAGAACTTTTGAATCGCTAGCTTTCTTGGGTAAAGAACACTAGATTATTTAAAGTTTTTTAATTTCATTTGCTGGATCTTTTTCTGGATCGATTGGTTGAATCGAGGGATCACTTTTTGTGTCGTAAAATATCACCTCCTCTTGAGCGGCTGCATGTTTACGAGACAAACTAGATACCGTATTTTTATTGGTTTCCTCCTGTTTAGTTAAACGGGTTGCAACAGGTGCAGAGTTTTCACCCTTCATCTGATATACAGCCACATCATTTGCTGACGTTAACGGGTCTTTTGGTTTGAAATACAAGACCATTACACCCAACCCAATCAGTAAAAGTAGAAATGCCGCAATCATTTTCATTTAATTTCTCCTGCGCTTTATTTACTGACTTTGCTTCGGTTTTTAATTATTTTTCTTAAAAACCAATCTATATTTAATTTTAAAATTCACATTAAATTTCACATTTAAAGTTAAATCCTCACTCCTCATTTAGTTATTTGAATCAAATATTCATTTGAATTTTTATACTGCAATAGACTTTTCTTAGGGAGAGGCAGCCAAAAGTAAAAATTTCTTTGAAAAAAAGTATAACGCATATAAAAAGTGCAATAAATATTCAATATATTTATACCAAGCAATAAAAATGCCAGTTTATTTTTCGTTTTTGTGGCAACTAAAATCTACTTATTTATTCAATAGTTGTACTTTTATGATCAATCACCTAATTTTATATGGAAAGAAAAAAATGCTGTGGAGTAGATTCAAAAATAATCCAAATTATTCAAAATAAAAATATATTTTTCACATACTTAATAATGCAAACAATCTCCACAATTTCTCCCTAGAGTGTTTTTAAGCTGTAATCTGGTTGTAAAGTTTTGCTGAAATCCGTACTTTTCCAAATTTTGCTCGTTATGATGCAGTTGCGTTCATGAAGTGCCACAACATGGTACATCTCTAAAGGAAATCGCATGAAGAAAATGATCAAAACAGCTATCGTGACAACAAGTATTCTCGCTTCTGCTTCTATTTTTGCACAAAACGTTGGAATGAATGCCAATGGCTCAGCTCAAGTTAATGTCCAATCTGGAGGCTTAATCCAAGGCGTAACTGGTGCAGTGAAAAATACAGCCCAAGGCGTAGGTCATGCAGCTCAACATGTTGGTCATGCTGCTGTAAATACTGGAGTGCAAGCCTCTCAGACAACGATTGGCGCAGCAACACATGTAGGATCTAAAGTGATCCATACTACAGGCACTGCGGTCAAAAATACCAAAGACTATACTGTTGAAAAAGCCGTTGATGGCAAAGCGTTTGCTGCTGAAAAAACAGCAAATGTCAAAAAACGTATTGAAGATAAACAAACTAACGCGAAGGCCGTGAACTTAGAAGCCCAAAGCAATGCCAAAGCGCAACTCAACAATAAAACTGCCGCAATCAATGCCAAAACAGGCCTACAAGCAGACAAGAAAAATCTGCAAACAGGTACAAATGTTGGTGTAAAAGTCTTAGGCGTAAATGCAAATGTGAATACCAATGCTAAAGTTGGTGTGAAATAACCCTTTATTATGTTGTAAAAAAATCCCTTTGTTTGATCAAGGGGATTTTTTATTTTAGCAAAGCTGTAATTTACTTTGCTCTTCTGCGCCACTCTCTACAAAGTGACTAAAACCCTGTTCATCACAGCTTAAGGTCAGTTGCTTATAGCTCATGCTACAAAAACCTTCATATTGCTTAAATACCAATGGTGACTGATCCAAAGGAAGTGCCTCATGCTCAGGGATCAATTTATGAATCCCGCGATCATTCATGGTCAATAAATAGTTTTCTCCATTCAACTCAAGTTTCACCAAACTATTGGCTTGAACAGTTAAAGGAACTAAATACTGTGAATTCGCTGCAATGATGTCCGCCGCATAGCATTCAAGCTTTAAACTCACCAAGTTAAACACAAGGAATGTCTGCTCAGTCGTTTTGACATTCGGAGATTGTACCGTTGCTTGTTGCGTCTGATGAAGTTGAATGCCCAGTTTATGCAAATTCTGAACTGTGCCCTGCTTTAAGTTAAACAGTTGTTGTACCAGTTTTTGTTTTAAAACAGCATCAAAATAACGCTCATCTAGCGCTAAATCTTGATTTTCCAATATCTTCAATAATGCCTGCGGATGTCGTGGCAATAAAGTATCAAGTACATGACGATAATAGAATTTGCTTTGTTTTTTCACTTCTCTGACACGCTTATAGAAATAAGTGATGTCAAAAGGCTTCTCAACAAAATCATTGAGCAACTGTGAACTTGCCAATACCGCTAATGCTTCATGCCCCGTAAAAGGCAAATGAATCACATGCATCTTCGGCAGCAAAGGTTTTATTTTTAAGAAATGCTCTTTATCTTCAGCAAAATAAGGATCGTAAACAATCAAATATTCACGATCCGAATCCACTTCATCAGCCTGAATTTGCATGTCTTGATGGATAGATGGATCAAAAAATTCCGCATAACGGCGATCTTGGACAACATCTGGATCAATTGAGTATTGTGGAACAAAAGCCACGATTTTCTGCATATTCAAAAGTTTTGAATACTTAATGGCCGCATAGCCGCCCATTGAGCCGCCATAACCCACAATTCCTTTAAATTGTTGCAAGATCGGCTGCACATATTGCTGCATTTGCAACATGCTACTTTTAGGAAACCATGATTTGAGTTTCGGCATAATACCGATAACATTGTACTGATATTTTATTAATGATTTTTCAGCATTAATCGACATGCCTTTCGCTCGACTAATCAAATCGCCGAACGAAATCACCAAAGTGTCACTTGAACCTTTTAAAAAAATAACGCGAATGTGTTCATCTTCAAATAATATTTGCTTATCCATGCTCACACTAAAAATTGATTTTAGGTCTGTAGCAAAAAGGCATCAAATGATGACTTTGCCAAACCCTAATTGCGGAGTATCTTATTTTATAGAGATAAGACAGATTAAAAAGCGCAAAAAATGACACAATCCCTGCATCCAGCTGCTCAAAAAGGCTTTAGTTTAGGTGCTGAACTATACCAACAAGTTCGCCCCAGTTACCCACAAGAAATCGCCTTTTGGCTGCAAGATCGACTCAAAATAGATGAAACTTCCACTGTTGTTGATCTCGGTTCTGGGACTGGCAAATTCTTACCTTACCTCAATCAAACGCAAACAAATGTCATCGCAGTTGAACCTGTTGCTGCAATGTTGCAACAACTTCAACAAGCACATCCACAGGTGGAGTCCGTACAAGCGTTTAGCCACCAACTTCCATTTTCATCCGCTTCAATCGATGCTGTGATTTGCGCTCAGTCATTTCATTGGTTTGCAAATATAGAAACCTTAACCGAGATACATCGTGTCTTAAAACCTGCAGGTCAACTTGGTCTGGTCTGGAATCAGCGCGATACCAATGTTAATTGGGTAAAGGCCTTAGCTGATGAAATTACACCCTTGGAAGGCGATACTCCTCGGTATCACAGTGAGCAATGGAAAAAAGTATTCGAGCAGCAAACACTATTCAAACTGATTGAGTTAAATACTTTCCAACTTTTGCATCATGGGACAGTGGAACAAGTGGTCAGCAACCGACTACTTTCAACTAGCTTTATTGCAGCAATGCCTGAAATAGAACAACAACGTTTAAAAGCAAAGTTTGAACAAATTATATTTGATTTTACAGGCTTAACTGCGCAAGATCAGATTGATTTTCCATATACCACTTATGCTTATCAATTTCAGAAAGCTTAAATAAATTAAATTACCAATCGAGTTGTTCTATGCCTCATTTAAAAACGACATTTGCACTGATTTGTATGCTTAGCTCAGTACTGCTGCTCAGTGCGTGTAACAAAGACCCAGAACCTAACGTAAATAAAGATAATCAAACAAACTCAGCGAATGATGCAATTGGGCAATTAAATCAAACCCCGATCAAACCATTCCCTGCTACTGCTGACGATGCACATGATATTGCGATCCTTGATGATTACGATCGTCGCTTTACAGACATGAGCGATAGTATGGAAATCGAATTGGCTAAAATGAAAGAGGCCAATACCTTAACACCTGAGTTCGAACAGCAACGCCAGAAAGACAATATCAACTCAGCACTGACGATGCTCAAAGATTTAGAACTAAAGACAGAACAAGGTCGTTACATCCAAGGTTTACTCTACGATTATTGGGAAAACCAAGCCAAAGTTTTGCAGCAAGCAACACAATCCTCGTCCACACAAAATGTAGATACAGCCAAGCAAGTCGATCATTTAAATGAATACCTGCATGCTCAAAGCCAATTACATCATTGGAGAAGTTCACTCGCACCTGAAACCAAGATGCAAGCTGAGTAAAATCAAATAAAAAAGAGGGCATCTGCCCCACTACTGTCCCATAGTTTGCCTTAAATAAAAAAACCTGAGTCTGAATAGTTAAAATATGAGTGCAAACAAACACTTTAACTATAAAGGACTCAGGTTTTGTCACATCAGAATACCGTATTTCATCAATTACTCAAACCCATTTTAAGACAAGATTTTGAACGTCTGGCTAAACTGCACCACTCTGGGCAAAAATTAAGATCAGCCACCCGCTGGGATCAGTTTGTTGCCATATTGATGTCCCAACTTTCTTGTCGGCAAAGCTTAAGAGACATTCAATCCAATCTCGAATCCCAGCAGGAAAAGCTCTATCATCTTGGCGCGAAGAGAATTGCGCGAAGCACCTTAGCAAGACTCAACGAAGAACAGCCCTCCAGCCTGTATCAGCAATTGTTCACACAGCTGCTTCAGCGCTGTGAAAAGTCTAAAACTGCACATAAATTTAGATTCAAGAATCCGCTGTATTCACTAGATGCCAGTCATATTGATCTTTCACTGTCATTGTGCGCATGGGCAAAAGTGCATGAATCCAAAGCCAGTATTAAACTCAGTGTTGGCTTAAATCACAGCAATACCATTCCTGAATTTGTAGCGCTTGGGGATGGTATTGAAAATGATATGGTGCAAGGCAGAGCATTTAAATTTCCTGCTGGCAGCATTATCGTCTTTGATAAAGGATATGTTGATTATCAATGGTTTGCTCAGTTGACACTTCAGAACGTCAGCTTTGTAACTCGGCTACGCCCAAAGACAGTTTATCAAGTTAAATCAAGCCGCAGCGTATTAGCGACTAAAGGGATTATTGCGGATGAATGTATTGAATTGAGCAGTGCGCATGCCAAGAAAAGAGGCGCACCTGAATTATTAAGACGTATAGAGTTTTATGATACAGATAAGAAAAGAACATTCGAATTTCTGAGCAACAACTTTCATCTGGCAGCATCCACCATTGCTGCAATTTATAAAGACCGCTGGAAGATTGAGTTATTCTTTAAAGCCATCAAGCAGACTTTAAAACTGAAGTCATTTCTAGGTCGAAGCCGCAATGCGATACAAACGCAAATATGGATTGCATTAATCGCCTATTTGCTGGTGAATTTCGCTAAACACATGGCACAAGAAGGATGGAGTGTTCAGCGTTTACTGAGAATTATTCAGGTCAATTTATTTGAAAGGAAACTTTTAAGATCACTCTTTGTGCCTGATAAAAAATGGCGAAAACAAGAAGAACCTCAATTGAGGTTCTTCTTGTGATATTTGTGGGACAGCAGTGGCATCTGCCCTCTTTTTTATTTTATATATTTATTTTAAATCTTCTGCTTTTCAATCCATTGAATCGAATTCACACGGAATAACTCACAAGCACCATCACCTGTGTCGGTCGGCGATAAAGAGGATTTCCAAACTAAATCTTTATCTCGAACCTCAACCAACTCGCCTTTTAATTGTACCAAATCACCTCGCTTAACCTGCTTAATCTGCTGAGCAATCTCAGGATTGGCTGGAATGATGTGCATATTCGAGACCATTTGCATGGCGATATCTGTTGGAACTGGTACCTTATCCATTTTCCAATTTAGATAACGATCATATTGATTCACTGAAATGGTACGAGCAATCTCAGGATTGGCAAATAATCCCCAACTCACCGCATAGTCAATCGGAGAAAATTTCGCTTGTTCGTCATCCTGATACACTTTTGAACCTAAAATCCGAAAATTGCCATAAAACGGTTGTAATACAGAGATAGACTGATCTTTGGCAACAGGTAGCAATCCATTTGCAATGTTGTATTCAATATCGCTTTTAGATGCATGGGTCTGTCCAATTACAGCAACCATGCATAAACTCATCCATAGACGTTTTTTCATGGCTTATACTTCCTCAAAAATGTTGCTGAGTGCAAATAAATTAATCATCAATTTCATAGTATGCTTAGATGGTGAAAAAAAGTGCTTTTTTTAGTAACAATCAAAATCACTTTAGTCATATTTTTGTGCTTCTATTTTGCTAACTTATTTTTAAAAATCTAAAAAATGGATTTCCATGATTTATCAATTTTATCAGCGTCGAGTCTTTCCTCATCTTCTGAACCAAGTCATGCAAACTGCGAGTTTGATGGACAAGCGTCGTGAATTATTACTCCCGATTGAAGGCGAAGTACTAGAAATAGGATTTGGAACAGGTCTGAATATTCCTTTTTATGGCAACGTCGATACGCTCTATGCACTTGAGCCAAACCCTGATATTTATCACCTTGCAGTTGAACGTGTGCAACATGCACCGTTCAATGTAAAACATGTGCAATCTAGTGCTGAGAAGCTTCCATTTGCCGATGCATCTTTAGATCACATCGTATCAACATGGACCTTGTGTAGTATTCCTCAACTTGATCAAGCCTTAGCTGAAATCTACCGTGTGCTTAAACCCACAGGTACATTTCATCTGGTTGAACACGTCAAACATCCCGACTCAGTCAAGATTCAGTCCTTACAAACACTACTTACCCCGATTCAAAAACGGATTGGTGACGGCTGCCATCTGAATCGAGATATTGAGCGAAGTTTGGCTCAAGCCAAATTTAAATTTATCGAAAAGCAATACTTTGATGCTGAAGGCATTCCTGTGATTGCACAAAAAATGTTATTGGCACGCGTACAAAAAATTGATTTGGATCAGCTTTCTTAATCTTGAAAATCAATACGCAAAGTTTCGAATCGAATTCGTCCTTCACGCACCGCTTGAGCAATAGCTTGCTGTCCTTTGCTCAAGCGCGCCCCACCACTTTTAATATCTAACAAAATGACTTCAATATCTTCCGCTTCGCCATCTCCATCACGGAAATCGGTATATCCATCAAAGATCACATAATCAACTGGATCACCTAAGAATTTGGCGTCACTGGGTAAATACTGAAACTCAGGCAAGATCGGTGCAAATTGCTCAGCCATTTTCCCTTTGAGTACTGCTCGGCTAGTATTCACACTGCGTTTTTGCGCATCTAACAATGCTTGCTTATGTTCTAACTCTAGCTCTGCAATATATTTTTCGTATTCTGCTTGGATACGTCCATTTCGAGTATTGGATAAAATAATGGTCGTGATTACCACCCCAATACACGCCCCAATCAGCATAGCCAGCCAAACCGACATAAAAAACTTCCTTTACTGCAACCCCGCTATTTAACTGCAACATTAAACTTTTGTCATGTGTAACACACTCGTGTAAAAAAGATGCTAAGGTATAGCGGAATACGAAACATATGTTAAAAAATCTAAGTTCATGAAGACAATATTAATTGCGAATCAAAAAGGTGGTTGTGGCAAAACCATGACAGCGATTACCCTCGCTACAGCATTATCACAAAAGGGTTATAAAGTTGCGTTGGCCGACGCCGACAATCAAAAATCATCATTACAATGGTTGAAACAAAGACCTAATACGGTCGCTCAAATTCAAAGCCTTGATTGGCGTCATGAAAAATCTATCGGCGAAGCACCAAAACACTTAGATTATTTAATTATTGATGCGCCTGGTGCATTATCTGGTGAGCACGCTGAACAACTGATCAGTGAATCGCATGCCATCGTGACACCACTGCAACCATCTTTCTTTGATATTGATAGTACCCGTCGTTTCTTAAAACACTTACAAGACATCAAACGTATTCGTAAAGGTAAAGTTCAAATCTTATTGATTGCAAATCGTGTGAAACCGAATAGTGCAAGCTCTAAAGACATTCAGGACTTTTTTACCAAAATCGAGCAAGAACCTGTTGCATGGATTTCAGAACGTAGCGCATACGGTACTTTAGCGATGCAAGGCTTGAGTATCTTTGATAAAACACAGAAAAACTTTGTGACGATTCAGAGCCAATGGCAACCCGTTTTAAACCAATTGGTTGATGATCCAAGCGAGTGGTTTTAAGCTTTGCAACGAAAGGTAATCTTTTGATATTAAATCTTAAAATAAAGAAATGAAAATTTCACTATATGGCTTTTTCAGTTAATATGGATTGATTCAATTTCTAGCACTGAGAAAATCATGGTGCAACAATACGCTTCCACATTACAACGCGTTTTGCTGTTTGGACTGTTCTTTGTCTTAATGTTTTTGGGATTTAGTATTCTTAAATACTTTATTGTCCCTGTGCTTTGGGCAGCAATCATTGCCTATATGACTTGGCCTGTATATCTATGGGTACAACGTCGTTTTTTTGGTGAAAACAGACCTACTCTCAATGCTACGATTATGATCACTTTGGTCATACTCGTGATTGGAATTCCTTTTATTTTTGCAATTTTCATGCTGCAATTAGAAGGTCGCAATTTATATTTTAATTTACAAAAACAGCTTTTCTCAGGGCATGTTCAAGTTCCCGATTTTATTAAAAATCTTCCGATTATCGGCAAGGACATTAGCCGTACCATTAGTGAGTTAAGCAGCGATCCAAATAGCATCACCAAAAATGTTGCTGAATGGATTCAAAGCCATCTCAGTTATGGCCGATTTGTTCTCAGCGAAATCAGCCGTAATTTGGTTAAACTCACCTTTGCCATCATGACGCTGTTTTTCTTCTATCGTGATGGGCAAATGATTTTATCTCAGGTCAGCCGTGCCTTAGAAATGGTGATTGGCCCGCGTGTACATCATTATTTAGATACCATTTCTGAAACCACTCGTGCTGTGGTCTATGGTGTTGGCTTAACCGCTGTTGCACAAGCACTTCTTGCAGGTCTAAGTTATTTTGTAGCTGGCGTACCCAACCCAATGCTACTAACTTTCGTCACCTTTATCTTAGCGTTGATCCCTTTTGGCACACCGATCTCTTATCTCGGCGTTGGACTTTGGTTATTCTCACAAGGTCAAACCGTTGAGGCAATTGGTGTTGTGACTTGGGGTATCTTAATCGTGAGCAGTGCCGATAATGTCATCCGTCCATTGGTGATCTCAGGGGCAACTAAAATTCCATTCCTACTCATCATGTTTGGTGTACTAGGTGGTATTGCTAGTTTTGGCTTGGTTGGTTTATTTATCGGTCCTGTTATTTTGGCAATCTTACTGGCAATCTGGCGTGAATGGTTACATGAAAATGTACAAGAACCTATTGCTGTCATTGAAGCACCACCCGAGTCGAAATAGGGTTTTATTTAGACCATTAATCATTTGATAACGAATCTCACTTGCGAGTTGTTCAATACTTTGTTTGAATCAAGATGATAAAGACAATAGACAAGGACAACTCGCGATGTTTTCAACATTACCTAGACTTTCTTTTTTGACCGCGGTGATCTTAAGCTTAACAGCTTGCTCATCCGCGATACTCGATGGCAATGCCACGACTAAAATTCAGAAACAAAGCACAGCCAACGATCAGAAGCATTTGATCCCTGTACACCTCGTCAGCGCAGATGGTGTAGGTGCATCAATCGGTACTGTCTCTTTCCAAGAAACGCCAAAAGGTTTGCTCATCACACCTGCGTTATGGAAACTTTCTCCAGGTGAGCATGGCTTTCATATCCATGAAAATGCATCCTGTGATGCTGCAATGAAAGATGGAAAAATGGGAGCTGCACTGGCTGCAGGCGGTCATTTAAATCCTGAAAATATCGCACATCACGGTACACCACAAAATGGTCATTTAGGTGATTTACCCGTATTAGTAGTGAATGAAAAAGGGTTTGCTACAACACCTGTGATTGCGCCACGTTTAAAAATGGCAGATGTCCAAGGACGCGCGATTATGATCCATGCGGGTGGAGATAATTATTCGGATGACCCACTTCCTCTTGGTGGTGGTGGTGCTCGCATCGCATGTGGTGTGATTAAATAAATATTTGCTGTGGGTATCTTCTCAGTTATCCACAGCTTAGCTGTTTTGTAATCACAGTTATCCCGAAGGCTCACGATTTTTGAAAAAATTAAAACTGCGCATGAATTTTGCATAAGATTATTATTTGAAAGTTCAATTAATTAATCATGCTAAAACTAAGTGCAAATTGCTTGTCCTATGCCGCTTCCTTTTTGGAAGTTTATTCGTATGATCAACCTAAATAAATTAAAGAACAATAATCGTGAAAAACTTCGCCCTGATATTTAATCGTTTTCGCTCTAATTCTATTTTGTTGTATTGCCTACAAATTTTGATCGTACTGTGCGGCACTACATTGGCTCTCCACCATCTGGGGCTTGGGCAGTTTATTGTTCCTGTGACTTTAGGTGCGATTGCTGCGGCACTGACTGATTTTGATGATCGCTTGAGTATTCGTTTGCGGAATCTGCTCTATGTCTGCATTTTATTTTTTAGTGTCAGCACAATTTTAGAGTTTCTCGCACCTTACAAATTTTGGTTCATTGTTTATTTAAGTGTATCAAGCGCAGTACTCATTCTAATGGGCGCTTTAGGTCAACGTTACGCTACCATTTCTTTTGGCACAATTTTACTGTCGATTTACACCATGTTTGGGCTAGGTGAATATCCACATTGGTATCAGCAACCGAGTTATTTTGTGCTTGGCGCACTTTGGTATGGTCTGACTTCGATTGTATTTTTTATTATTCGCCCCACCCTCCCACTACAAGAGAAAATCTCAACAATTTTCAAAGATATTTCAGTGCTTTTACATACTAAAGCACGCTTATTTGATCCAGATAATATTGATAATGTTGAAAGCTTACTATTTGAGTTATCACAGAAAAATACCCAAGTCGTGAATAGCTTAAATCAAGCCAAAAACTCGCTTCTCACACGTTTAAAAGCATCTCGCGTCAATAACACCAGTATTTATTGGCTCAACTTATATTATTTTGCCCAAGATATGCATGAGCAAGTCACTTCAAATTATCTGCATTATGAAAAGATTCATCAGAATTTTAGCCGAAGTGATTTGATTTTCCGTATTCAAAAAAATATGCATCTGCAAGCGGTGGCTTGTCGTGATTTAAGCCAAACTATTTTACATCATCAAGTGTATCAACCGAGTTTGGAAGCAACGGCGGCTTTAAAAAATCTCGAAGAATCCATGCAAGACTGGGTACAACAGCACCCCGATAATATCGAGGTGAAAAATCTGGAACTGATTTTAAATAATTTAAAAAGTGTGCATGAACAATTTGCACAATTACAATTTAGTCAAAACATCGAACATCATTCAGCAGAACAACACCAAGATCATCTCAATTTACTGGATGATGACATTCAAGGTGCACAAGACTTTATTTTAAAAATCAAGCAACAGCTCAGCCCACAATCAGCGTTGTTTCGCCATGCCGTGCGTCTTGCGGTTGTGTTTGCAATTGGCTACGCGATTTCCTTGTTACCATTTGCGCAAAATGGTTATTGGATTTTGCTCACCAGTTTATTCGTGTGCCAAATTACTTATTTTGCAACCAAAAGTCGTTTAAAACTCCGAACGATTGGAACATTGCTTGGTGTTCTGCTGGGTGTACCGATTCTATATTTTGTGCCGAGTGTTGAAGGACAACTTATTATTACCGTGATTTGCGGGGTGTATTTTTTCTATTTAAGACAAAAGAAATATGCACTGGCAACGGTCATGGCGACATTGATGGTGTTATTGATTTTTAATTTAAAAGGCGCGGGTTTTAGTATTATCGTACCGCGTATTATGGACACACTCATCGGCTGTGCCATCGCTTGGTTAGCCGTTAACTTCATTTGGCCTGACTGGAATTTCCGTAATATTTCCAACAATATTAAAAAGAGTAGCCAAGCCACACTGCAATATTTGCACTTAGTGATCCAGCAATATCATCACGGACGGGAGCAGAACTTAGCTTATCGCACCACACGGCGTGCCGCACATAATGCTCAAATTGAATTATCGAATATGATTTCCAGTTTGAGTACTGAGCCTCAACCAAACCAAGAACTCATTCAACACGCCTTTCGTTACTTAGTTTATAGTCACAGTCAGCTCAGTTATGTCTCTGCGTTAGGACATCAAAGAGAAAAAATCGAAGATCTTAAAGCACTCGAACTATTAGATCGTATAGAGAACTTATTGAATCAAACATTGCTGCAACAAGTACCTATTCCAGAACATTATCTCGACCATTTATTACAAGATATTGAACATTTACATCAACAAAAACAGGTCTCTAGCAAACATCAATTATTACTAAAACAAATGACCCTATTGCTAGAGACCCTGCCAGAACTCGTAGTTTTAAAAAACAAACTACTCGAGTTGGAAATTAAATAATGCGACGATCAATAACTTAGAATTAATTCAATCCTTGTTGCTGACGAACTTGCATATGCTGCAACAAGACTTGACGCGGGGTGCTAAACCAAATCGCGATCAATGCAAAGCTGACTAAAGCAAATGCCCAGATATGAAAATGTGTATATAACATACGAACCAGTTCAATGATCACAAAGAAGCTCATCATCAATAACATTGACACTGATGCGGCAACCGTTCCTTTCGAAACTTCAGAAGACATCAAGGCAAAACGATACATCACTGAAAAACTAATTCCTTCACCGAAGCTGATCAACGTCATTCCAATCAATAAACAAGGAACAAGATAAGCGTTCCAGATCACACCAGCGATCAAGAATAACGTGCCGAGAAACATGATCGGTAAGCCCATCAAAATGGTCTTGCCTAATTCAAAACGGTCAATAATTTTGATTAAAACGATATTTCCTGCAATTAAACCAAAGAACACAGGGAATTGCGCTAGACCATACTGCACACTACTCAGTTTTAATTCATCAACTAAGATAATCGGCGATAATGCAATCCATAGCATCAACGGCATACTCACCAAAGGCAGTGCTAAGGTAAACCCTAAAAATTGACGGTCAGTAAAGACTTTTTTAAAGTCATCAAACATATAGCTGAACGGTTGTTTGGCACGACTTTCCTGATGTGCTGGCATAAATTTATTTAAGCCAAACCAACTCAAGAAAGACACCAATGCAATCGCTACAAAGCCCCAATGCCAAGACACATAATCAATTAAGAATGCACCTAAAACAGGACCAAGCAAGGGTGCTAATAACGAAATATTCGCCATTAAAGCCATCACTTTAATTGCATCACGCTCAGCAAAGGTTTCCTGAATCGCAGCATAACCGACTGCTGAAATGACAGTTAATCCAATCCCTTGTAAGAAACGCAAGGCAAGAAACTGCTCAATATTGTGGGTCAGTAAAATGAGCAGGCAACAGATCGTGAAAAATGCCACACCCGCCAATAATACTTTCTTTCGGCCGAGACGATCTGATAATGGCCCTAACAACCATGCGACACTCGCGCCACCTAATAAATAAAATGACATCGACGAGGGTGCCCACGTTGCACTCACACCGAATTGTTCTGTAATCGCCAGCATCGCTGGCTGGATCAAGTCATTACCGATATAAACTGAAAACTCAAATAGCACCAAGGCTAAAGGAAACATGAGCGTTATACGGTTTAACGTCATATTCTGATTATTCGTCATCATGTTGTATTCACAAAAATAACCAACTGGCGTTCGTCCCATTTTCAACATACGAAAACAGGATCATCGCCACAATCATGGTTTAGATTTAAATTAAATTTTGATTTTCATGCTGAGAGAAAGCATGTTGTAAATGTGAAAACACCGTATTCACAAGGTGTATATAAGAAAAACAATCTATTTACGTGAGACTGGTAAATGTTTTACCTTTTGGCAAAATCGCCAAGCGCAAATCTAGCACTTTTTTAAAATGACTGCAATTTAATCAAGCCGAATGAATTGTATTGATGTGTGAATAACAAAGAAGTTATCCACAGTTTTGTTGATCTTTTAGGCATGTTCAAATTAAGTCCCCCTATTAAGGACAAAGTTCAAACTGGAATTTTTCGGTATTCTCCCCTCGTGCACATTGATAGCTTTGTTTTTTATTGACGATTTTCCAAACATCTTGATCCCTTTTTAACTCGTACTCGGTTCGGATTGCCATAACAGAATCATCTAGCTGTGCTTGTTCCACTGTAATTTCAGCATCCGTTGGATTTTCTGCGCTGTTGAATTGTTGATTTATTTTTAAATTGGTCTCGTCATGAAACAAATTGGGTTGATCTGATAAAACGGCATGCATTGCTGTACTTTTTTGTACAGCAGCTTGTTGCTGCGACTGAGCAATTGGTGGACTACATGCTACCAAAAATAAACTACACCCCAAAGCCATCCAAATTTTATTCATTCTCGCCGCTCCCACAGACCCAATATGTTTATGCTACTATGCAAAGCTGAACTGCAAAGCAACAATATGTATATGACTTGCAACAGATTTGTGATAGTTAGCACTTTATCTATAGTGATCACAAACGATTAAAAGACCTATATTTTTATAATCAATATCGCGTTTTAGGACATAACTTATGCCTGATTTATCTAAAAATTTAACCGTCATTTTGCTCGTCACCACAATCTTGGTTGGCTGTTCAAAAAAGGAAGAAAGCTTTGCCAATGATGCCGCCCTTGAAACAGAAAGCGCAGAGCTTAGCAAAGCAATACAAGAAAATATTGCAGAAAATCCCAAACAATTACTTAGCCCACAACAGAGTCCTTTAGAAAAAAGCCGCCAATTGGTTAAAACCTCACAACTACAATTTGAAGTCAAAGATGTTTTAAAAACAACCTCAACCCTCGAACAACAGTTATTGCAATACAATGGTTATATCGAAAGCAAACAAATCGATTATCAGATCAGCGATCGTTCTGAACGAGATCGTATTGACGGCAGTGTAGATATTTATGAAAAAATCACACCTATCGCACAACTGACTGTGCGCATTCCGAATGAACAAGTCACCAGCTTTCTTAATAACTTATTGCCATTGATGCTGAACTTTAATACCCAAACCTATGAAGCAAAGCGCTACGAATTAAAGTTACTCGAAGAAAAACTTAATACAGCTAATCAAAGCAACACTGAATCAAATGCAGTCAACAATCAGCTACAACAACTCACTGATCTTGAAGTCAAAGACCGTTTAGCTTACAGCACCATTCGTCTTGAGTATTTCCAACAAGCACAAGTCCGAAAAAGCCATGATCTCAATATCAATCGTATTGCGACCTTGGATAGTGATCCACTCCTTAGTCGTGTTTGGGAAGCAATTAAAATGGGGCTGTATGGCTTTAAAGGAACCATTATTTGGTTAGTGATGTTCTGGCCGCTATATATCGTAATCGCACTGTTCTGGTGGATTCGCCGTTGGTACAAAACAAGAAAGCAATCTTAAGGATAAATGTATTCAATGCACAATTGTTGATTTTTAATCAATAGTATTTTGCTTATTTATGCATTTTTACTCATGAATAGATTTTCTAAAATGCGCTCCAGTTTTAGAAATCTATTTTGAGTCATCACATGAGCAATATTTTAATTATTAATGGTGCAAAACAGTTCGCTCACTCTAAGGGTGAGCTAAATGACACGCTTACTGAATTTTCAGCATCCCATTTAAAAACATTAGGGCATCAGGTACAAGTCACTCGTACCAACAGTGACTATGATATTCAAGCCGAAATTGAAAAATATTTATGGGCGGATGTCGTGATTTACCAAATGCCAGGTTGGTGGATGGGTGCACCGTGGACCATGAAAAAATATATTGATGATGTATTCACCATTGGTCATGGTTCACTTTATGCCAGTGATGGTCGTAGTCGTTCTGATGCATCGAAAAAATATGGTTCTGGCGGCTTGATACAAGGTAAAAAATACATGTTATCGCTGACATGGAATGCACCTATGGAAGCGTTCACTGATCCTGAGCAATTTTTTCATGGGGTTGGTGTAGATGGTGTTTATTTACCTTTCCATAAAGCTAATCAATTTTTAGGGATGGAATCATTACCGACTTTTATCGTGAATGATGTGATCAAAATACCGAACGTACCGAGTTACCTTGAAGCATATAAAAACCATTTAGATCAGATTTTCACATCAACCCATTAAGTGAGAAAATATCATGTTGACAATTATTGCTGAAATTTATACTCACGAAGGCGCTGGGCATCGCCAAGCTGTATTAGATGCTTTCCAAAAAATCATCCCAACCGTATTGGCTGAAGATGGTTGTCATGGCTATGAACCTTTGATTGACCATTTACCTGCAATAGAAATGCAAGCAGTCAATCAGAATAGCATCGTAATGCTAGAGAAATGGCAAAGCACTGAACATTTAGAAGCGCATATGCAAACTGCACACATGAAGCAACATTTTGAAGCGACCAAAGCGCATGTGGCTAATGTCAAAGTGCGTATTTTAGAAGCTTGTTTTTAAAAACCTCTAATCACTTGATGGTCTTACAGGAGAAAGGAAATCATAGTTTCCTTTTCAGTGTCTTACTGTGATGCATCCTATATAACCTATAGACTTACGTTACTTTTTTAAAAAAGTAACCAAAAACTTCGTCACCCACAAAACCTGTTCACTACTGGGATATATTTACTTATTTTGCAAAAACAATATATTACCAATAGCACGCAGGTTGTGGATGACATTTAGCACAAGCAGATTAATGTATAAATTCAGAGGAAATGCCTTTTATCTCCCCCTGTTAAATAGCAAAAGACATTTTTTACTGATAATAATACTGCTTCAAATGGCGACTATATTCCGTTAAATAACGTTCTAAGCCCTCTCGACGATCAGCTTTTTGCATTTCTTTAGCAGCCAATTGCTCTATTTTGGTTTCCAGTAAATTCAGAATTGCGGTTTGTTCCATTTCAGGAAGTTGAGCTTTTTCTTTTTGCTGTTTTTTAATTTCCAAATAATCTTCTGCCCAATGCCGTAATCGATCATGCTCAGAGACTTGGGCGAATAAATCGGTAATCAATAATTCAGGCATAACTTCTTGCGTGGCTAACTCTGCCGACATCAATCCACGGATCGAATAAAACACTTTCTTATAGGTGAAATTATCTGCAGTTTGCATCACTTTCATACCACCTTTTGCCAGTGATAAATAGTGATGATACAAAGCACTGTAATCGATTCGTTCTAGCAATCCATCGCGAAAGGTTTGCCACTCTGGAAAGGCATTAAAATAAACAATATGCGCTCTGACCCACTCCAAAACAGTAGGATTACTTTTTGCCAAAAGTCCAAACATTTTATCGAGATCATATGAAACGAAGTCAAAATCCCCATCCATGATCTCAATCAAATCACGATATTTCTTATAATCAAAATATTGATCTTTACTCGGCAAATGGAAGCCACGCACATCATAGTCACTGTCAGGGCTTGCCATCCCCCACAAACGACTCCCACTTTCAATATAAAATAATGGGATGTCTGAGCGTTGTTCGAATAGTTTTTCGATTTCTTGATGGATGTTCATGTAGTTACTACTCTTATTATTTTTTACCAAAAATACTCTTTGTAATCTTATGAAATAAAGGCTCGCTTTCTGAACTTCTTAATTCAACAGGTTGCAAAATCAGGAAAGACCTTGCCCTACCATCTTCAATATAAGGATAAAATTTTGCTTTCAGAAATGCAGGTTTTAGCTTTTGATATACTTTATCAGACTCATCACTAAAATAAATACTTGGAAATCCAACTTTTATAACATCACCATTTTCATTAACCAATAGCTCAATTTCTAATTCTCTATTTCCCCAATCTAATTCATATGAATTAAAACTAGGTATCTGTGGAGCTATTATATATCTTGGAGAAGTTTTGACATGTTGGTTAAGTCTTTGAGAACTTAAATCAATATAGTTATATTGTTCCCAATTACAATCCGAATTATTTTTCTTAACCTGCCCAATAAATGAACCATCCTTTGCCATTAAAGAAACATTCATGGTACTTGGATTGACTCTTGTAAATATATTTTGACTTAGTTGATAACAATAAAGTGGAAATAATAAATCAGTAAACATATCAACATATTTATTTGTAGGGCTTTCCAAATCCTTGTTTGATTGAGCTTTCAATAACGTTATATTAAAATTTATCTCCTGAAATAACCCTCTAAAATAAGCAAGGACTTTAAAAGCATCAGAATTAGGAACTATGTCTCTTTTAGGTGTTAGATTGTTTAATTCTTCATATATTTTAGAAGGGTTTATAATTTTATAATTCTTATCTAGAATTCCCTTTTTAATTAAAGCCAAATCTAATTCAGATGGTCTACTGGCTTCACTCAGATTATCATGGGCCCAAACCATTTGAATCCCTGATGATATTAAAAAACATAAAAGAACTTTTTTAAACACAATATTCCCCCGAATAGCTCAAATAGTTAATTTAAAAATTTTGATTATCATAATAAAAAAGCGCATCTTTCGATACGCTTTTAACAGAACTTCTTTTATTTAATCAAGCATTAAAGATCAAATAATTTACCCGGGTTCATAATCCCATTCGGATCAAATGCCAATTTCAATGCTTTCATATATTCAATTTCTTCAGGCGAACGAGAATATTCCAAATATGGCTTCTTGGTCATCCCCACACCATGCTCGGCAGAGATCGATCCATCATATTTTTTCACGGTCTCAAACACATATTTATTCACCACCTGACACTTCGCAAAGAATTCGTCTTTAGTTAAGTTTTCAGGTTTTAAAATATTTAAGTGTAAGTTACCGTCACCAATATGACCGAACCAGCAGATTTCAAAGTCTGGATAGTTTTGAGAAACGATGGCATCAATTTCCGCAATAAACGCAGGTACATGCGTAATCAACACTGAAATATCATTTTTATAAGGAATAAACGGTGCAATTGACTCTGAAATATCTTCACGTAGACGCCATAAGCTTTGTGCTTGATCCAAGCTTTGGCTCATTACGCCATCAACAACCCAGCCCTGTTCCATGCAATGCTCAAAAATCTGCATCGCTTTGTCCATGATTGGCTCATACGGCGCTTCAAATTCAAGTAATACATAAAATGGGCAAGCTGTTTCAAATGGACGTTGTACATGACCACGATCCAAAACTTTTTGCATCGCCACTTCACCGAAGAATTCAAATGCAGTTAAGTCGATTTCTTTTTGGAAAGCATGTAATACAGGCATCACTGCATCAAAATCTGGCGTGCCTAAAACCATCACTTGCAAGTTTTGTGGTTGACGCTCAAGCTTAATTTCAGCTTCAGTGATTAAACCTAAAGTTCCTTCACCACCGATGAATAAATGCTGTAAGGCATAACCTGTGGCATTTTTAATCATGCCTTTATTTAAACGAAGAATATCGCCTTTACCTGTGACAACCGTTAGACCTAACACCCAGTTACGTGTCATGCCGTATTTAATTACTTTGATACCGCCTGCATTAGTACCAATATTTCCACCGATTTGACTAGAACCTGCCGATGCAAAATCAACTGGGTAATACATGCCTTGTTGTTCAGCATAATCCTGTAATTGCTCAGTTACGACACCCGCTTGAACACGCACCATACGATCCGCTGGGAAGAATTCAAGGATTTGGTTCATTTTGTCAAAGCTAATGACGATCTCACCATTATTTGCCACAGCACCAGCTGAAAGACCTGTACGACCACCAGATGGTGTAATCGCAACATTAAATTGATTGGCAAGTTTAACAATGGATTGAACTTGTTCAGTGCTTGAAGGAAAAACGATGACTGATGGGTTCGGATCAAAATGTTTGGTATGATCTCGTCCCCAATTTTCCAAACTATCGGCATCGGTTTTAATACGGTTTTCACCCACAATTGCCGTTAATTGGGTCAATAACTCAGGTGTTAAAGCGACTGAAGCATTCATCGTTTACAGGCCTAGTAAGAAGTAAATATCGGGCTTTTGGATTGCAAGTTAATATTTTTCAATATCTTAAATATAGAAAAATAACATCATCCAAAATATAGAAGCTCTACAGAACAGCTCAAAGCTAGATATATTTAGATTTGAACATTAGATATTTATATTTTACATAGAAGCGCGCAAGGGATAAAGCGCAGGATAAGGATACTGTAATAACAAAATGTGTATAACCAATAAAATTCATGTATTGCTGAAAAATTATCAACAATTCTAGTGAGGTAATTTTAAACGAAATATCTATAACACCAAGCTCTATGCTATAGTACTGCAACTAAATTTTGGCCTTTGTAGCGGAGCCGTAATGAGCCAACATCTATCACTACCGAAAGACAAAATCCGTTTCCTATTGTTAGAAGGCGTACATCAAAATGCCATCAATACATTAAATGCAGCGGGTTATACCAACATCGATTACCACAAAACAGCACTTGAAGGCGAAGCTTTGAAAGAAGCGATCAAAGATGCTCACTTTGTTGGTATTCGTTCGCGCACTCAATTGACTGAAGAAGTTTTTGAAGCAGCGAATAAATTGATTGCCGTTGGTTGTTTCTGTATTGGTACAAACCAAGTCGATTTAAAAGCAGCGATGTCTCGCGGTATCCCAGTTTTCAACGCACCGTATTCAAATACGCGTTCGGTAGCAGAATTGGTTCTTGCTGAAACAATCCTGTTGCTTCGTCGCGTACCTGAAAAATCGAAAGTAACTCATGCTGGCGGTTGGGATAAATCTGCTGTGGGTTCATTTGAAACTCGCGGTAAAACTTTAGGTATCGTTGGTTACGGTTCGATCGGTTCGCAACTTTCTGTTTTAGCAGAAAGCTTAGGTATGAAAGTGATCTATTTTGATGCTGTGACTAAATTACCATTAGGTAATGCACGTCAAGTTGGCTCTTTAGATGAACTTTTAGAAACTGCTGATGTTGTAACATTACACGTTCCTGATGTTCCTTCTACGCGTAACTTCTTCAAGAAAGAACAATTCGCGAAAATGAAAAAAGGCTCAATCTTCTTAAATGCAGCTCGTGGTACATGTGTTGTGATTGAAGATTTAGCGGATGCAATCAAAGCAGGTCATATTGCTGGTGCTGCGGTTGACGTATTCCCGAAAGAACCTAAAGCGAATGGTGAAGAATTCCAATCACCGCTTCGTGGCTTAGACAACGTGATCTTAACACCGCACGTTGGTGGTTCTACGATGGAAGCGCAAGCAAACATCGGTTTAGAAGTTGCTGAGAAGTTTGTTGCTTACTCAGATAAAGGTATGACCCTTTCTGCGGTTAACTTCCCAGAAATCGCATTACCACTTTCTGATGGTCAGCATCGCTTACTTCACATCCACAAAAACGTGCCAGGTGTGTTATCGAAGATCAACACATTATTTGCTGAACAAGGCATCAACATCTCTGGTCAGTCTTTAATGACTAAAGGTGATATTGGCTATCTCGTTATGGATGTAGATGCATCTGCATCTCAAGAAGCACTAGATACCTTAAGCCAAGTTGAAGGCACGATTCGCGTACGTGTATTGTTCTAATAGCAAATTTAGAACAATATAGAAAAAGCCACAGTTTATGCTGTGGCTTTTTTATGGGCGTTTGAATTATTATGTGAATAATATACCAATTGTTCAAAAAATAAGACTTTCTCCCATGCTCAAGACACCTCTACATGCTGTGTTACTACTTATGATCGCCATGTTATGTGTACAAGGCAGTGGTTCACTTGCAAAGATTCTATTCCAAAGCTTTCCAGTGCTAACCGTTTCGGCGATGCGCCTCTGTTTTGGTGCAATGATTCTGGCCATCATTTTTCGAATCTGGAAAATTAACTTCAAACACGTTCGCTGGAAAGCAATCCTCAGTTATGGTGTTGCACTTGCAGGGATGAATGGTCTGTTTTATTTATCTCTAGAACGCTTACCACTCGGAATTGCTGTTGCTTTTGAGTTTATTGGGCCATTAAGTGTTGCGCTCTATCATGCCAAGCAACGTTTTGATTTTATTTGGGTTGGCTTTGCGATTTTAGGGCTAATTTTGCTTTTCCCGATGCAACAAGCACAACAAGGTATAGATCTCGTCGGTGTATTTTTTGCTGTCAGTGCCGGTGCTTGTTGGGCACTTTATATTATCGCTGGACAGAAACCATCTGGTATTTCAGGCAATCACACCGTATGTCTTGGTATGACAATTGGTATGCTTTGCCTACTCCCTTTTGCGGCATACTCAGGTGCAATAGATCGCGTCTTTGAATTACCAAGCCTCTATTATTTTATAGGACTTGCGATCTTAGCCAGCGCATTACCTTTCACCTTAGAAATGATTGCACTACGCAACTTAACACCGCTTAGCTTTGGTACATTAATGAGCTTAGAACCAGCGGTAGCTGCACTATCTGGCTTTGTATTTTTAGGTGAAATGCTTTTGTGGAATCAATGGCTAGCATTAGGCACTATCATCATTGCATCGATTGGGTGTACCTTTACGACACAACATGGGCGCCAACAAAAAGAGGCTAAATAAAATGCCTCAACATCTTAAAATAATACAGAACTCACAGTATGATCATCTCGCCTACACCTTAGCTTAACTTATTCGTCTGATCGGTCTCCCATGAAAAATCTCCAGTTGATTGCAGTGTTGTACATGGTTTTATCCATGGTGGCTTATCAAATTAGCGCATCATTTGCCAAACAGTTGATTACCACGCTTGATCCACTCACCGTGACGATTTTAAGGCTGAGTTTCGCAACCATTATCGTTGCGATCATGTTCCGCTCATGGACCATCATCTCTAAGCTGAAATACTTAAAATGGCGTGATTTACTGCTCTATAGTGCATCTTTAGGTTGTATGAATATTTTATTCTATACATCGCTTGGTAAGCTGCCTCAAGGTATTGCTGTAGGTTTAGAGTTCATTGGCCCGCTTGGTTTGGCCTTACTTTCAATCAAGCAGCGCAGCGATTTTATTTGGGTGGCATTTGCGATTTTAGGCATTGCACTCATGGTACCTTGGCATGATGCACAGCAACAAAACTTTTCATATATCGGCGCAGCCTGCGCACTAGGTGCTGGTTTCTTCTGGGCACTCTATATCTTCTTTGGACATCGTGTTGCCCAACAAAATATTGGTTTACATGCATTAACTCTTGCAATTGGTATGTCGACCATCGTGATGCTACCGATTGGTCTATGGAGTAATGCGCCTGCTTTACTAGATACTCAATACTGGGGCAAAGCTTTAGTCATTGCGATCTTAGCCACTGCAATCCCTTATGCGCTAGATTTAATGGCACTCAAGCGGTTAAGTAAATTGAGTTATGGAACATTAACCAGTCTTGCACCTGCTCTAGCAGCCTTAGCAGGATTAGTCATCTTGCATGAACAAATTAGCTTACTGCAATGGGTCGCATTACTTTGCATTATGCTTGCGTCCATTGGTGTAACCTTACGCGGTGAAAAGTCACAAACACAGTAAACCGCATTGATCACCTTATAGAAAAATTAGGCATCGGTATTTTTGTATTTCTGATATTCAGCAAGATACTTTTTGCCTAATTTGTCTTTTTCACTATCTGCCAAAATTTTTCCTGCTTGTTGGAAAAATTTGTGCTCCTCTTCTTTTAAATGATGATGGACTTTTTCACTTAATTGTTTTGCTATTGCCAACCAACTTGGATTACTCATCTCAGTGTCTTCTAACTGTTCCACCAGTTCATCCATTTCATGGTGTTCAGCTAATGCATGTCGGGTAATATCTAATCCCACATCATCAAACATTAACGGAATATATAAATAACGATCTTCAGCAACTGAATGTGCATATAATTCTTTTTTGAGCAAAGCAAAAAGCTCTTTGCGCTCATCACTTGATCCACTGGTTTTAATTAATTGATCTGCTAAACTGCGTTGCTGTTCATGACTTTCTCTAAGTGCTTCAAATATATTCATTTTTACCTCTAAGGTTGGCTAACAACCACAATACAAGATGCCATAAAGCTCATACCGCGGTGTATGGCTAAATACTTATCTTAGAAAATGTTTGTTTTTTAGACAGCATCGTTTAGGTGTGTTTTTGTTGTAAACCCTTATCTTTTGAATCAGATAGTAACCAAAATTTGATAACCCAATCGACAAATCAAGATACTGACTAAAATCAGGAATAAAATACGGATGAATCCACTGCCATATTTTAACGCCAAGCGAACACCCAATAATGAACCTGCAATATTTGCAACTGCCATCATCAACCCTAATTCAATCAATACATGTCCCGTCGGGATAAAGAAACTAAGCGCTGCGAGATTGGTCATAAAATTACCAATCTTCGATAACGCCGATGCATGCAAAAAATCAACTTGAAGAAAGCGAATAAAAAAGAAAATAAAGAAACTGCCTGTCCCAGGTCCAAAGATGCCATCATAGAATCCAATTGCAAGACTCCCAAGAGCAGCAAAGATCAGTAACCGAGGCGTGATCTGTTGATCAACATGGACTTGTCCAAATTGCTTCTTCATAAAAGTATAAATCGCAATCACGATCAGCATGATTAAGACTACTGGACGTAACACTTCTGTTGGTACCATCGATACACAAGCTGCGCCGACAAACGAGCTAATAAAAGCAAAAACCGCAATCACTGCGAGCAGTGACCACTTTAATTTGACTCGTCGGACGAAAGAAAATGCAGCTGAGCCTGTGCCACAAATCGACGCGATCTTATTGGTTCCAAAAATGGTAGCGGGTGCAGTTTGAGGTAACGCACTCATCAGCGCAGGGATCTGAATAAGTCCACCACCACCGACAGCAGCATCAATTGTTCCTGCACAAAAGGCAAAGAACACGAGACTCAGTATCAGCTCCCACTCCATAAAGACTACCTTATAAATTTAATAGGCGTTTTGGTACTAAGCGCTTTTTATCTGTAATCTCAGCTAAACCGAGGCAACGTTCACCATCAAAAACTAAAACTTCAGCGGCTGCTTCATGATCGATATTACTTTCTTGACCATTACCGAAATATTTCTCACGCCCTTCAGGAAGTTGGACTCTAGGAAAATGTGCGACAGGAGAAAATACAGGTAACAATAATGCATCACGTTGTTCTTGAGACAGGCTTTCTAAGTATTCAATCGTATAGCTTGGATCAATCTCAAAATGACCTGTTTGGGTACGATGTAACTTTGTTAAATGCCCTCCACATCCTAAAGCTTCGCCAATATCCTCGCCCAAAACTCGAATATAAGTTCCTTTTGAACAAGTGACATCTAAGGTTAGACTATCCTCACTAAACTCAATTAGCTTCAATTCATAGATCGTGACTGGACGAGCCTCACGCTCAATTTCAATCCCTTTACGCGCCAGCTCGTATAAAGGACGCCCATCACGCTTTAAAGCTGAATACATCGGTGGAACTTGCTGAATATCGCCACGGAATTGCTCGAGTACTGCTTCTATCTTCTCTTGATTTAAGGCAGACACAACACGCTCTTGTAATACAACACCCTCAACATCGCCTGTTGAAGTGGTTTGCCCAAGCTTGACTGTAGTTTGATAACGTTTAGTTGAATCCAATAGATAATGAGAAAATTTTGTCGCCTCGCCTAAACAAATTGGCAATAGTCCTGTTGCCAATGGATCAAGCGCACCGGTATGCCCTGCTTTCTGTGCATTAAACAGACGACGCACTTTTTGTAATGCAGAATTAGAACTTAAACCTAAAGGTTTATTTAATAAGAAAACACCGCTCAAATGGCGATACGAACTTTTTTTCATAATAAAAAGTCAAAGCATAAACATGCATTTTATCAAAATCAGGACTAAGATTATAAAAAGATAGCTTTTAAAAATCTCACTAGCATAAAAAAATGCGCCAATTGGCGCATTTTTTTGCTTTACAACAAAGTTAAAATTAACCTTGTTTACGAGCTGGTAACTTTTCACGAATACGTGCAGCTTTACCAGACAACTCGCGTAGGTAGTAAAGTTTAGCACGACGAACGTCACCACGACGTTTCACTTCGATTTTAGCAACGATTGGAGAGTGAGTTTGGAAAACACGCTCAACACCAACACCGCTAGAGATTTTACGAACTGTGAAAGCAGAGTTTAAACCACGGTTTTTCTTCGCGATTACAACACCTTCAAATGCTTGAAGACGCTCACGGTCACCCTCTTTTACTTTAACTTGGACAATTACTGTGTCACCAGGAGCAAAAGCAGGGATATCAGTTTTTAACTGTGCATTTTCAACAGCTTGAACTAAAGGATGTTTACCACTCATTGTGGAATCTCCAATATGTGCGGGAGAGAAGAGGTCTCTTACACCGCTGAGGATAGAGGCTAAAGCGCATATCGCTCGTTTAACTTTCCCTTTAAAACAGAATGTCTTAAAGAGCCTATTATTTAACTTAAACTAGGTTTAAGTCATAACTCGAAGCAATGCTTCTCGTTGGGTGCAAAGACAAACTGATACCAGTTTAACCTTTGGAATTTTTTAACCATTTAATTTGCTGCTTGGTCAACTCTACTTTTTCTACCAATTCTGGTCGACGATCTAAAGTTCGTTGATAACGCTGCAAAAAACGCCATTTCTCAATATTGGCATGATGTCCTGATTTGAGTACCTCAGGCACATCTAGTCCTTCAAAATGATCAGGCTTGGTATACTGTGGGCAGTCCAACAGACCATCCACAAAAGAATCTTGTATTGCAGACTGCTCGTCTGACATGACATTCGGCAAACGACGAATAACACTATCGAGCAATACCATTGCAGGCAGTTCGCCACCTGAAAGCACATAATCCCCAATTGACCATTCTTGATCAACATAATGCTGGATTAAACGCTCATCGACCCCTTCATAGCGACCACACAATACTATCAGACCATCATATTCAACGAATTGCTGTACTGCCTGTTCATTTAAGGTCTGTCCTTGCGGTGACATATACACCACAGGAACATTGGCACATCCTGCTTGCACTGCAAGTTGTTTGGCATGTGTAATTGCTTTTGCTAACGGCTCAGCCATCATTACCATACCAGGACCACCACCAAATGGACGCTCATCCACTCGTTTGTAGTTGCCCTCAGCAAAATCTCGTGGGTTAATGCAAGTGACTTGCACAATATCCCTTTTTGTTGCGCGTCCGCTAATCCCGTACGCTGTAATCGTTTCAAACATTTCAGGAAACAATGTGATGACTGCAAAAAACACCGCAGACTCCTTCTTTATTTTCCTGCTGCGCTACTGTTCCTTACTCTAAGGATTAGTAGTCTACGCCCCAATTGACGTAAATACGACCAGCTTCAAGATCAACGCGTTGCACCACATCTTTATGCCAAGGAATCATTCGCTCTTCGGCATCAATGCTATCTGCTGTTGCTTTAACAACCATGACATCATTGGCACCTGTTTCAAAAAGCTCGTAGATTTGACCAAGATTGACTTCTTGCTCATCTTCACTCAAACCTAACACGGTTAGGCCTTTAAGATCAGACCAGTAATACTCATCTACATCTGCTTTTGGAAGCTGTGATTTAGCAATCCAGATATTTGCACCGACTAAACTTTCTGCACCAGTGCGATCACTCACACCTTTTAATGCAACAACTAAGCCTTTGCCATGTGGTTTCCAACGTTTTACATCAATTGTTTGCCAACCAGCCTTGGTCTCGATGTACCAAGGAAGGTAGTCAAACATATTACTCATAGGTTCAGTGTTTGAGTAAACCCAGAGCCACCCATTCAATCCATAAGCTGAACGTAACTGTCCAATCTGAATACGATCTTCGGGAACATTCTGTGCTGGTGTCATGGGCTACCTACTACAATTATGCAGTAGTTGCAGCTTTTTTAGCTTGAGCAGCTAAAGAAGCAACACGTTCTGAAGGTTGAGCACCTTGAGAAACCCAGTGTGCAAAACGGTCAGCGTCTAAACGGATTTTTTCAGCTTTACCTTGTGCAGTTGGGTTAAAGAAACCAATACGTTCGATGAAACGACCGTCACGTGCGTTACGGCTATCAGTCACAACGATTTGATAGAATGGACGTTTTTTTGCACCACCGCGCGCTAAACGAATAACAACCATGAGAACAACCTTATAATTTTTACGGATTATCCCTGTACCGACCATCGGTAACACTTCAAACCCCTTTCATAGAGGGCGATATTCTACGTTATTTTTTTTAGGATGGAAAGTGGATAATTGGCTTATCCACAATTCTAAATTTATATTTTAACGTCCATCCCAGTTAGAGGTGGCAGAAAGAGTGCAGGCGTTTACACCTTTAGCCCAATATTTTTGCCCCTGATCGTTGAGGCAAATCCAGCCATTCCCAGTTTGAACTGTTCCATTTTTAGGTTTAGCAATCAGTTTCCACTCAGATGCAGTAGTCGTTGCTGGATCAAATGTTAAATCGTAAATTGCTGCTGATCCTTGAGGATAAGTATTTGAACCATATATAGTACTTACATTTGTTCCAGCATAAGTACCTGTGGCGACTTTGTAAGCTGACATTTGTTGCGCAATATCCAGTAACTCTTTCTGAACATCTGCTCGGTTCGTTCGAATTTTATATTGGATATAAGAGGGGTAAGCGATTGCTGCTAATATTGCAATAATTGCCACTACGATCATCAGCTCAATTAGAGTAAATCCTTTGTTTACCATTGCTCACTCCCATCATCCTTAGTCCCACACGTCTGGTAAGTTACTTTTGCTTTGTTTTTATTCATGCAACGAATACCTGTACTTGTAATTAATAAATCATAATTTGAAGGGTTCGTCGTCGTATTACTCTCTGCTTTAATTGACCATGACTGACCTAAATTCGTTGTACTTTTATCTGTAAGCAACGTCTCTTTAGTTTCATCATTACTTGGATCAGTATCTCCTTTCTCATCTGTAGAAGACCCCATAATTTTTAATGTATATTTTGATGTACTACTATTAAGAGGTAATTTTATCTCCTGTTTAGAAGTGTTGAAGTTTGAACTCAATGCTCCAGCATCATCTTTATATAAATAGCTTGCATCAAAACCTTTATAACTAAAATTACGAGCCTTATGCCTAGAAAGCTGTTCAGCAATTCTTTGCATTTCTTGTTGAGCAGTCGCAACATCCGCTTTCCGGATATACATTTGATAGCTTGGAATTGCTATTGCTGCAAAAATCGCAACAATAACAATCACAATCATCAGCTCTATCAAACTAAATCCTGTTTGCAAAGCTTTGTTATTTGATGACTCAGTCATTATTAGCATTTTTTTCATGCTATTGAACCTTTGCATAGCGCTCATACCATCGGTTTGGAATAAAACGCATCGTTCCATCCGTAGTTAAAAATTTGGGTTTACCGCTACAGTCCGCACCTACACATGGTGAACAATTTACCCCCGTACAAACTTCATCTGGATTGGGTACAACAATTGTATTGCCTCCTGAGCTAGATGGTCCGACATTCAAAGAAACAATACCAGCACCAAGATCATAGGTATAGTCTGCATCTTCTGCACATACGCCTGTTGGTAAACACAATCTTTTGGTAAAGCTTTTACCCTTGACACCTGCCCCACATTTTGATGTCGTACCACTTTCTGAAGCGTCATACATCGTAACGTACAAATTACCATCCATTGCAATTAATGGAGTCAACCCTTTAACCACGCTTTCATTTCTCACTGCGGCACTTCCATTGCTTGCAGGAATCCCTTTATCAAATCGGTAATACCAACCACCCCAGCTATTTACAGCAGCACCAATATTACTATTTGCACTCGTTGTGGCGGTGATTAATTTTAACTTGTCTTTACTCGCGGTAGCAGCAGTTGCCTTTGTTCTTGCAGCGCTTACCGTTGTCGGAAAATTTACACCATCTAGGAAAATATCATAATCATAAATCGCATAAACAGCATCGTATTCCAAATTACTAGAATTGGTTTGTCCTGTACTAGCAGGTGAGTCACTGGTTGCTAATAACGGAGAACTTTTATTACCAGAAATAAATGCTGCTACGATAATATTTCCTCCCTCTGTTACCCCACTACTTTTATGTGCAGTAAATGTTGGCAGCAGATAAAAACGAGGACTGGTTCCTTTATCATTATGTAAGTCCAGAACTTTATTAATTTGGCTAGTAAATTTGCTCGCACCATCATTTTTAAAATCAACACGGAAAGCCTGTCCAGCCAGATCACCAAAATATAAATGATCAACTACGCCATCATTATTACGATCAATTGTTTTAATTTCACTGGCAACACTATACTTTAAATCAGTATTTTTTAAATCTGCATCTGAATCAGACCCTGCGTGCCATAGAAGCTCGCCCGTATCTGCATCAAACATATAAACACCAGATCCTATTGTCTTTTTGGTAAACGTTGAATCTTCCTGTTTATAATTAAAATTTTCATAGCCTGCATAGCCTGTTCTTACATTATTGGCATCAAACAAACCATCACCATCTGCACCACCAGCATCATAGCCACCGCCAACAAACATGACCAGTTTTCGTTGACCCTTCCAGTTTACATAATCAATCTTCGGTTTAGACCAGCTTTGTCCCATATTTTTAATAGCGTCATAACTTACGCCTTCGGGATGAGCCTTTGAATAAACTTTGCCTGCTGCAGGATCAATCTGAAATTTTATTTTAGGACTATCAATGTCGGTGAGATCTAGCGCGTAATAACTACGCCCCCCCATCCGCATACCACCATATACCCATTGTTTACCTTGAAGATTTTCTTTATCTTTTTCACTTCCAATGACATTTCGAGCAATCCCTTTTACAGTTAAGGTTCCATCATCTTTAGACACATAAACGGTATGCGCAGTCCATTCTCCATCCATTCCATAGTACAATGCATCCTTACCATTCGTAAGATTTCCTCCACCATTTCTTAAGGTTTCTGACTGTTTTTCTAGCATCTCTTTAGGCAAGAAGGTAAATTTCTCATTACCTGTTTCGGCATTGACGACATGAACCATCCCCTGTGTCGTACCAAAAAGAATATAATCCTCACGACCTTCACTATCGATAAAGACAGGAACAGTCGCTCCACTTGCATCTTTATTTTTAGCGACTAACTTGCCTTCTTGGGTTAATAAAATTGGCAAGGCATGTAAACTACTCCCCATTTGGCGTAAATTTGCCGTTCTTGTGCTTAAATCCAAGCCATCCGTGGATTCTATATCTGAGATGTTATAACCAAGGACTGCCATTAATGGTTTTGCATATTTAGTATCAGTTTTCGTCTTGTCATCTGTTGTGTAGGTATATTTAATATTTACCAGATCGAAATCTCGTCCTTCTTTTTCACCTGCTGCCTTACTGTCGTCGTAGCTATAATCGGTTAACAGATTACGACCCGTAACTTTTTCTCCTTTTGCGTTGGTGGTTGTACCAAGCTCTAAACGACTTAAGGCTCCCCCTTTTTGATAAATCGGGGTATTCGCTGGATAATTAAAGCCCGACTTCGCCCAGAGATCACTTAGATCACGCACGATGCCTTTTGAAGAAACAACGTTGGTACTTCCTCCAGATTGAGATGCATATACACTGTTATTTACGACATAATATTTTTTAAGATTACCAATCCAGACTTGTTGTGTATCACCATCATCCACTTTGGGTTCAAACTGAGGGAAATATGAAAAACCTTGCACAGCTTCAGGGTTAAGTGCATCTTTAGGAATAGTGGAAGAGCCTGTGCTGATACTTGGTATAGACCCTCCAATGGCACCAATAAAGGCATTTAAGCTCTCCACAACCTGATCTGATTCTTTCGCAGCAATAAAGCCTCCAAGCCCATACGTTCCTCCACTTTCCTTTAATAACCCCCAGTCATAAGCATTTTTGGCATCCTGATTCATATTTGCATAAGTACCGTCAAAGACTGAACCGAACCCAACCACTGCTGTTAATACTTGGCGTTTTGCCTCAGATACGCCTAAAGCGTTTTTAATGACATCCACATCATTTAAAGACTTTGAAAAAGCCCCTATCTGACTCCAGAATGCTCTAAAGTCTCCACTATTATTTGCTCCCCCAGATAAGCTTGACGTATCACCATAATCACTACTCAACCCTAAAGCATATCTCATTAATTTGTCATTATTCGTATTTTTTGGCGACTGAGGCTGACCATCTGTTAAGACATAAATCCCTTGACCACTGCATTCTGCAGCATCCGCAGATTTATCTAATGGAGAAACATAATTAGAACCTGAAACTAAGCTTGAATCCGCAGCTTTAGATAAATTAATTCCACTATAATCTCCTCCACCCGTCGTTGTTCCCAATAGATATGCCGCTGCTTCTGCATACGCAGCAGAGGTGGGAGTTCCCCCTGTACCTTTGAAATTACTGCTTTTGATTAGATTAAGTACTTTAGTCCGTTGGGCTGAACCAACTTCTCCCCATTCTGCCGCAGGAATACGCATGTACCCTCTTAGGTTATTCTCATTACTAGAAACATAAGGAAAGGTTCCAATCCCAATTTTGACATCTTTTTTAATGCCTGTTTTGGTGGTTTCGTTATATACAGGCATAGTTGCGAGCGTATAGAGAGCATCTTTTAGGCGACTTATACGGTCATAATACGGCGTAGCACCTTCAAATTTATAATAGTACACTCCTCCATCTCTATTAGTTTCAGTTGCAAAACTACCATCAATAGAAGGGGTAGAAGATCTACTATCATCACAATACCAATACCCTCTTGAAATATAGCAGTCATACCAACGCTCCCTTCTGCCCGATTCTTTGTAATAATAATATTTTTTTGTACCACCTACTGCGCAATACCTTCTAGAATAGCCGCCTGGAGCAATATCCTCACCATAATAATTTGAGGAAACTCCTTGAGCTAAATCACATGCGCTATCACCCACACCAAAATTATTAGCACTTAAATCCATACTCCCCGAAGTATCCAGCATCATCACCACTACCCCCGAACCCGCTGTGGAACTTGGCTTCGTGTAAATTTCAATATCGCTGGCATAGGTGGGTACGGTAGCGGCGCAAACCAACGTTGTTAATGTGGCGGAAATCGCACTTACTTTAATTTTTTCATATTTTTGTTGATCTAAAGTGCTTAATACATCCCGACCCGCTTTGTTTTTCAATAATTTTTTCATCATTGTCTCTCCTGTTTAGGATGCACTTAAGTAACGCAAGGTGTATTCCATTTGCTGAGTACTATAAGGAACATTATTTTCTGCCAAACAATCTGTCACTGTTTTATTTGCGGTCGTTAAAGTCGTATCTACAAAGCTCGTCTGATCCATTAAGCAACTATTAATCTTGGACTCCAAACTACTACTTAAATTTGGCAGCAATGAAGTCGCGGTAATAATGACCTTTTGGACATCCTGACGCTTTGATGTTTCTTTATCATCACCAGAAAGCATATGCTCCCAATCCTTATCATTTGGAGCAGCTCGAACGCTAACCTGAGTCATCACAGCTGCACGCTTACTTAAAAAATCCAACAAACGACCAGTCTTACAAAAACCATTTTTACCCATGTCACTATTGCTAATCTTTGAACCATTCCAATACACAATGCTTCCATATCGACTACCCGCAAAATTATCAGTCACGGTGCCACGAATACAAAAAACCAGCTCTTTATTTTTATTTTCTGGGCGCATAACATACGCCAACATACCATCCCCTATACGCATATTGGCAAACTTTAACGCATCATTTGTTTGCGTTTCCAAGGTAAAGAATACGGAATCACTATTTTGTACAAGCAAGGATTGTGCTTGTGAATTGGTAGAAATATTCAAGGAGGTCAAACTTGATCTAATTGCCCATGTACCGACTATGGTCAGCAATACAAGCATGACCAGAACCACAATCAGAACCGATCCTTTTTCGGTATTTGGAGCGCTCATTACATTTTTCATCATTGGCTCCTATTGGGCTATTCCAAAGCCATTTCGTAAAGCAATGGTTTGGGTAATAACTTTACGAATATAAAGTTTATTTTTATCATCTTCAGTTAATTTGCCATTGGTCTGTAAAATTTGATAAGACGTATCTTTATTAAAAAACTTATTTTGACCAACGGTATTGATTGAACGAATCAACAAGCCAATTTTAACTGCGACAATCTGCGGTTTAGTCACAGCCGTAAGCTTCATATAATCTTGGATATTCATATAGCCAAAACAATCCATATTCCCATCTTTTGAAGCTGATGCTGTGCATGTATTATTACGCTCGTCCTGAGCGACCAATAGCATTACACTAAAATGATCAACTCTCGGAATAATAATCTGCCCCTTTCCTGATAAATCTATTTTTGCAGGAGTATCCCCTGTATAAACCATTGACTTACATGCAAGCGCTAAAGCTTTATTAGGCTCATTCCTATTTGTATCTTCTCTTAAAAAATACCGTTCAACAACATACACATCTTTACTCAAGCCATTACCTTCACAATCGAATTGGCTATCCAGAATATTTCTATATTGAATAACCAATTGGTCACTCTTCAAGCCATTTAAATTGGAAGGCCCCTGGTTTGAAGCTGATAGTTCAGTAGTGGTTAGCGTAATATCTGCCTCATTTTGTTTAGGTGCCGCAAGTCTTTTGGAGGAATAGTTCCGTCCATTGAGCACAATTCCACCATGTAACACAGAGTCATCTACATAAGGCTGAGCTGCATTTAAATTTGCAAGTCGAATATCCCGAGTAATGGATTCCAAACCAAATAACGAATCATTTTGAATATCGGATAAAGCTTGTTGTGTCGTAATACTCCGTTGACTCGTCAAAAACAACTGTAAAGCTGCGGCACTTATAATCAGCCCCAATGCCAATGCAATCATGAGTTCTAACAACGTAAAACCCATTTGCATCCTATTCAATAAATGAGGTTTCATCAGAACGCCTCCATAACCAGACACTGTGAACCAACTACATACGTACCTGTTGTACTATCAATACATTTACTTGCATTTGAGTCGATGTTATTTGCTGTGGTATTTGTTCGCCCCCACGCCACATAAATACAGTTCAAATTACTTCCCACGCAGTCATATATTTTTATGGTTTGTCCCACACTATCCGCTTTTGCAAGAATTTCACCAACATCAAATTTCGCCATAGTCTCTGGATTACAGTCTGGCTGGTAACTGACAGTAGTCCCAACACATCCAGTGCCTTTAGTTTTTGCGTTAATATATTCTTTATATTTCGATAAGGCTGTCTTATTAATACGAATTCTTTCAGCTAAATCCCGTGCTAAGTTCATAGCAATAGAACGATCTGATGCTTCTTGTGAGGCATCTATGGCTCTCACTTGCAAAACGGAAAAACCAAGCACACTAACAGATAAAAGCAAAAGAGCCACTAAAACTTCCACGAGCCCCACGCCAGATTGATAATTTTTATCCATTTTTTAGCATGTCCCCTTTTCTATTTTTTGAACAGTTCCATTCAATGAAACATTAATAATACGGCTTTGTTCGATCTTTGAATTACACAATTTAAATTTTAATGGGACAATAACTTTTATTGTTTGCGGGTTAGTTGGAGGATCTGTACTTAAATCAGTTGGTTGTGTTTCATCGTATGCTGGATTAGGTTTATCCACCTCTCTTTGAGAAGGGACGCCAACTGGTGTATATGTTACATCACTAAAAGAAATGTCTTGATCGGCGTCATCCATTGAAATATCGTCAGACTTTGGCACCCAATAATACACTGTGGAAGTATTTGTTCCTGTCTGAAACTTAATCGTAATTCTTTTCCGTAAAGCTGCCGCCTGCCCTCTGGCATCGGTTAGCGTTGAAACTAAATCCTGAACTTCACTATTTAATCTTTTTTCTGCGACCAAATTTCCAAAAGAAGGCGCTGCCATCATCGCAATAATTGCCATAACTGCAATCGTCACCATCAACTCAATTAAGGTGAATCCTCGACTCATTCCCACCGTCTACACCTAATGCTTTAAAATTCCTTACTCTATAATAAATTTTATTTTTACAGAACCAATACATAATAGATAAGAACCATAAAAAAACGGATGGAGTGCACTCCATCCGTTTCAAGTTCACATTTTTCTTTAAAAATTAGGCTTGTATCACCTGTATACGCAACTCTTTTGGTAGACTAAAAGTAATATTTTCTTCTGTACCTTGTAACTCTTTTGGAGGAGTTGCCCCCCAATCTTGTAACCGCTGAATTACTTGTTTAATTAATATTTCAGGTGCTGATGCTCCAGCAGTCACACCAATCTTACTATCCTGCTGAAACCACACTTTCTCAAGCTGATCAGCATTATCTACTAAATATGCAGACTTCCCCATACGCTCAGCAAGTTCGCGCAAACGATTTGAATTAGATGAGTTTGGAGAGCCTACGACAAGTACTACATCACATTGTTCAGCCAAATCACGCACGGCATCTTGGCGATTTTGAGTGGCATAGCAAATATCGTCTTTGCGCGGCCCTTGAATCTTGGGAAACTTAGCTCTTAACGCATCAATAACCTTTGCAGTATCATCGATTGAAAGCGTTGTTTGGGTAACAAAAGCCACCTTTTCAGGGTGTCTAATCACTAACTCATCAACATCTTGCTCATCTTCAACCAAATAAATCTGACCACCTTGAGACTTATCATACTGCCCCATCGTACCTTCAACTTCTGGATGGCCTTCATGTCCAATCAAAATCGCCTCAGTCCCTTCACGTGCATATTTAGTCACTTCGATATGAACTTTGGTGACCAACGGACAGGTTGCATCAAATACTTTTAAGCCACGACGCTCAGCTTCTTGCTGTACTGCTTTAGAAACACCATGTGCGCTAAAAATCACAATAGAGTCATCTGGTACTTGATCTAATTCATCAACGAAAACTGCACCACGCTGACGTAAGTCATCAACTACAAACTTATTATGAACCACCTCATGCCGAACATAAATCGGTGGATTAAAACATTCCAATGCCCGATTGACGATCGCTATAGCACGGTCAACACCAGCACAAAAACCTCGTGGATTGGCCAACACGATTTCCATAACATCCTCTCTCATGATCTGAATATTTACACCAAACTATTTCGTTTAATGGTGCGCTACACTACAATAGCCAAGATATTTTATCATATCAGGAAAAATATCATGTCGGGTCTATTGTTTGTCGTTTCTGCTGCCTCAGGAACAGGCAAAACATCTTTGGTTAAAGCCCTACTCGATCGAGTCAGCAATTTACACGTTTCTGTCTCACATACAACACGCGATCAACGTCCTGGTGAACTCGATGGTGTTCATTATCATTTTACCAGCAAAGAAACATTTTTAGCTCAAGTTGAACAAGGTGGTTTTATCGAATACGCAGAAGTATTTGGAAATTACTACGGTACATCACAAGCTAAAGTTAAAGAACAGCTGCAACAAGGTCATGATGTTTTATTAGAAATTGACTGGCAAGGTGCTGAACAGGTTCGCAGACTTTTTCCTGAATCAAAACAAATCTTTATCCTTCCACCAACACAATATGACTTAAGACAACGTCTGTCTAATCGTGGTACAGATTCTGTAGAGGTGATTGAACACCGTCTTAGTTGCGCAGTGGAAGATATGCGTCATTTTTCCAATTTTGATTATGTCATCATCAATGATGATTTCAATAAAGCAGTACATGATCTAGAAGCAATCATCACCGCAAACCGTTTAGTTACCTTGCAACAAAGCACTCGCCATCAACAGTTAATCGAAAACTTAATTACCCTCAATCGCGAATAACTTGAGTCTTGGATAAAAGCCTTTTATACTATTTAGTCTTTCAAATGTGATGTTCAAACGAGACAACTTATGGCACGTGTAACCGTTGAAGATTGTTTAGACCATGTAGATAACCGCTTCGAGTTAGTACTGGTAGCGAGTAAACGTGCACGTCAATTAGCACGTCAAGGTATGGAACCAACTGTTGAGTGGGATAATGACAAACCAACCGTGGTTGCATTACGTGAAATCGCAGTGGGTCATGTCACTAAAGATATTTTGAAACAACGTGATCAAGACTACCAAACTTCAAATCTTGATATGGTATTGTCTACAAACTCATTAAATTTAGAAGGTTTTACTTTTTAAGTAAAACAACCTTTGCTTAGAAGCCCATTGTGAAGACACTGGGCTTTTTTGTTTATTGAAAAATTCGGGCTTATATTGGTAAAAACAATATACTTCATTGAAAAAATTTACGATTTTTCATAACGAACAAATTGACAAGTTTATCAATATGCTTTTCATTAGAAGCTAAGCTACCCATTACTGAATTCATGTTATAAAAGGTGTTTTTATGCCAGGCGAAGAGGTCAGCCAAGCCAAGCAACAACTTAAAGTTATCGTTGATGCCTATCTACAAGATAGTGACGTTCAACAAGTGCTTGCTGCCTGCGATTTCGCTGATTTGGCACATAGCGGTATTACCCGTAAGAGTGGGGAACCCTATGTATTACACCCTATTGCTGTCAGTTGTATATTAGCTCATATGCGTCTCGACGCAGATACACTTATGGCGGCTTTATTACATGATGTGATCGAAGATACCGAATTTACCAAAGATGAAATCGGGCAAAAATTTGGAATTGTCGTTGCTGAACTTGTTGATGGTGTAACTAAACTTAGCCATTCGAGTGATAAGGAATATAACAAAGCAGCTTCATTTCGAAAAATTCTTCAAGCAACCTTACAAGATCCGCGTGTCATTATTATTAAATTGGCAGATCGCTATCACAATATGACGACGCTTGATGCATTGCGCCCAGATAAACGTGCGCGCATCGCCCAAGAAACCTTTGATATTTTTGTGCCAATGGCTCGTCTCGTTGGTATGAATGAGATGGCCGATAATTTAGAACATCTTTGCTATCAGAATCTTGATTTAGATATGTTTAATGATGTTCAGTCAGCTTTGTTAGAAACTAAACCTAAACGCTGTGAATACCAAGCTGTTTGGGAGCAGAAACTCTCAGACTTACTCGATACTTACGACATTAAAGGCCGCATTAAAAAGAAAAATAACAATATTGAATTGCTGCGCCACTTTGTGAAAAATGAAATTGATTTAAACGAACTCAGCCATAGTCATGCTTTCGAAATTATTCTGCAAAGCATTGCTGACTGTGACCGTTTAGTTGAAGCACTTAAAGCTAATTTCCAAGTATTACAATATAAAGATTATATTCGTCGTCCCCTACCAGGTGGCAATCAATCCTTAATGATTAAATTAAAAGGTGAGAAAACCACACTTTCTCTCACTATCCAAACAGAACTAATGCGAAAAGCCGCTCGTTTTGGCGTGGTACTTGGTGAAAATGCACCTCAAGCTTGTCGATCAGCGATTCAAGCCTCAATGCAGAATTTAAACACTTTAATTGATAGTGATTGTGCAAAAACCACCTTTAGTGATCTATTAGATTATTTACACCAAGAGAAGATTTGGGTGTATACGCCACACGGTCAACTTCATGAGTTACCCCAAGGTGCAACCGTTGTAGATTTCGCATATTCGGCAAGCTTATTTTTAGGCAACCACGCTGTCGGTGCTAAAATTGATGGTGAAATTCGCCCTCTTTCAACGCCATTGCATAGTGGACAAGTGGTTGAGATTATTACAGATGTTCTGGCCACACCAAATCCAGACTGGCTGAGCTTTATCAATACGCAAAAAGCACGACGTGCATTACAAAATATGCTGCGAGATCAAGATATTGAAGAACAACGTTTAGTCGGCCAACAAGCATTGAATCGAGCTTTAAAATTATTTAATCGTTCCATTAATGATCTCTCACCAACAGACTGGATCAATGTCCTCGAATGGCGTCATTTAAGTAGTAAAGATACCTTATTCGAGCAAATTGCAGTGGGTGATTTATTACCTCAACTCGTTGCTAACCATCTGTTTGCACAAGATTATCATTCAAATCATCACGAGACATCTGAGCGTTTGATTTTAGGTACAGATGGTGTAGATGTAAAATATGCACATTGTTGTAATCCAGTCTTAGGTGATCCAATCCAAGGGCATCTTTCTCGTCGTGGATTAATTGTACATCGCTCACGTTGCCGTAACTTATTGCATGAACAACACCTTCACCCTGAAAATATAATGCCACTACACTGGCAAGCAGAAGAAATAGATGATGTCCGTTTCAGCGCTTATCTCTGTATCCATATGGCAATGAATGATGAACAAATATCAGATTTGATTTATCAGTGCCGTAAAGCAAAAACTGGGGTCGAAATGGTCGAATCCCAAGATCAAAAAACCTATGTCAACATCGTTGTAAGTAATCGAAATCAAATCGCCCAAATCATTCGTGATTTACGTATGCATTTTGGTTTTCCACGAATCGAACGCCTCAATATGCCCATTGTGCAAGCAGATGTCGCTAAAGTCTGATCACACTTTCCTTAGTTAAAATATTTATCACTTTTATATCAAAAGTATAATTTTTCAAACTGAACCTGAATCAAAAGCGACTAAACAGTATTCGACAGTTTCGTGATGGCACTTTTGTGTTAAAGTCTCTTTGTTTCGAGATAAAAAGGACATAGGAGAGCTTAATGTCACGTCAAGTCATTCATACTGAACACGCCCCTGCTGCTATTGGAACTTATTCACAAGCAATTTTAGTTGGCAACACGCTCTACCTTTCTGGCCAAATCGGCTTAGATCCTTATAGTATGGAACTTGTAGATGGGATTGAAGCACAGATTCGTCGCGTATTTGACAACCTCAAAGCCGTATGTACTGCCGCAGGTGGAAGCCTAGCGGACATTGCTAAGCTCAATATTTTTCTTACAGATTTATCTCATTTCCAACTTGTTAACCAAATTATGGGCGAATACTTTGCGCAGCCTTACCCTGCTCGAGCTGCTCTTGGTGTTGCAAGCTTGCCTAAAGGCGCTTTGGTAGAAATGGATGGTATCGTTATCATTCCATAATTTATCATTTAAAACCAAATATATAAATTAAAAACCCATTTATAAAAGACTAGTGCCTCCTGAACAAAAATCCAACGATAACTCGGATTTCCACTCAAGAGGTATTTTTTTATCCAAATTCTCAATAAGAATAAGTCAGCTATTGTAATGAAATTCATTGACAAACGATAACAATTATCAATAATATCAATTATCGCATTTATATTTGTAGATCACTCCCATGTACGTGTGTTTATGCCGTGGAATTACAGATCAAGATATCAAAGACGCTGTTTCAAATGGCGCTGAGAGCTATCGTGAAATTCGTGACTTACTCGACTTAGGAACATGCTGTGGTCGTTGCGCTCCAGAAGCACGCGCAATTATTAGCGATGAATTAGCTGAAATTGCTGCTCGTATATCAATCGCAGCTTAAGCGAATATTTCTCTACACTGTTACGACTCCACCGCTTTCAATAGATCTTAGGTTCTACAGTGAAGCGGTTTTTTTATAATCATTAAAACTACTCCATCAATTACTGTCCAGTCTTCATCTTTCTGATTGTGATTTTCATTTGCCGTTCTATAAATTACTCGCAAGATTATAATTTGTTGATTAAGATAATATAAATTGTCTTAGTCAATAAGGCATCATTTGGTGGATATGGAGTAAGTGTAATGAAAGGCAATCGTGAAGTTATTAATCAACTGAATCAGGTGCTTTATCACCATTTAACTGCAATTAACCAATACTTCTTACACTCACGCATGTTTAATGACTGGGGAATTGAACAATTAGGTTCAGCTGAATACAAAGAGTCTATTCGCCAAATGAAACACGCGGATAAAATTATTGAACGTATTCTCTTCTTAGAAGGGCTACCAAACCTACAGCATTTAGGTAAGCTCTATATCGGACAACACACTGAAGAAGTTTTAAATTGTGATATTCGCAAAGTAAAAGAGAATATCGAGGCATTAAAGCAAGCTGTTGAACTATCAGAAACACAACAAGACTATGTAACTCGCGATTTAGTTCAAGAAATTCTAGAGAAAGAAGAAGAATACTGGGATTGGTTAGACACTCAATTAGATCTTATTGAGAATGTTGGTATTGAAAACTACATCCAAAGCCAAATCTAATAAAAAGCCCTTTTTTGAAAGGGCTTTTTTATTTCTAGCGATTATTTAATTCAACAATTTCCGCTAAACTAATTTTCTGCTTATATAACCGCTGCAAGACCAACAAATATCGCTCAGCCTCTTCAGCTTTCTGATTATATACAAGGAGTTGAGCATACTTCTTCAGGTTATATGGAGTCGCTTTATTTTTTACCATTTCACCCAATAGACTCAAGTCATGTTCCGACATTTTGGTTTTAGGATTTAAAGCAATCCAATCTAATCGTTTTTGAAACTGTGTCAGAATCAAGATTTTTGAACTACCTAAAATTTCTTCTGTTGGTTGCTTACCTTTAAAGACCAGTCTGCTGTTGTGTTGGAAAAGCTTGTAGTCCCTCCAAATCAAAAGAAAAACAATCAGTGCAATCAACCCAATACAACGGATCACATTTTGATTGAATACAATACTTTTTAGATTAGGTGTTTGAGCTTGCACCAAACCCAATAGAAAACCTAAAGGTAATAAAAAATAAGCATAACGCTGCGGAAATTCCAGTAGAGCATGGATTAAGATTGCACTTACCATGAGTAGTGCAATAATAGACGTCATATCTTTTGCATTTTTACTCAGCCAAAACAACCACAATGCCACATATGTAATGATCAAAAGACCAAGCGGTACTCCATTCCAAACCAGTAGATCTAATAAAACATTGTGCGCACTATTGAACCAAACTTGAACAGTATTGAATTGAATACTTTCAACTACCGCTATACTTGTTTGGTTCCAGCCATAGCCCAATAAAGGCCTCTCAGCAATCGCATGCAGAATTTGCATCCACATCCCTAAACGTTCATGCCCTGAACCAGCGCGTTGAGCAATTGATGCTGTTTGTGTAACACCTGTATCAATACTTGAAGTCAAAAACTGTGTGAATAAAGGCAATGCATATGCAGCCAGCACAAAGTAAAAAGCTGTCCATAGCAATAATTTAGGAAAATTAAATCGTGGTGAATTTCGATATTGTTTATAAATCCAATAGAAGAAAAAGAAGATACATACGATCCAAGATGTTCTAGATTGAGTAAGAACAGTTGCAAAAAGAATGATGCTACTTATTGGGATGAGCAGCCATAATGTCAGTTTTCTCTTTTCATATAAGTATAAGGCTCCCATTAATCCAATAATTAAAAAAGTAGCTAAATTATTAGGCTGACCAAAATTTGCATAAGGGCGACTTCCTCTCAGCCCCATTACGACATCGAAATGATTTTCAAGGTTTAGCCATTGCAAGATTGCCATAATGGAACTTATAAAAGATATGCTAAACAATAAATAGCTTGCACCAAGCATGATTCTTTCACGCTGTTCTGATTGTAAAGATAAGTTATATCCAATAACGATCATCAGCCAAAACATAAACAAATATGAAAAGCTTAAGAATGCAACACTAAAATCAGTAATTAACTCAAAGCCACATTGAACTAAAGGGATAAAAGTAAGCACCAGCATCAGAATTTGAGGGCGAGCAATTTTTATATTTTTATTAAAAAAAATAGCAATCAGTGCCAAACTAGCGCCAAAACTCGCCAACTCACTCGAGAACGTCACCCAAGGGTAAGTGTGGAATGGCGAGAGCCAAGAGAAACTAAACAGCAGCGCTGCCAGTAATAGACATAATGATTGCATATTTCGATATAAAAAAGAGCTTCACTGCATTATACATTGAAGCTCAATTAAACTGGTTTTATAGCTTGATATTTCTGTTAATTCCAAGGTCTCAAATCAACAATCTTTACGACTTCACCTTTTTCTTTATTTATGAGAACGGTCATGTCAACGGCATTTGCTTTTAGAGGTACAAAAGCAGTCGCTTGTGGGTATTGAGTAAGTGTATTTTCTACAAGTTTGGGATCATTATATTGGTTTAATTTATCTAATGGTTCAGCACGTTTTTGCATTTGTGGCTTAACTTTTGATAAATCAACATAACGTTCTGGTTTTTGAGCGATGGAAATCCCGCCCATCACCTCTACAAACATATCATCATTGCGAGTTTGAGCATTTTTAGCAAATTTTACACCAACAAACTGAGGTTTAAGCCAAGAAGCTTGCTGATATTGTGGCAAAGCCTTATCAATACCCTCATCAATAACGTCATTTTTACGCACCAATTGGAAACGATCTACGTAATAAGCCAACCATGCTGGACGTCCTTGAGCAATGCTATAAATGCCATATCCTAAAGCAAGAACCTGAATCAGGATAATAATACTCAAATCTATTTTTAAGGTCTTTTTTCCTTCTTTATAAACCAACAATCCCAATAACGGTCCAATAACCACATCAATGGCTAACATCATTAAAAATATATGCGTCACCCCGACTGCTTTTGCCAACGGTGATGGATACCAAACGAAAAATACAACCCCGACTATAATTAAAGCAATAAAGAAAGAAATTGCTAAATGACCAAGAAAAAATTTAAGGCGTTTAGACATTATTAAAATCCAGACAAACATCTCAGTATTATTAGCGAGTATTATCATTAATCTATATTATGAGTATTGATATAACACTCCACTAAATTTTCATTCCTTTATATAAATAAAAAGACTGGCGAACCAGTCTTCTAATACTATTAGAATATTAGTAAGTACCTTGACAAGAACCTGGTAAATATTTATTTGGCATAGGATTTGATCCTGAAGGAGCTGGTCCACATTTCCAGCCTTGGATAGTTGCTCCACCATCAGTAGCAGCCACTAATGCTCGTGGAGCACCTGCTACTGGTGGAGTACCGGTCATTGTAGCTACCATCGGTGTCAAAGTAATTGAATTTGCTGTCGCCGAAGTCTCCCCACCAAGATTTGTTTCATTTCCAACGACTGTAATTACCCCTGCAGCACTTGCACTACCACTTGCTACCATTTTAGTAGGACTAATTGTACAACTTGTAGCCAAAGCAGTACCCAAGTTAACAACCGGTGAGTTCTGTACAATATCAGTAATTGTACTACGACATGAGGATGCTGCCAGAATTACTTCTGATACACGAGCCTTCACTGTGTAGTTTTGATAAGCAGGTAATGCTACCGCCGCCAAGATACCGATAATCGCTACAACGATCATCAATTCGATAAGAGTAAAACCCTTTTGCATTGTGTTCATAACATTTCTCCAATGTATAAATTTTTATAAGCTTTTATTAGCTACTTGTATTCAGCATGTTTTATGCCAGTCCTTAGCTTAGCCAATTTTAACTCAAAAAAACAGGGACTTAAAAAAAATTCATCTTGGATAAAATAAGATCATTTTAGACGTTTTATGAAAAAATATGACAATTAACGTCATATTTATCAGTTTATTATTCAAAACCCATAACTATGAACTTGATGATGCTCTAATAGTATTAAATTTGAGCGACATAAATCACAGAAAATATTTTTTAATTTTTTTGCCACTTATCAGAAGATAAATAAATTCAATACAGACTTTTCTACACATTAAGTTTTCTTTTTAATTAAAGCAAGTATTTAATCTATGCTCTCTAACACTCAATTCAGAATAATAGGTGCATTTGGTAATTCATTCTGATCAGCAGAATCATTCTTAATGTAATATTGGTCTAGAACTCGCCCGATTCCCTCTACACCACTTTTAACCGCAAACAAGTATTGCTTTTGAGCTAACTTGCTCACGATACTTTGACAGATTTCACACCATGTCTCTGGTTGAGTTGCATTTTTTAGACCTCGATCAATCACAATTTCAACCTTACGCTCGCACAGATTTAAGTAGAGTAAAACACCACTATTCAGCTCAGTATCCCATACACCCAGCTCAGCAAAGAGCTGTTGCGCTCGTAGACGCGTATTTTGATAGTACGCTTGCGAGCAAGGAATATGCCCTTCAATCACCACCTGAATTTCCCCCACATGGCCTTTTTCAGCTTGCTGTACAGCATTTGCAATTTCTATTTGATCTTGTTTATTGAAATATCGATGTGCTGAAGAGACATAGAGAAAATGCTTAAACCAACGTTTTAAGCTATGTTGTACATGATCATCCAACTTAGGTTGAGTAATGATTTGAGTTGTATCTGTCTTTGTTACCATGAGCCTGATGCTCCTCCGCCACCAAAACTGCCACCGCCGCCACTATAACCACCGCCGCTGCCTCCACCAAAACCACCTCCACTGCCTCCACGCCCACCACCAGATAGAAATGCTTGAAAAATCAATTGTGCAATAGAAGTAATTAACAGAAAGAAAATACCAACGCCAAGCAGCAAACTCATCACTAAGCCTGCACCATTGACCAGCCCAGCAACGGTTGCAGCGACTGCAGCGGTAGAAGCACTCAGCCGCTTACCCACAATAAACGATCCAACAACGCCAGCAATTAAGATAAACAATGCCATCGTTAAAGTATTATCTTTTGCTTGCTGTGCTTGTAATGCTTGATCGTGACGTTCTTTGAGTTCTTGAGCTGCCTGCTGAGCAATCTCAGGGTCTAAATTCACGATGCGAGTAATCTCATCCAAGCCGGCTGAAATACCCTGTGCATATTGTCCTTGTTTGAAATACGGCGTAATTTGATTTCTGATAATACGACTTAAAACCACATCAGGCAGTACACCCTCTAAGCCATAGCCAGTGAGTATTTGGATTTTCCGATCATTGATCGCAACTGCCATCAACAAGCCATTATCTCGCTTCGCTGAACCTAACTGCCATTTTTCGCCTGTACGCAAAGCAAAATCAAAAATGGCTTCTTGTCCTGTGGTTGGGACAATAATCACACCGATCTGTGCTTTACCTTGTTGATATAGGTTAAGTATTTTCTGATCTAACTGCTGAATTTCAGCATCACTTAATACCTTAGCTTGATCAATGACAGGTTGGTTTAATGTCGGTAATCCACGTATGGATTCACCATCTGCCATATCATCGGCGACTTTCGGTAATACAGGCGTCTCCGTATTGGATGTACTCGATGATGCTGCTTTATTTTTCTGTTGTTCCTGAATAATTTTGCCCGCAACCACCAAATCACTTTGATCAGTGGCTGTGGCAACCTCAGCCAAAGCTGTATGTTGAAAGCAAAGCATCATAAAAATGATGATTAAAATAGATTTCCATTTTTGCTTTAACACATTCAACATCAGCTTTCTCCTCCGCATTTAACTCAACAATCAGTAATTAGTTAAATGAAACAGTTGGAGCTTGCTGAGCAGATTGTTCAGCCTTAAAGTTTTCCTTAGTTTTCATGCCAATTACTTTTGCAGTCATTGCTTGTGGGAATTGACGTACATAAGAATTGTAGTCTTGTACTGTCGTAATATAACGATTACGTGCAACAGCAATTCTATTCTCTGTGCCTTCGAGCTGTGCTTGAAGATCACGGAATTGTTCATTGGCTTTTAAATCTGGATAGTTTTCAGAGACGGCAATTAAGCGCGATAATGCTCCTGTAAGCTGACTTTGCGCTTGCTGGTATTTTTCGAATAGTGCTGGATCTTCTAATACTTCTTTATCCACTTTCAAGCCAGCTACATTTGAGCGTGCTTGTGTCACCTCCGTAAGTACCTGCTCCTCATGTTTTGCATAACCTTTTACGACATTGACTAAATTCGGAACGAGGTCTGCTCGACGCTGGTATTGGTTTTGTACTTCTGACCATGATGCATTGACTGCTTCATCTTTCACTTGCAAAGTATTATAGCCACACCCTGTAAATAAGAGTGTACTCGCCAAAACTGTAGCAATTGCGGTTTGTTTAATTACTTTCATCAAAATTTATCCTCAGGTTTTTCTTTATATTTTTGCGATAATTCATTGTAATGTGATTTTTTGCTTGCTGTGTAACATTTATTAAAGTTGATTTATGTCTATTTAAATAAAAATGGCATTACTCGAAATCTCAAAGTAATGCCACGCTGAGCAAATATTTATTGTTTTTATAATCGTTAACTATAAATTTTTGATGCTGTTTCTTCTTGAAAGCTAATCATGCCATATTCATCGGCCATTCTTGCTTTCCAATACTCAACCAATTTGCTGTAATCATGTTTAGCTGGATGGAAGTCTGCATGGTAATAAGAAAGATATTCTGGAATGAGTTGAATTAGCATTTTTCCAAGTAAATACATTCCAAATACGTTACCACCGACTTTGGGTAAGCTTTTCCATTTGTCTTGCCAAATTAAACGCGTCGTTGCATAGAACGTGAGGCTTGCAAAGCCTGTTGTCACACTTCGCATCAATAAACGACGAATTCGATCATCACCATAAACCTCTTGATACACATCAAAAGCGACTGATCGATGCTCGATTTCCTCAATCGCATGCCAAACCCAAAGTTTCATCGCATCATCGTCTAATGTGCTTAAAATTTCTGGATGCTTTAAAATATAACCACCTAACATCGCAGTAAAATGCTCAAAAGCACAGGTCAATGCAAGTTGTAATTTAGGATGAATTTTGCGAAGGACATCATCTCGCTTTGCTAACCAAGCTTGAAAGCGGTCAAGATTATAATCATCGCTACGCCAAGCATCGTTAAACTCAGTATGTGCTTTAGAATGCATCGCCTCCTGACCAATAAAAGCTGCAATCTGAGCTTGTAATTGCGGGTCTTGTACTTTCTCACGGACATTACGAACACTATTTACAAAGTATTGCTCTCCTATCGGAAAGGTTGAGGAGAGTGCGGTCAGTAAATGCGACATTAATGGAGAATTAGCAAAATAATGCCGTTTAATTTTTTCAGGATTAAATTGCAAACGTCGTACAGTAATGCCAAGTGCTTTAGTGCGATTTAAATAGTTTTTCTCTGCATTCGCATGTGCAAGCGCCATCTTGATTGCCTTTACAATTTCCCAACTGGTCTTCGAGTATTGCGCTAGCAAATAAGCAAGGACAGGGCAAAAAAGCTTATAAAATTTGCTAAAACTACCAAACTGACAAGATGAAAATCATAAAGCCTGCATGGTGCAGGCTTTATTTCAATGTGATTTACAGCATTGGGAGATTAAACGCCAAGATAATCTAAAATACCTTCAGCAGCTTGACGACCTTCCCAAATTGCAGTCACAACAAGATCAGAACCACGCACCATATCTCCGCCAGCGAAGATTTTTGGATTCGAGGTTTGGAATTTAAATTCTTGTTGTTCAGCAGCAATCACTCGACCTGAACCATCTAAACCTACTTTAGCATTGGCAAACCAATCTGCTGGGCTTGGACGGAAACCAAAAGCTAGCAACACGGCATCAGCTGCTAACACTTCTTCAGAACCCGGAATTGGCTCAGGGCTACGACGACCACGACTATCTGGCTCACCCATTTGCGTTGTCACAACTTTAACACCTGTGACTTTGCCATTCTCGCCCACGATTTCAATTGGCTGACGGTTGAATAGGAATTTTACACCCTCTTCATACGCATTCTTCACTTCACGCGCAGAACCTGGCATGTTGCTTTCGTCACGACGATAAGCACAAGTTACTTCGTGCGCACCTTGACGCAATGAAGTACGGTTACAGTCCATTGCAGTGTCGCCACCACCTAGAACAATCACTTTCTTGCCATCTACACTGATATATTCGCTAGGATCTTTTTCCCAACCTTGGCAACGATTGACATTGGCAATAAGGAAATCTAAGGCGTCATAAACACCATTCAGATCTTCACCCGGGAAACCACCTTTCATGTAGGTATAAGTTCCCATTCCCATAAACACAGCATCATATTCAGCAAGTAATTGCTCAATGGTAACATCAACACCAATTTCGGTATTTAAACGGAATTCAATACCCATGCCTGTGAAGATTTCACGGCGGCGTTTCATCACATCTTTTTCCATCTTAAATTCTGGAATACCAAATGTGAGTAGACCGCCAATTTCAGGACGTTTATCAAATACAACTGGTTTTACACCACCACGCGCTAGAATATCTGCACAGCCTAAACCTGCAGGACCTGCACCAATAATGGCAACTTTTTTGTTGGTCCACTTAACGCCAGACATATCTGGACGCCAACCTAAAGCAAAGGCCGTATCGTTGATATATTTCTCAGCATTACCAATGGTTACAGCACCAAAGCCATCATTGAGTGTACATGCACCCTCACACAAGCGGTCTTGCGGACATACACGACCACAGACTTCTGGCAAAGTATTGGTTTGATGACAAAGCTCTGCTGCTTGGAAAATTTGACCTTCAGCAATCAACTTTAACCAGTTTGGAATGTAGTTATGTACTGGACATTTCCATTCACAATAAGGATTACCACAACCTAAACAACGATGGGTCTGGTTTGCAGCCACATCCGCAGTAAAAGGTTTATAAATTTCCACAAACTCTGCCTTGCGGACAGTAATATCTTTTTTCTCTGGATCTTGGCGTGCTACATCCAGAAATTGAAAGTCATTATTAAGGCGTTCTGCCATGTCTCTCTCCGTGGGTAGGCGCAAGGATGTCTCTCATCTTTGCACCTGCCTATGTCTTTGCAGTCGTGGAATTATTGTGGGTCAGCTTGAGTTGTTTTCAAAAGCGTTTGCAAATTAGCAGCTTTTGGTTTTACAAGCCAGAACTTACGACTATAGAAGTCGAACTCATTACGGATTTTGTATGCCCAAGCACTTCCTGTCTCTTGGATGTGCTCATCTAAAATTCGTAGTAAGTATTCTTTGTGATCTTCCATAGACTCAGTTGAGATACGGTTAAGATCAATTAGTTCATGGTTGTAGTAATCAACAAAGTCATTATCAAGGTCAAGTACATAAGCAAAGCCACCTGTCATACCCGCACCGAAATTATGACCGACTTTACCCAATACGGTTACCACACCACCTGTCATGTATTCACAGCAGTGATCGCCAGCGCCTTCAATAACCGCAAATGCACCTGAGTTACGAACCGCAAAACGCTCGCCCGCAGTACCTGCAGCAAAAACCTTACCGCCTGTTGCACCATATAAACAAGTGTTACCAATAATTGCGGTATTTTGTGTTTGGAATGGTGAACCTTTTGGTGGGAAAATCGATACGCGACCACCCGCCATACCTTTACCGACATAGTCGTTGGCATCACCTTCCAGTTTGATATGCAAACCGCCTGCATTCCAAACACCAAGCGATTGACCAGCAGTACCCTCAAGATTCATAACAACTGGGCTGCTTTCCATACCCAAGTTACCATAGCGACGCGCGATTTCACCTGAGATACGAGCACCAATCGAACGGTCACAGTTACCTACCGTGAAGTTGAATGAGCCGCCTGCACCTGATTCAATTGCTGGTAGCATTTCAGCAACCATTTTCTCAGCCAATACACCTTTATCAAATGGCGCATTACCTTGAACTTGGCAATACTGAGCTTTACCTTCAGCTGATGGATGTGAAGTCAATAAAGCACTAAGATCTAGATGAGCATGTTTTTCAGTTTCACCTGGTAAAACTTCAAGTAAATCTACGCGACCAATCAAATCTTTCAATGACGCAACACCAAGTGCTGCTAACCATTCACGTGTTTCTTCAGCAATAAACTTGAAGAAATTAATGAGCATTTGTGGCTCACCAATATAATGTTCTTGGCGTAAATGATCTTGTTGAGTTGCAACACCCGTTGCACAGTTATTTAAATGGCAAATACGGAGATATTTACAACCTAACGCGATCATCGGTGTAGAACCGAAGCCAAAACTTTCCGCGCCCAAGATTGCTGCTTTAATCACATCTAAACCAGTTTTCAAACCACCATCTGTTTGAACACGCACTTTGCCACGTAAGTCATTTACACGTAATGCTTGATGCGCTTCACTCAAACCGAGTTCCCATGGAGAACCTGCGTGGTGAATTGAAGAAAGTGGAGATGCAGCCGTACCACCGTCATAACCGGAAATCGTAATAAAGTCAGCATATGCCTTCGCAACACCTGCCGCGATCGTACCCACACCCGGCTCAGATACCAATTTTACTGAAACCATCGCTTGTGGGTTGACTTGTTTCAAGTCAAAAATCAACTGCGATAAATCTTCAATCGAATAAATATCGTGATGTGGTGGTGGAGAAATGAGAGTGACACCCGGTACTGAATAACGTAAACGCGCAATTAAGCCATTCACTTTACCACCTGGTAACTGACCACCCTCACCAGGTTTCGCACCTTGTGCTACTTTAATCTGTAATACTTCAGCAGAAGTTAAATATGCAGGTGTAACACCGAAACGACCTGATGCAATTTGCTTGATTTTCGAGTTACGAATCGTGCCATAACGCGCTGGATCTTCACCGCCCTCACCTGAGTTCGAACGACCACCAATCGTGTTCATCGCAATTGCAATTGCTTCATGTGCTTCTGGTGATAATGCACCTAGAGACATACCCGCAGAGTCAAAGCGTGGCAGAATCTCTTCAATACTTTCAACTTGATCAATGGCAATTGAATCTGTTGTTTTTAACTTAAATAAGTCACGGATTGTCGCGATTGGACGATTATTTACAAGCTCAGCATACTCTTTAAAATCTTGATATTGACCAGAGCGTACTGACTTATGTAAAGCATTGATCACATCAGGATTGAACGCATGGTACTCTTTGCCAAATACGAATTTGAGCAAACCACCTTGATCAATCGGCTTACGATTTTGCCAAGCAGTTGTTGCCAATTTTTTCTGATCATTTTCCAAATCAGCAAACGTTGCACCTTGGATACGACTCGGTACTCCAAGGAAACATTGATCAACGACCTCAGAAGATAAACCAACTGCTTCAAACAGCTGGCCGCCACGATAAGATGCAACGGTAGAGATACCCATTTTAGAAAGAACTTTTAATAGACCTTTCTCAATCCCTTTGCGGAAGTTTGCTTGAGCATGAATTGGATCACCCAATAACTCGCCTTTAGCAACCAAATCATTGATCACATCATAAGCCAAGTATGGATAAATCGCTGTTGCACCAAAACCGAGTAACACTGCAAATTGATGAGGATCACGTGCAAAGCCCGTTTCCACTAAAATGTTTGCATCGGTACGTAAACCCGTTTTAATCAAGTGATGATGTACAGCACCGGTTGCCAAAACAGCATTTGCAGGTAAGAAGCCTTCACGGAAGTTTTTATCCGTGAGTACGATCAACGTTTTTCCATCACGAACCGCTTGAGCAGCTTCTTCACAGATACGTGTAATCGCTGCCTGTAAACCTTCTGTTCCAGCGTAATTCAATTCAATATCAGCTACGCCATAGCCTTGGCGATCTTTTTCAACATCACGAAGCTGCTGCATTTTCGAATTCGACAATACAGGGCTGGCAATAATGATACGATCCGCATGTTCTGGGCCTTGCTCAAATACGTTTTGTTCACGTCCAATACACGTTTCGAGTGACATCACGATTGATTCACGTAATGGATCAATTGGTGGGTTTGTCACTTGCGCAAACTGTTGGCGGAAATAATCTGAGATGTGACGTACTTGACGAGACAATACAGCCATTGGCGTATCATCACCCATCGAGCCAACAGCTTCCTGACCACTTTCTGCAATAGGACGAAGAATCTGATCACGCTCTTCAAATGTCACCATAAACATTTTTTGAGCTGATTTAAGAGCATCACCTGTTAGACCTTGATCAACAAGCTGCTCTTCAAGTTGCGGATTTGCTTTTAAACGGATCGCATGGTCACGTAACCACTCACGGTATGGACGCATGTTTTTAAGGTGGTTACTAACGTCTTTGGTATCCAGCACTTTACCAGTCAAAGTATCTACAACTAAGATTTGACCTGGACCAACACGGCCTTTAGATACAACATCTTCAGGCTCATAACCCCACACACCAATTTCAGAAGCAAGTGTGATGTAATCATTTTTAGTAATTACCCAACGCGCTGGACGCAAGCCATTACGGTCAAGCATACAAATCGCGTGACGACCATCTTGAATAACAAGACCTGCTGGGCCATCCCAAGCTTCCATATGTTTAGAGTTAAACTCATAGAATGCACGTAAGTCGGCATCTAAAGTTTCAACGTTTTGCCATGCTGGTGGAACAAGCATACGCAAGGCACGGAATAAATCCATACCACCACCCACAAGAATCTCAAGCATATTATCTAAGCTTGAAGAGTCCGAACCAGTACGGTTTACAATCGGATTTAACTCAGTTAATCCTGGTAGTAATGGGTTTGCAAATTTTGGTGTGCGCGCCAATGCCCAGTTACGGTTCGCAGTAATGGTATTAATTTCACCATTATGTGCAAGATAACGGAACGGCTGAGCCAATGGCCAACGCGGTAAAGTATTTGTAGAAAAACGCTGATGGAATACAACGATGTGAGATTTTAAACGCTCATCAGCTAAGTCCGTATAGAAGTCAGCAATTGCTGCTGGCATCATCAAACCTTTATAACTAATTACAGTCGTTGCTAATGTCGTTACATAAAACAATGAATCATTGTGTAACGATTGTTCAGCACGACGACGCGCTAAGAATAACTTGCGATTGAACTCAACCTCAGTTAAGCCCATCGGACAGTTCACAAGAATTTGTTCAAACACGGGTAAAGATTGTAGTGCAATTTCACCCAATGCATCATTATTTGTTGGTACAACACGCCATGCTGCAACCGTTAAACCTTCAGCTTCAATTTCTTTGTTCAGAATATTTTTTGCATTATGCGCTAAAGCAGGATCTGTATTTAAAAATACAGTACCAGCAGCGAAGATTTCAGTTAAATTCGCACCAAGTTTTTGAGCTTCGTCACGGAAAAATTGCTTAGGCATAGCCAATAACAATCCGCATCCATCTCCAGTTTTACCATCTGCGGCAATACCACCACGGTGCGTCATGCAACTTAGACTGTGAATCGCTGTTTCGACCAGATGATGACTTGATTCACCCTTCATATGGGCAATCAAACCGAAACCACAGTTATCCTTAAACTCATCAGGCTGATATAAACCTTGAGCGGGAGCTACAGTATTTGGCGATGGCATGTGCATAGCGTACCCTTCTTTCAACATGGCTCTTTCGAGCAACAAACAATCAATTTATTTTCTGCGATATTGCCGATCAACTCATATAAAGTTCAATGCTTCGCGAAAACATTTTTACTGGCGAATTTGCAAATATACGCCTTTCTTGTTTCAGAAACAGCGCATTTCACCATATAAAGTGTTTTTAGTTATTACACCTTAACTAGCCTTTGTAAAGCACAAAAACTTTCCATTTCACCAAAATAATGAATCATTTAGCACTAAAAAGAGCAATGAGCAGATAAATTAGCACCACAAGAAAGCAAAAAATATGCCATATAGTTATAAATTTACTAAATCATTAAAAAAGTTAAAATAACGTATAGTTATAATTATAGAGGAATTATAATTTACGATTAAAATTGCACCAAAATATACCTAAACGCCACATAATAGCCCATAAAAGCACTATTAAGGTGCATTTTAATTAAATGGATCAGTTACTTCTTTTCGAGAAGAATCTGAATTTTCCTTTAATTTTTCTGTATTTGTTGTTTGCTTAGGTGCTGATTGAGTTTGCTTAACATTAACCACATTTCCATCTGCATCACGTTGAGTCACGACAGTCTTCACAGTCGTCGATGTCTCTACAGACTTTTTAACATTTACAGAACTCGCCCCACTTTGTGAAGAATTACTATTCATTAATAGCGTCTCATCAACACGTGGAAGCGCAGCTGGCCTTAAATTAATTGCATACAACTGACTCGTTGATGACTTAAGCTCATCAGAACCTAAATCATTTACATATGCCGCATAGCTTGATATAGGTTGAGGTTGAGGTTGAATAGATTGAGGTAAAGTCAAATTAAGCTGCGCAAATTTCTGCTTAGCTTCTTCAGCATTTGCAAATAACCCATATGCCAAAACATATTGCTCAACTTGGTCATCACTATTCAAACGAAAATAAACGAAGTTTTTTCTGTCTGGCCTATTTAATAAAAAGTTTTTAATAATCGTTTCATCTGAACTACGGAAAATCTCCATCACCCATTGACGTTGATTTTCTTTAATGTACTTAGTCCCTCTAAATTCAGGGGCATGCTCATTAGATACAACCACGCGAGTCGTTAAATCCAGTGGCCTCACCTCATCGGACAATGCCCCTAAATGAGATGTGGCTGCGACTTTTTCCGGTTGAATCTGAACTTGGACTTCATCTTTTGCTTGATGTTCAACAGCAACAACTTCTTGCTTATCACCCGTGATTCCCCAAAAAACCAATGCAGCAATTAAACAAGCCAATGCAAGCACAAGCCAACTATAGTGTTGTATGTTTTGCCAAATTGATCGGGACACAGTCATGTTTTCCTAGAATTAACTACACAGATTGATTTGCAAGAATAGATTGCTTCATAAGCTCAATATCAAAGTCTTTGGTAATTACAGCCTGGCCTAATTTTTTCAATAGCACCAAGCGCAGTTGACCATTTAATACTTTTTTATCATGTGACATATAAGCTAAAAATTCATCTAAAGGAATTTTTGGACATGATATCGGTAAATTTGCACGTTGAATGATTTTTTTTGTACGCTGTACATCATCCTCAGAAATCCATCCCAAACGATGAGATAAATCAGCAGCCATGACCATGCCTGTTGCAACCGCCTCACCATGTAACCAAACGCCATATCCTAAATAAGATTCAATAGCATGACCGAAGGTATGACCAAGATTCAACAATGCTCGCTCGCCCTGCTCTTTCTCATCATTTGCCACAATACGCGCTTTATGTGCACATGAACGATATACTGCTTCTGCGAGTAAATTAGCATCCCGCGCAACTAAAGCATCTATGTTTTGTTCCAACCAGACCAAAAAATCAATATCACCAAGTAAAGCGTATTTAATCACTTCCGCCAAACCTGCTGATAACTCTCGATCTGGCAAGGTATCTAATTGAGCCATATCAGCCAATACAACTTGCGGTTGCTGAAAAGCACCCAACATATTCTTGCCTAAAGGATGATTAATACCCGTCTTTCCACCTACACTCGAATCAACTTGCGACAATAATGTTGTAGGAACTTGTACGAAATTAACTCCACGCTGAAAACATGCCGATGCAAACCCAGCCATATCTCCAATTACACCACCACCTAAAGCTAAAACCGTACAATCGCGATTAAATCCTGATTCTAAAAGTGCATCAAAGACCAAGTTCAAATGTTGTATGTCTTTAAATTTCTCGCCATCAGGTAATATACATTGAGCGACTTGTTTATCTAATTCAGTTAAAGCTTGAACATAATGTTGTAAATATAGTGGTGCTACAGTGGTGTTTGAAACCACCATGACTTGCCTACCACGTAAATATGAATCTAGTAATTCTTTTGGATTTAAACGACTCCCAATAAAAATTGGGTAACGACGATCACCTAACTCAACATGTAACGTTTGCATAACATTAAAACCAAAAATGAATTACTTAACTTGTTTCGATAATATTAACTGAAGAATGCGTTGTGCTAAATCCCTAGCTGCCCCTTGATTTGTTTCAATAACATGGTGTGCTATCTCTCGATATAAGGGATCTCTTATTGCCAACAAATCTCGTAGCTTTTGTTCTGGGTTTTCAACTTGTAAGAGAGGGCGATTTTTATCGCGATAGGTTCGCTGTAATTGAAGCTCTACAGGAGTATAAAGATAGACAACTATACCGCGCTGTTTTAAGAATTCTCGATTTGCTAATTGTGTTACCGCACCACCACCAGTGGCCAAAACAAGAGAAGTTCGATGAGTTAGATCATTTAATACATTGGTCTCACGCAAACGAAAACCAACTTCTCCCTCTTTTTCAAAGATCCATGGAATTGTAGCGCCAGTCTTACGTTCGATTTCGTGATCACTATCAATAAAATCTCGACCTAACAATTCCGCTAGATGTCGCCCAACTGTTGTTTTTCCTGCCCCCATTGGCCCTACCAAATATATATTTGGTAGGGTTTCAAACGCTTTGCTTGGCAACGCGCCACCTATATTCATTGCAATTATTAAAAATATATTAATGATTTCTTGTCAAAGTGTCATTAACAATTCTCGGTGTCACAAAAATTAGGAGTTCACGTTTATTATCCGTTTTAAGATCACGACGGAATAATCGACCAATGTAAGGAATATCGCCTAAGAAAGGTACTTTTGTTTGAGAGCTAATATTTTCCTGCTCAAAAATCCCACCTAAAACAACGGTTTCACCATTATCCACTAATACATTGGTATCAATAGAGTTTTTGCTAATCGTTAATTGGCCAGTAGGTGTTGGCGTACTAGGTGCATCCTTAGTGATATTCAACTTCATCATTACTTTACCATCAGGTGTAATGCTAGGAGTTACATCCAAACTTAAAGTTGCGTCAATAAATTCAGTTTTAGGAACTGCATTTGCTCCGCCGCCAGACGAAGAGGTATATGGGATTTTTGTACCTGACTCAATTTTTGCCGCTTGTTTATCAGCAGTCATCACTTTAGGTGTAGAAATTACTTCACCATAACCATCAGCCTGTACAGCTGAAAGCTCTAAATCCAACATAAAGTCAGAAAGGCTAATTAAACCAAAAGCAATACGACTTGCTCCAGGTGTAACAGCCCCTAAATCAACATTTAGATTATCTGGACGCTCGATTTCATATTTCCAACCGCCAGTATCACTATCTTTTGTAGGTTCACGTAGGTTCCATAATGTTGTATCACTACCACCAACCAGTAGATCATTATTACTCGTAATGCCTTGTGATAAAATGCCCCACTTCACACCCATCTCTTTTGTGAAATCGGTGCTTGCTCGGACGATACGGGCTTCAATCATAACTTGCTTAACAGAAACATCCAGCAAATCAATCATTTTACGTATTTTATCAATATTAACTGCCGTATCATTGACAATTAAAGTATTCGTTCTTGTATCAGCTACTGCACTTCCTCTAGAACTCAATAAACTTTCCAAAGCAAGTGAGTCTGAACCAGCAGTCCGGTTAGAAGCTGCCCCCTTACTATCACGAGACTCTTCAATTAACTTTAAAATATCAGCTGCTTTCGCATAACTTAATTTAATATATTCTGACTGAATAGGCGCTAATTTGATGCTTTGAGCAATCGCTTTCGCCTCATCTTCTTCAGACTTAATCAATTCAGGAATAGGTGCAATCCAAATTACATTACCATTGCGACGTTTATCTAAATTTTTAGTTTTTAATACAATGTCTAATGCCTGATCCCAAGGAACATCCTTTAAACGTAAAGTAATGTTCCCTTGTACTGTATCCGCAGCAACCATATTGATTCCAGTAAAGTCTGCCAACAATTGTAAAACTCGGCGAACCTCAATATCCTGAAAGTCTAAGGAGATTTTATTACCCGTATAGGTCTGAGTTTTAGCTTTTTGCGGTGTGTTCTCTTGAGGACGCTTAAGACTAATCGTCAGCTTATTTTCTGCTTGATATGCCATATACTCATAGCTACCCGCAGACTGGATATTAATAATTCCATTACCTTTATCATTATATGCATCAATACTGGCAACTGGTGTTGCAAAATCATTGGTATTTAAGCGACGCGCCAAATGAGTCGGAATTTTACTCCCCATTGTCCGAACAACAATCTTACTTCCTTGTTGTTGAACATCAACTGGCGTATTACTTCCCAGCAAATCAATAACAACTAAACCTTCACCATCTTTACCGCGCTGAAAACCAATATTTGATACACCTTGCTGTGCCTGATTCACTGAAGATTTCATTACAGCACTAGTCTGAGGTTGTACAGAATTAATTTTCAGTACAAAAGTATTACCTTCAACACGAGTCGTAAATGCACCAGCATCTTTTAGATTTACAATTACACGAGAACGCTGATCATCAGAAGCTACATCAACCGAATTTGCTTCATTCGTAGACACTGGAATAGACGTTCTTTTCAATGTTTGTTGAGCTTTATCGAAATCTAGAATTAATCGACCTGGCTGCTCAAGTTGATATGCTTGTGGCTGAGGCGGTAAACCATTAAACATGATTCGAATCTCGGTACCTTGATCAGCCAAATTCATCGGTACAATATTCGTCATAGCTACTTGAGCTGAAGCAGCCTGCATTACCGCTATAGTAATAGCAGCCATAGAAAATTGTCGGAATGCACGATTCATGGTCTTCGCTTCCCCAAATAAAGAATCTTTAAACTGTTTTTTCATTTTTATTCCCTTAATCTTACGGTGCTAGCCCAATTAAAACGAGAGTTCTAGGTCTTTCAACATACCCTTCTCGCCCATCAGGTACAATTTCCACCAAATCAATCTGTGTCGGGCTGATTTTAACAATTCGTCCTTGATTTACACCCAAGTAACTTCCAACTTGCACACGCTCAACCTGCCCATCTGGTGTTTGAATCAGAGCAATCGTCTCATTACTTTTCCCACGCATACTACCTTTCATATTCAGAGACTCTAGTGCATAGCTCTCTAAAGGTTGTGGTTGACGATTAAAGTTTGGATAAACACGTTTACCCGCCATGATTCTTAATTCCGCAGCCAAAGAACTTGGCATAAATGGACTTTTTAATTGGTGCGCTGAATAATTAAATAAAGGTACTGGTGTAAAAATAGGTGCTGGTTCAATCGGTAGTGGAGCTTCATTACGAATAGCAGCCATCTGTTGATTTACAGCGTCAATACGAGAATCACAACCAGACAAACCAAGCAGCGATAATACGCCGAGTAATAATGTTGTTTTATTCATTATTACTTCCCTCCTTGAGCATTAGCAGCTGGTTGAGTTGCTGGAGAAACCATGTCCGTACCAGCTTGATCATCTGCCCCAATATAACGATATGTTTTTGCTTTAACTGAGTAATTAATCACAGGAATATCTGATTTTTTTTGTGTATCAGGTTTAGCTTCTACAACAAAATCATGTAGCGTTACGATTCGAGGTAACGCAGCAATCCCCGTAACGAACGCGCCAAATGCATGATAATCACCCGTTGCCTCAATGCTTATTGGTTGCTCAATAAAGAATTCTTGCTTAACCTCACTCTCTAAACGGATATTCTTAAATTTCAGACCAGAATTCACGCCTGTTAAGTTAATATCTTCAACCAAACTTGGAATTTCTGTTTCTTTTGGAAGCTGTTCAAGCTGTTGATTAAAATTTGCTTCCATTTCTTGTAATTGTGCTTGGTATTGCTGCAAGTTTCTTAATTTAGAGTCTTTCTCTCTAAATTCATTGAGCAAATTTTGCTCTTTAGCTTGTGCATTTGCAATGGATTCAAGCTGTGATTTAATGACGACGAAATAACCAAGCGCCACCACCGCCAAGAAAACAAAAATCCAGCATGTAATTTTAACTGACAGAGGCCAACTACCGTAGTTATTCATATCCAACGTATTAAATTGTTGGAAGAACTGCTCTACTGTCATTTTCTTTTTCTTGACTACAACATCTTGATTGAGGTCATTTAGTTCTTCTTGACTCATTGTGCACCTCCAGCCGTTGCAGAAGCAGCTGTTTCCGCTGATGGGTCAACTTCAGTCACTGCCCCAATCTCCCCTAAATCAACTGTTACAACAAAGCTTCCATAGTTTTCCTCGACTCGAGGAACTAAAGAGCTAGCCGTTTTATCTTTTTTCTCTTCGGCCGCTAAGAATGAATTCATAAATGCATTGCGATACCAAGGAGATGCTTCCAAATTACGCAACAATTCAGCAACTGTATTTGGGCTTTCCGCTTTTCCTTCAATCGTGAATTTATCGCCCGTTCTTGTGAACTTGGTTAAATACATCGTAGGCGGTGTAACCCGAACCAGTTCATCTACCAATCTTACAGTTACAGGACGTTGACCTTGCAATCCTTGAATGAGCCTCATACGCTCAATAATTGCATTACGGCGTTCTTGCAAACCCTCTAATGATTTTAACTGAGTATCTAGATTCTGATTGGTACTTACAATTAATTGATTCGCTTGCTCTTGATCATCCAATTTTTGATCAAAATAAACCCAACCTGAAAATATTGATGCCACACCTAAAGCAGCAACACCAACACACAAAGCGACAAACTGTTTCTTTCTTTGTTCTCTTAGCTCATCACGCCAAGGGAGTAAGTTAATCTTTGCCATTAATCAAAACTCCTCAATGCTAGACCACATGCCACCATCAAAGAGGAAGCATCATTTTCTATTTTTTTAATGTCAATTTGGGGAGAAAAGCCCATTTGTAGGAATGGGTTAGCAATCGTAACGCGATAACCTAGTTTTTGTTGCAATAGCTTCGCTAAGCCAGGAATATTGGCATTACCGCCAGCCAATAAAATATGATCAATTTCATTAAATTGTGATGATGAGAAGAAAAATTGCAGTGAACGTGCAGCTTGCTGCACAACCGCATCAAGGAAAGGTTCCAAAACTTCAGTGTCATAATCATCTGGGAGCGATCTTTCTTTTTTTGCCCGACCCGCTTCTTCAAATGACAAACCATAGCGGTTTTGCACATCTTGGGTAAGCTGGCGACCACCAAATACTTGCTCACGCGTATAAATGATTTTACCTTTTTGCATTACAGATAAAGTTGTCATGGTATGACCAATATCTAGAATGCCGACAGTATTCGCGCCCATTGGAAGCGTATCAGAAAACACACTAAAAGCTCGTTCCATTGCATAACTTTCAACTTCAGCAATTTTTGCTGTTAAGTTCGCAAGTTCAAGAACTTCGACACGCGTGTCAACATTTTCTGTTCGGGTAGCAACTAATAGGACGTTAACGCGATTGGGATTTGGCAATTTATCAGGCAGAACCTCAAAATCAAGGCTCACCTCATCTAATGGAAACGGAATGTACTGTTCAGCATCCATACGAATTTGCACTTCACGCTCTTCATCTGACATATCAGCATCCATCTCAATGATCTTATTAATCACCATTGATGTTGGAATTGCGATTGCCACATTGGTAGTGTGAGGGTTCGCTAAATTGACAACACGCTCAAGGGCATCACCAACTGCTTCAGGATTAAGAATGCTTTTTTCGACGACACTGTTTTCTGGCAGCGGCATCAACGCATAACTTTCAACCCAATATCTACCGTTCTTTACAGAGAGCTCCAATAACTTAACAGTTGTCGAACTAATATCGACCCCTACTAACCCCTTATTTGGTTTACGATATAACCTGAGCACAGTACTTTCCTATTTATTTTTTTATCCCCAAAAATACAACATACTAATTTGTTTTGGTCTTTAATTTATACGGATACAATAACTCATCTAACAATCCGCATGTCTAAAGGATATACTGACCACAATTAGTTTGCCATTCGCTCTTATTAAAACTTACTTATTATGAAAAAGCTATCCAGTTCTGGCATTGTTCGCCCATTTTTTTTGATGCTTATTATTATCTTAGTCTCACTTCCGATGGGATTTTATGGCATGTATCTCTATCTTGCACCATCTTTGCCAGATATGAGTTCTCTAAAAAAAGCGCCTTTACTAAAACCATTGCAGGTATATACAGCTGATAATAAGTTAATCGCGGAATATGGTGGCAAACTATCAATACCAGTAAAGTATGAGCAAATTCCCCCAACATTTATCCATGCATTTCTAGCAGCGGAAGACTCTTCTTTTTTTGAGCATAATGGCATTAGCTTCAAAGGTCTTGGTCGCGCAGTCACTGAATCAATTACGGGATCCGATGTCCAAACTGGTGGCTCAACGATCACCATGCAAGTTGCGAAGAACTATTATTTAAGCCCAGACCGCACATTAAGACGCAAACTAACAGAGGTTTTCCTTGCACGAAAAATTGAACAAAACCTAACAAAACAAGAAATTCTAACAGCTTATGTCAATAAAATTTTCTTAGGAAAAAATGCTTACGGTATCGCAGCAGCCGCTCGAATCTACTACAACAAAAATATAAATGAACTAACAAAAGCACAAATGGCAATGATCGCTGGATTGCCTAAAGCACCATCAAAGTATAATCCTGTTGTAAATCCTGAACGAGCACTTGAACGTCGTAATTGGATTTTAGGTCGTATGTTGCAGCTTGGTTATATTAATCAAGCTCAATATCAAAAAGCAGTTGCTGAACCAATTAGTTTAAACATGGTGGATCGTTCGGTTAGCAATGTATTTCCCTATGTAGGTGAAATGGTTCGTGCTGAGCTTGTTGAACATTTTGGCGCTCAAGCAATCGATTCTGGCTATAAGGTTTATACTACGATTGATAGCAAACGTCAGCGCTATGCTGAACAATCAATTCAAGATGGCCTTGAAGCTTATGATCGTCGTCATGGCTGGCGTGGCCCTGAAGCTCACGATAAACCACTTAATCAATTCATGGCATATGCCAACACCTACCCCGCACAAGTTGTAAAAGTAAAGAGCAACTCTTTTGATGCTTTGATGCAAGATGGTTCAACAGTCACCGTAAATTGGTCAGGCATGTCATGGGTACGTCCTTATCGTAATGCCAATAGCGTTGGCGGTGCGCCATCCAATGCTTCTCAAATTGTTAAAGTTAAAGACATTATTCGCTTACGACCAAATGAAAATAAAACCGTGTGGTCTTTAGTTCAAGTTCCAAAAGTCCAAGGACAATTGATTGCATTGAATCCAAATGATGGTTCAATTGAAGCAATCGTTGGTGGATATAATTTCTATCAAACAAAATTTAATCGCGCTTTACAAGGCTGGAGACAGCCTGGTTCAACCATTAAACCATTTGTCTATGCATTAGCCTTAGAGCGCGGCATGACACCATTTAGCATGGTGAATGACAGTCCCATTACGATTGGCAAATGGTCTCCTCGAAACTCTGATGGTCGCTATCTCGGTATGATTCCGCTACGTCGTGCATTGTATTTATCTAGAAATACAGTCTCTGTGCGTTTATTACAGAATGTAGGAATAGAAAGAGCTCGCCAATTATTTATGGATTTTGGTTTACAGGATGACCAAATTCCGCGCAACTATACAATTGCGCTAGGCACACCCCAAGTTCTTCCAGTACAAATGGCAACAGGTTACGCGACCTTTGCAAATGGTGGCTATCGTATTCAGCCTCACTTCATCAAAAGAATTGAGGACAATAATGGCAATATCATTTATGAAGCTAAACCTGAATATGCATGTATTCCATGCATCAGCGACTCAAATGCTTATAACCAAGCACAAGACACCAACCAAGATAATGAAACACAAGAGATCACCAATGAAAGCTTAGAGAACGCTCTAGCATCATCAGAAACTCAAACGACAGATGTAAATCCTGATCAATTACTCAAGACCAATAGCAATTACAAACAAGCTCAACGAATTTTAAAATCCAGTTCAGCATATGACATGGCAAATATCCTGCATGACGTAATTCAACGTGGTACAGGCCGCGCTGCACTCAAAATTGGACGAGATGATTTAGGTGGTAAAACAGGAACAACCAATGATGCGAAAGATGCTTGGTTCGCAGGCTTTAATGGCAAACTCGTCGCGATTGCTTGGGTTGGATTTGACCAACCTCGCACATTAGGCCGTCGTGAATATGGTGGTGTTGCCGCACTACCAATTTGGTCTAACTTTATGGCGAAGTCACTTGCAGGCACACCGTCTACATGGGTTCGTTTTGATAAAGATGCGAGTGCACCAATCTCTCGTGATGAATTACAAGTTCAACAAAGCGAGGATCAAAAAGTTTATCGTGCATCTCCACCTTTAGCGCGTCCGCTCTATCGCCCTGCACCAGTCGCTCCAACACGTTCGATAGATAATGATTTCTCAGACTTACCCGGTACAGTACCTACAGCTGATGAACAAATTATTGTTCCCTCAAAAAAACAACCACCAGCTCTAGGTGCGGAGCCTCAAAGTCCAGCACCGAAAAAAGAAAGAGATAATATAGAAAACCTCATCAACCAAATCCAATAAGCTAAAAAGCCATCAAATTGATGGCTTTTTTCTTTTTTGAAATAGATAAATCTGAAAAGCGGCACTTACCGTGAATACTGGATTCTGCTCTAACAACATCCGTCGTTCGGGATTGGCTTTATAAGCATAAGGCGTCATTGCGATTAAGTTCTTTAAGGCCATTTGATCTAAACTTAACGGCGCTTCAATCACTTGCTCTTGTATTAACTCAAACTCAGCTTCAAGTTGCTCAACAAACTTATGAGGCTCATGTAAATTTACCTGTTCAAATAAAGCAGCTCTTAAATCATATAAATGCTTAGGTGCAGGCGTTACAACAATTAAATGTCCACCATGATTTAAAACTCGAGCAATTTCTGCTTGAGGAATTGGACTAAATAAACTCGTACAAACATCTACACAATGATCTTGAACGGGCAATGTTGCACCTGTTCCAACAATCCATGTTACTTTGGAATTTAGTTTTGCTGCACGTTGTACCGCTGTTTTAGCAATATCCACACCAATACAATGGTTAGTAACCGTTTGCATCGCATCGGTGTAATAACCTTCTCCGCAGCCAATATCTAAAATTACTTTTGGTTTAAGTTGCTGAAGTATCTCAACAACAGCTTGCTGTAATGGCTGGTAATAACCAGCTTGTAAAAATTCACGGCGCGCCAATACAGATTCAGCAGTATCACCTGGTGTTTTACTATGTTTGTGTTGAACCACATGAAGATTTACATAACCTTGTTTGGCCACATCATAGCTATGTCCTTGTTCACATCGCCATGTATTCTCCGCCAGATTTAACGATTGGCGACAAACAGGACACATCAACAAACTCATCTATTTTCTCCAGACATAAAAAAAGCTGGTCATCACCAGCTCTTTTCTCGAATCTTGGCTTAACGTAATTTTAACGTCATCAACCCTAACACAACGAGGAAAATAGTAATAATCCAGAAGCGGATTACGACTTGTGTTTCTTTCCAACCTTGCTTTTCATAATGGTGATGTAACGGCGCCATTAAGAATACACGTTTATTTCGCATACGTAATGAACCAATTTGCAAGAATACCGAAACAGCCTCCATCACAAATACACCGCCCATAATTGCAAAGACGATTTCCTGACGAACCATCACCGCAATCGTACCTAGCATCGCACCGAGCGCTAAAGCTCCGACATCACCCATAAAGACTTGCGCAGGATGTGCATTGTACCAAAGGAAAGCAAGACCAGCTCCGATCATTGCAGAGCAAATCACGACAAGCTCAGAAGTATATTTGACATATGGAATATGCAAATAATTCGCAAAACGAATGTCACCAGATAAATAAGCAAATACACCCAAACCCGCTGCAACCATAACGATTGGCATAATCGCCAAACCATCTAGGCCATCCGTCAGGTTAACTGCATTCGATGCACCATTAATCACAAGATAAGTGAAAACAATAAATGCTAAACCCAGCGGCACAACTGACAGAGGAATCGACAAATTCTTAAAGAAAGGAATCAGCAAATCCAGCATATTCGCTGTATGCACGGCACTATCCTGCTGTTTCGCAATCACATATAAGGCAATACCCGCTCCTAGAGACGCCACCGAAGTCCAAAAGAACTTCTTACGCGCAGGTAAGCCAGCATTGTCTTTATAACGGACTTTAATCCAGTCATCGGCCCAACCCACCGCACCAAACACCACCATCACACCAAGCACGATCCAAACATATGGATTGGATAAATCAGCCCACAATAGAGTACTGATCCCGATAGAGAGCAAAATGAGGATACCTCCCATCGTTGGGGTTCCCATTTTTTTGGCATGGTTTTCTGGCGCAAAAGAGCTCACAGCCTGACCATATTTTAATGCCTGTAATTTACGAATCATGACTGGACCTAAAACCAGTCCGATCGTCAGAGCAGTCAGCAAGCTCAACAAAGAGCGCAACGTTAAATAACGAACAACCTGAAACGAACTGTTATAGTCCGCCAATTGCTCAAATAACCATAACAACATTTAAATTTTCTCCATCAAATCAGCCATCAACGTTTCCATATGGGTATAACGAGACCCTTTAAACAGGAAACTCATGGACTGGGGTTGATGTGTTTGGACTAAATTAATTAAGAACGGTAATGCATCTGCTTGAGATGTAAAGGCGTGCAGTTTTTCAGAATCAGCCGCACCTTGTTGTGCAGCTGTAGCAAACTCACCAACAACAACCAAATGATCTAATGGTTGATCCACTAAATCTCGACCAAGATCATGATGCTCTTGCCAACTACTTTCACCGAGTTCACCAATATCACCCATCACCATGACTTTCAAACCTTGTTGCTGCAATAATACTTGTGCAGCCGCACGCATTGATGTTGGGTTCGCATTATAAGTATCATCAATGAAAAGATGATTTTGATGTTGGATAAAGTTCAAACGACCTTTGGCGCCCTGCGCTTGCTCTAAGCCCTCTACAATCTGATCAAGCTCAACCCCGATCGCGAGTGCAAATGCTGCGGCAGCAGCTGCGTTTTGCACATTATGCATCCCTGCAAAAGGTAAGTTCACTGCACGAACACCTTGTGGCGTATGCAAATTAAATTGTGCTGATTGAGGATGTAGTACGATATCCGTAGCAAATACATCACCGCCTTCGCCAAAACTTAAGATTTGATGTCCTTGCGCATTGAGACGAATGGTTGCACTAAAATCATCATGCGCAGGAACAATCGCAGTTCCATGATCCAAAATATGCGCGTAAATTTCAGATTTAGCACGACAGATGCCTTCTCGACCACCAAATTCACCCAGATGCGCTGTACCAATATTTAAAATACCAGCCACATGTGGTTGAACTAGATTTGAGGTGTAATCAATTTCACCTTGATGACTGGCACCTAACTCCATCACAGCAAATTGATGGTCTTGACGTAACTCAAGTAACATCATTGGCACACCTAAATCATTATTTAGATTGCCACGCGTGATCAGTGTCGGTGCCAAACGAGATAAAATACTGCCCAACATTTCTTTGGTCGTGGTTTTACCACTACTACCTGTGAGTGCAATCACTTTCAACTGCTGATTCTGTTGACGACGATATGCGCCCAAATGTCCAAGCGCTAATCGTGTATCTTTAACGATGAGCTGTGCAATTTCTGCATCGACTGGACGCTCAACAATGGCAATTTGACAACCTTGTGCAACCACTTGATCGACAAAATTGTGTGCATCAAATCGCTCACCTTTTAAAGCAAGAAAGACATCTCCAGCTTCGGCATGACGTGAATCTGTCAGAATACGTTTCACTTCACCTTTTGGGATTCTGGCGTTATGCCATTCACCTTGAGTTGCTTGTTGTAATTGTTCAGCTGTCCATGGTTCTAATGGAACAGTACTCGTCGTTGATGTATGCATACTTGTTATTACCTTTGAATCCTATTGTGCAGGATAAGCTGAATCTACTGCATGTGACTGTGCTGCAATTGCTGATTGCACCTCAACCACATCATCAAACCAATGACGAACCCCATCAATTTCCTGATAGTTTTCATGTCCCTTCCCAGCGATCACCACAATGTCACCGGCCTGTGCTTGATCAACAACAAACTTAATCGCCTCTCGACGATCATGAATTTCATGCATGGTATGTTGTGCAAAATGAATACCTTGTTTCATATCCGCAAAAATTTGCTCTGGATTTTCCGTGCGCGGATTATCCGAGGTCAAAATCACAGGATTAGCATGATCTAAAGCCGCCCGAGTCATCAAAGGACGTTTACCGCGATCTCGATCTCCACCACAGCCAAAGACCGCCCAAAGCTGCCCATTTACATGACGTTTTAATGTGGTTAATACTTGAATCAAGGCATCTGGAGTATGAGCATAATCAACAACAAATAATCGTTCTGCATCTTGGATGACTTGCATACGTCCTGGCGCGCCTTGCAATTGCGGAACAAATTGAACCAACTTATCCAAAGCAAAACCAGCACACTCCGCTGCAATCAAACTCGCCAATAAGTTTTCGACATTAAAATGTCCCAATAATGGACTTTGTACGGAATAAGAACCTGTTGGCGCAATTAAACTAAAACTCGCCCCACTCAAACGATATTGCAAATCAGCAATATGATAATCTGCAGAAGCCTGCGTTAAAGAATAGGTGAGGATCTTCGGTTGTGACGGATTGTTTTGAGCGGCATCCAACATTATATTTGCATGCGCATCATCCAAGTTGATCACAACAGCTTTGAGTGTTTTAAATTTAAATAATCGCGCTTTCGCTTCTGCATAAGCCTCTAATGTACCGTGATAATCCAAATGATCACGGCTTAAATTACTATAAACCGCAATTTCCAGATCACAGCCATTTAAGCGACCTTGTTCCAGTCCATGTGAACTGGCTTCTAACGCAACAAAACTCGCGCCTTGTTTTGCATAATCATGTAGTGCACTTTGCAGTTGTAATGCATCAAGTGTCGTATGCGTTGATGGTGTTAAATTCGGCAAAATCCCATTACCAGTAGTTCCCATCACCGCACAACCGTGGTGTTGTGACGTAATTAATTCAGCAATTAAACGAGAAATTGTTGTTTTGCCATTGGTTCCTGTGACCGCAATACCACGTAAGGGCTGCGTAGGATCAGTCAACTGCAAATATTGCTTCTGCCACTCCCCCATTAGATTTCGGACTTCAGGACAAACCCATTCTTTCTCTATCCCTAAAGCTGCTTCGCTAATGACAATTAACGCACCAGCATCCAAAGCATTTTGCGCAAATTGACGCGTTTTCTCAGGTTGGCTAAAACTATTTAAGGCGATAAAAATGTGCCCTGCTTCAACCTTACGGCTATCTAGACAGAAACCTTTGAAAGGCTGTGTATACCAAGCCGCATCTATGCTGATCGGATATATCTGTTGAAAACTAATCGACATAATTTACCTACGGGTTGGGTTTAATAGAAGTATCTAGTGGTTTATCTAAAGGCACATTTAACAAGCGCAACGACTCTTGCATAATTCTTGCAAATACAGGCGCTGCAACAAGACCACCATAGTAGCGACCTTGTGGATTTTCAACGACGACAATCATCGCTAAACGTGGGTCACTGACAGGTGCTACCCCAGCAAAAAGTGCACGATATTCAGTATTTGAATAGCCTTTTCGGTCTGCACGCAACTTATGTGCCGTACCTGTTTTACCGCCCACTCGATAGCCTGGAATCACGGCTTGTTTTGCCGTACCGCCCGGCATCGTCACTTGTTCAAGCATCAACAATACTTCATCAGCGATTTTAGGTGATACAACTTGTGTTCCTTCAGGTGGTTTATCTAGCTTACGCAGACTCAGTGGCATCTCAACCCCATGATTGGCCAACATCGCATAACCTTGCGCCAACTGAAGGATTGTGGCATTCAAACCATAACCGTATGCCATGGTACCAAGCTGAGAAGGGTTGATCTTATCCGCTGGATAGAGCAAACCCGCACTCTCACCCGGAAATTTCACATCCGAACGATGACCAAAACCAACGCGTCTAAAGAAAGAAGGAATGGTATCTTTTGGCAAAGATAGTGCAATCTTTGCTGAACCAACGTTTGAGGATTTAACAATGACGCCTGTAACAGTTAAAGCACCATAGTTATGCGTATCACGAATTGTATGCCAACCCAATTTCATTGAACCCGGTGCAGTATTGACGATTGTGTTTGGTGTGTATTTTCCACTTTCTAATGCCGCTGCAATAGTAAATGGTTTCATCGTCGAACCCGGCTCAAACATATCAATTGCGCCACGGTTACGCATCGCGTCTTTATTGCTCAAACCATTTTTATCATTTGGATTGTAGGACGGCCAACTGGTCATCGCCAGAATTTCACCCGTCTTTACATCCACTGCAATTGCGGTTGCAGAGCGGGCGTTATTTGCCACCCCCGCAGCAGTAAGTTCACGATACATGATGTATTGCAAACGCGAGTCGATACTCAGGGTAATATTTTCCCCAGACTCAACTTCCTTGATCACCTCAGAAACTTTTAAACGGTTGCCTTTCTTGTCACGAATGATTTTTTGCTCACCATCCACACCAGACAACTGTTTATTCAACTGCATTTCCAAACCTTCAATTCCACGTCCTTCACTGTTGGTTAGACCAATAATTTGAGCATTCGGTTGAGGTTGTGGGTAATAACGCTTATAACTTTTTTCTGCGTATACACCTTGGAAATTACGCTTAGTAATTAAATCAGCTTGCTGCGGCGGCACTTCTTTTTGCAGTACCAAATAGCGCGAACGTTGACGATCATTCATTTGCTTTCGAAGTGACTGGCGATCAATACCTACTGCATCTGCCAACTCATCTAGATTTAAATTTTTATCAGGCAACTGACGTTTCAATTTACGATTAGTTGGATCTTTTTTTAGCTCTTCAGTGATCTCATCAAATTGTTTTTTCGCTTCCCAATAATCTCTTGGGTCAATCACAATCTTCATGATCGGTGTGCTGATTGCCAAAGGCACACCATGACGATCACTAATCACGCCACGCATTGCCTCTAAACGTTCTGTACGAAGAATATTGGCATTTGCTTTATTCTGTAAAAAATCCTTATTCACAACTTGCACATAAAAGGCACGCGCAACCAACACCATAAAGCAAAGGAGCACAACACCCCAGAGCAAATAAAATCGCCACATATCGAGAGCAAGGGTTGGTTTTTCCGAAATGGATTGCTGTTTTTTTCGTATTGGTTTGCTTCGCTTATCTGCCATACAGCATGCCTTATTTATCTTGCTCTGAAGTCATAGGTAAAGAAATCACTACAGTTTGCGTAGCTGGTGGTGAAAACATTCGTAATTGTGTTACCGCACGCGAACCAATTTGGGCAGTCGCACCAAAAGTCTGTTGTTCAATCAGCAAACGTCCCCACTCTGCGTTTAAATCATCTCTCTCACGCATATAGGAACTCAAATCTCGATAATCATGACGATACTCAAACACCTGAAATACCACCATCATCGCACTGATAAACACCGATGCAACGAGTACAGCATAAACAATAACTTTTTTCAGTCCCTTTTTGCTGTTGGATACGACTTCGTCATCATTCTTGTTGTTCATTATTTGCCTTTTTGCTCTAAGCGCTCCGCAACACGAAGCCATGCACTACGCGAGCGAGGATTTGCCTTTACTTCTGCTTCACTCGCACGAATACGAGAAACTTTTTTCAATCGTCGAGTATCAACCTGCGCTTGGGGCATTCCCCAACCCGCGTCTTCAGCCAAGCTCGATTCTTTTTGAATAAATTGTTTGATTAAACGATCTTCCAAAGAATGAAAGCTAATCACGGCCAATTGCCCTTTTGGTTTTAATAATTCTACAGCTTGCGGTAAAAATACTTCAATATCATCTAGTTCTTTGTTAATCGCAATACGGATCGCTTGGAATGTACGTGTCGCAGGATGCTTATGCTTTTCCCATTTAGGGTGAGCAACTTTAACAATCTCAGCGAGCTGTGCTGTTGTTGTAATTTCACCAGCTTGTTTTATGGCTCTAGCAATACGGCGGCTATAACGCTCTTCACCATACTGATAGATAATGTTTGCTAATTTTTCTTCTTCTATTTCAAGCAACCATTCGGCCGCTGTCAAACCTTGCGAGTTATCCATTCGCATATCCAACGGTCCGTCATGCATAAAGCTAAAACCGCGCTCAGCTTGATCTAGTTGCGGAGATGACACTCCCAAGTCAGCCATGATGCCATCGACTTCAGTAATACCAATGTTGCTGAGTTCAGATTGAATATCTGCAAAACTTGCATGAATAATTTTAAAACGTGAATCTTCTTGTTCTAATTGTGCTGCAACTTCAAGTGCTTGTGGATCTTTATCAAAAGCATAAACACGCGCATTGGCATCTAATTTTGAAAGCAATAATTGAGTATGACCACCACGACCAAAGGTCGCATCAATAAAAATACCTGTGTCACGGCCTGCCAGTACGCCATCAACGGTTTCATGAAGTAAGACAGAAATATGCGACATAACTATGCAATCAACAGCTAAAAATGTAACTGCACATTATCACCTTGTTTTATGCCATCACCAAACGACTTTTTGTAGAGAATTCTTAACTTTTCATAGATAAAACCGTTTTCTTTCGATTTTTCACTCAATAAAAAAGCAAATACACGCTGTATTTGCTTTTTTAATCATTTCCCTTAAAGGCACACACTCAACATTTATGGTTTTTCGGCATAGATTTGATCAAAGATCGCACCATTTACAAAATGTGTTTTTTGCGCTTTTGCCCAGCCACCAAACACATCATTAATATTAAAAAGTTTGATTTTTGGAAATTGCTTAGCGTACTTTGCAGCAACTTGAGGATTACGCGGACGGAAATAATGTTTAGCTGCTAACTCTTGACCCAAGGGTGAATATAAAAAGTTTAAATATCCACGAGCCAGATTACGATGACCATTTTTATCTACCGTCTTATCAACGATAGCAACAGAAGGTTCAGCCAAGATCGAAATAGATGGATAAACAATCTCAAACTTATCCTGACCTAAACCTTTGGTGGCTAGTAGTGCTTCATTTTCCCAAGACAACAATACATCACCGATACCTCGCTCAGCAAAGGTAGTCAACGAGCCTCGCGCACCTGAATCTAGAACTTTGACATTTTGATAAAGTTTTTTGACCAATTCACGTGCTTTTGCATCATTACCATTTGGTTGTTTAAGCGCATATCCCCAAGCAGATAAATAAATCCATCGCGGTGCACCACCTGTTTTTGGATTGGGTGTAATAATTTCCACACCCGCTTTGGTTAAATCGTTCCAGTCTCGAATATTTTTAGGATTGCCTTTCCGAACAAGGAAAACAACAGTTGAGGTATATGGGGCTGAATTATCTTTAAACTGATTTTGCCAGTCTTTGCGAATTAACCCCGCATTTACGATTTCATCAATATCGTTTGCCAAAGCTAAAGTCACTACATCAGCTTGTAGACCATCAACAACGGATCGCGCTTGCTTTCCTGAACCGCCATGTGATTGCTTAAAATCAACCTCTTGACCTGTTCTAGATTTCCAATATTGTCCAAAAGCCTGATTGTATTCTTGGTAAAATTCACGTGTTGGATCATAAGATACATTCAAAAAAGTGGTTGCCGCCTGCGCTGCACCATTTAAACCAAAGCCAAGCAATGCGATCGCAAATATCTTTCTCATTTATACAGCCCCTAACTCATAAATATTCACACCACTATATTTCAGATAAAATATTTTACAATCAACAACTTATATTAATATAATATCTATTATGCTTAATTTTAGATATGCTAACTTTTCATATAGATAACAGTAAAATGAAAGTTCAAAAATAGATAATGCTCCTTAAATCTTCGGTCTCCATGTTTTCTACATATTTGCTTGCTAAATTTGACTTGCATACAAACTAGCCACACAGCTATAAATATTGAGTAGAAATTTACTGGAAGTTTATCTTTTTTGTAAAAAGTGTGACGTAGTTCTACTTTTTTATTAAGATTTATGTTTGAATCGTATCATTAAAGCAATATTATATTTGTTTAGTTAGTCTTGTAGACTCGAAATCATGAAGGGGATGTTAGCAATGCGAGCATTAAAATTGAAAAAAACACTATGCTTAAGCGTATTTTTAGTCTGCTCTGTACAGATGGGTCATGCTGCTGCAATCAAAGAAAGTAATAACATAAAATCAGTAGACAAATCTTCTTCTCTTATTGTTAAAGCACTTGATCAACAGAAACGTAATACAGCGATGATTCCATCAACTAATGATGAGATCAAAATGCTCAATACGATTCGCGCAACGCCAAGCCAAAATTTCTTTGCTAGCCAACACGAGCGTTTTTCACGCTTTGTTCAAACGATTTTCCAACCGCATAATTCTTAATACTTTAAATATGTAACCCCTCGCATGTTTAAATGTGCCTAGTCATTCCGTGACTAGGCTTTTTCGTTATAATAGTTTCAATTTCTAATTTTAAATCCGATCTCTTATGAAAGTCCGTACTCGTATTGCTCCCTCTCCTACAGGTTTTCCACATGTAGGTACTGCTTATATCGCGTTATTTAACTTATGTTTTGCAAAACAGCATGGCGGAGAATTTATCTTACGTATTGAAGATACGGATCAACTTCGCTCTACCCCTGAATCTGAGAAAATGATCTTAGATTCACTACGTTGGTTAGGCCTCAACTGGTCAGAAGGTCCTGATGTCGGAGGCCCTCATGCACCATACCGCCAATCAGAGCGTATGGACATTTATAAACAATATGCATTAGAGCTCGTTGAAAAAGGTCACGCTTTCTATTGTTTTGCCACTGCTGAAGAGCTTGATCAAATGCGTGCTGAACAGCAAGCGCGTGGTGAAACACCAAAATATGATGGTCGTGGATTGAAGCTTTCTACTGAAGAGGTACAACGTCGCCTTACTGCTGGTGAGCCGCATGTCATCCGTATGAAAGTACCTGAAGAAGGGATTTGTAAAATTAATGACCTACTCCGTGGAGAAGTTGAAATTCCATGGGCACAAGTTGACATGCAAGTTCTGTTAAAAACAGATGGTTTACCAACCTATCACCTTGCAAACGTTGTAGATGATCACTTGATGGAAATCACGCACGTACTCCGTGGCGAAGAATGGTTACCATCGGCACCAAAACATCAGTTGCTTTACCAATATTTTGGTTGGGAAATGCCAACGCTTTGCCATATGCCATTATTACGCAATCCAGATAAATCAAAACTCTCTAAACGTAAGAACCCAACTTCAATCAATTACTATCGTGACATCGGTGTTTTACCAGAAGCATTGCTCAACTATTTAGGTCGCATGGGCTGGTCAATGCCTGATGAGCGTGAAATCTTCACGCTACAAGACATGATTGAGAACTTTGATGTGCAACGCGTGTCATTGGGTGGTCCAATCTTTGATGTCGAGAAACTAAACTGGCTCAATGGTCAGTGGATCAAAGGCCTGACTCCAGGACAATTGCTTGATCGTTTATTGGCATGGAAAAGTGATCGTCAAACATTAGAAGATATTGCTGCTGCAATTCAACCTCGTATCAACCTACTTTCTGAAGCCGTGAATTGGGCTGGTTTCTACTTCAACCACATGCCACAAATCAGCAAAGCGCAGTTCGAAAGCAAGAAGTTGACCGAAGAACAGGTTCGTCAAAGCCTACAATTTGCGATCTGGCGTTTAGAAAGTCAGTTTACGTGGAACAATGACACCGTAAGTCAAACATTGATGGATTTGGCTGCACAAATGGAAATTAAATTACGCGACTTTATGCCAGCATTCTTTATTGCGATTGCAGGCTCAACCAGTTCAACGCCTGTAATGCAAGCAATGGTAACAATTGGTCCTGATTTAACTTTCGCTCGCTTACGCAATGCACTTGAAATTGTTGGTGGCCCAAGCAAGAAAGAACTGAAAGTTTGGGAAAAGTTAAATGAATCGCTAAAATTGCCGAAAAATGATGCAAATAGTGAGACTTAATTCAGTTTAATCATTGACGTGTGAGCGCAATCCCCCTAATATTGCGCTCACACAAACTGGGGCCATAGCTCAGTTGGTAGAGCGCTACAATGGCATTGTAGAGGTCAGCAGTTCGATCCTGCTTGGCTCCACCAGACATTTTGTGTTGCCTCATCTGTCCCTATCGTCTAGAGGCCTAGGACATCGCCCTTTCACGGCGGTAACCGGGGTTCGAATCCCCGTAGGGACGCCATTTTCTATATAAAAATTATAAAATGATCTTTTTCAACTAATCATTCACTCATTCAGATTGCACATTTTCGAATTTTCCATAAAATAGCCGCTTCTCTATGCTTGGACAAATTGTCGTATGCAATCTTCCAACTCAAATGCGAATCCAGAATCCAAAACATTAAAACGTGCAATGAGCACACGACACCTTGTTATGCTTTCCTTAGGTGGTGCAATTGGTACGGGTTTATTTTTAGGTTCTGGCGAAGTTATCGCTCAAACCGGCCCTGTCGGTGCAATTATTGCCTATATCTTAGGTGGTCTAATTGCTTACATGGTCATGCTATGTTTAGGTGAACTTGCTGTACATATGCCTGTAGCAGGATCTTTTGGTGCATACGCGCAAAAATACATTGGTCCAGGCACTGGCTACATGATTTCTTGGGTCTATTGGCTAACATGGACCGCAACTCTTGGTACTGAATTCACTGCCGCAGCATTGCTCATGCAAGAATGGTTTCCCCATATTTCGATGTGGATTTGGACTATTATTTTTGCTGTCACCATTTTAGGACTCAACCTAACATCGACGCGCATGTTTGCGGAGTCAGAGTTTTGGTTAGCATTGGTCAAAGTTGTAACCGTCATTGCCTTTATTATTCTCGGTTTACTTGCAATTTTTGGTTTGATTCCATTCCATGGCTCAGAATCAGCACCGTTGTTCCATAATTTAACCGCTCACGGCTGGTTCCCTCAGGGCTTAGTCCCGATCTTTACCACCATGCTAATTGTGAACTTTGCCTTTTCAGGAACTGAATTAATCGGTGTTGCTGCAGGTGAAACCAAAGACCCTGCGGTCAATGTACCGAAAGCAATTAACGCAGCGATTTGGCGCTTATTAATTTTCTTTGTAGGTACCATTATCGTCATCAGCGCATTACTTCCTTTCCAAATCGCAGGTCTGGGCGGTGAAGGCGTGAGTAGCAGCCCTTTTGTTACAGTATTCAATTACATTGGTATTCCTTATGCCGATGACATTATCCGTTTCGTAATCATCACTGCATTGCTTTCAGCAGCCAACTCTGGGCTTTATGCCGCTTCACGTATGATGTGGTCATTGTCAGATCAGCGCCAGTTACCAAGTGTTTTCTCTAAACTTTCAAAGAGTGGAACACCGATTATTGCATTGGTTGTGACCATGTTCGGCGCGATCCCTGGCTTATTGTCAGAACATTTTGCACCTGAAACGATTTTCAAAAACTTATTAGGTGTCGCTGCTTTCACGATGGTGATTGTATGGATGAGCATTTGCTGGAGCCAATTCAATTTCCGTCGCCAATGGTATAAAGCTGGGCACTCAGCAAAAGATTTAAAATTTGCTGCACCGCTATATCCTATTGTTCCAATTCTAGGCTTCATCTTCTGTTTTATTACAGGTTTAAGTATGGCAGCTGATCCTGAAATGCAAGCAGGTTTTATTGGATGTTTATTGTTTATTGCTGCGTGTTATTTAAGTCACTATGTTTTCTATCGTGATCGCACATAATCTCGACCTTCAAAAAAATGCAGCTCTGGCTGCATTTTTTATATCTATAACAATCATGATAAAAATCTAATTTTCTCACTTAAATCATTATTTTTGATTATTTATTCCACGATATGCGTTATTTTTAAACACTTATTCACTTTTTTTAGATTTTCTTTAGAAAAGTGTTTGACACCCTATCTAATTCAACCTAATATACGCCCACCTCTGAAACGTCCCTATCGTCTAGAGGCCTAGGACATCGCCCTTTCACGGCGGTAACCGGGGTTCGAATCCCCGTAGGGACGCCAATATTCAGATGTATGCCTCATATAAGTCCCTATCGTCTAGAGGCCTAGGACATCGCCCTTTCACGGCGGTAACCGGGGTTCGAATCCCCGTAGGGACGCCAAATTCAAAAAAGCCACTGCATTGACAGTGGCTTTTTTATTATTCGTTTCCAATTCCAACTTGAACTTCTAAGCGGCCAGATTGCACGCGTAAACCACGAATTTCAAATTGATCAACCAATTGCTGTACTAGCTCACGACTTTCTTGCAGGATATTCAAACCCGGCAGAATACTAAAATCGGTGAGGTTTAATAATTTATCTACCATCCAAGAACGGTTGTTAATAAAATCAATAAAACCCGCTTCTTCGAGGTCGATATACCACAAACGATGACCTTCTTTTTGAATTCCCGGCACATCACGAATAAGGTGATTGATGAGAAAAGGAATCGGTAATGAGTTAATCACTTCAAAGCTGACATTTCCAACTCTACGCGTCGCCCAATTGGTCAGCGTTCCACCATGACGAATTTGCAAATCAAGGTGTTCATCGACTTGCCGCAAACGTAAATATTTTTCCTGACCAATACGGCATTCAAGCACATTAAATTCTAAAGAGAGTCGATAGAGGAAACGGCGATAATGTCCATCAAGTTCAATGTGAAAGCGATCATTGCCACATTCAATTTTGATATCATCAATCTCGGAGCGATCCATACGCTTACGAATCTGATTATTGAGCAGCATTTCAGGTAAATATAAGGTCAGAGAGCCTTTCCCAAGCGATGCTCTTGCCATTGCAAGTGCAACTTGTCGTGCAGCCTCACTGGTTTCTGAGACCATATCTCGTACAGAATTTCTCACCCCTTCAACGCCACGTTTGGTATGGTGAGTCACTTGATCCAGTGCACCCAATGCTGCATCAGCAACACCTGCAATATTGCGAGAGGTATCACTTGCAAATTCAACAGCATCTTGTGCGTGCTGTAACGTTTTATAGATTAGTCGACGTGATAAAGATGGTTTATCCGTTGCGTCTTCATCTGCAGGCATAATATCGAACATTGCCTTTTTATCATCTTGTCGATTCAAGATGCTCTCCCTCTTCCCTTTCTTACTGGCTCACTTCTTATGAGCTGCGATCTGCTTTCTGAACTTATTAGATGTTTTTATGTAGATTAGCATGCAACGCATCGCCGTTTGCGTCTTTTTGTTGCAAAGCTTCAAATTATTTAAACACTAAATTGCTCTTATTTTGTTCATAAAATATTACTTTTCAAGTTTCTCTTGCTCGGCCTGTTCGTGCAGAAAAATCTGTTGGTCACGTATGCTTTTATATTCTACAAATTTCTGCTGTATCGATTGAACACGCGTTATAAGAGAATCATCATCAAAATATCTCGCCTCTCTTAAAGCGACCCATGCAGCCTGCATTTTTTCAAAATCATTACCTTTTTCTAGCTTCGGTTTCATCCAATCAAATAAAGCTTGCACACGTTGGTAATGTTCAAATTGATAAGCAAATAACCCGCTGGAGAGTGCAATTTCTGGTAACTGCCCAATCAAAAGCTGTTTCACCTGTTGTAACTGTAAGTTCTGTTGTTCAAGATAAATTTCAACAATGTCTCGATAAAACCATACCGCAAAATCGATCATCTGCTGGACAATTTCATCCCGACATTCATATAAATGATGTCGTTCAGGATGCTGTTTATTTAAACGACCGTCGCCAAGATAAGCACTTAGACCTTGCTCCAAGATCAATTGTAATTGTCCCAAATCCAGAGCTTGCTGTTCTATCGGCTCAATTTTAGAAAGTGATTGAATGAGATGTGCTGAATCAATAGGAGGCTGCAATGAGTTTAAAATATCTGGATCTTGCTGGATTGAAATCCACAGGAATTTAAGTAATTGTTCAGAGCTGTCAATTTCACTCGAGCTTAATAGTCGCTGCAATGCAGACCGCATCGCTTGAGATTGGCTAAGGCTCTCAAACACATCATGATCATGTAATAGTTGAGGCGCACTCGCAATAAGTTCTTTGCTATAAGGAATATAGAAATCTCTCGCACCAAAAATTCCACCTAATGATTTCCCCAGTGAGTTTAACCCTCGACCAACATCGGAGAATACATTGGTTTCAATGGCTCGCGTTTGCAGCAGTTGTTGCGGTAATAATGCGGTGATTGCACGATCTAATAATTTTTTATAGCTCTTCTGATCGATAGGCTTTTCATATTTGCACAATAAATCAAGCGTATATTCCACATCACTCACATGCGCTTTGTATTCACCTTGGCGACGATTAAGCAAACATTCGATATAGCCGTAAAAAGCGACTTCATTGGGCTGCGTAGACTGTCTCTGTGCCCATTCGTATTGTTGGATAGCTTGATTATATTGCTGAGCACCTGCGTAGGCCTTTGCAAGAGCAATTGCATGTTGGGCGGTCGGATATTTTTGCAAGAAATAGAGAAGCAATTCAATTTTAGGTAGTTGATCTAGACACTGATCTAAATGACGCAAAAAAACATTAATTTGCTGTTGTGTGGGTTCTGGTGTGATGAAGTTTAATCTATACATTAAACACTGCTCATACCAAGCATGTTTCCGTGCATGAAACTCATACGCTGGAATAAACTCATCTTCAATCAGTTGAATAAGCTGAGTGTTATAAAAAATATCTTCCTCAGTTTCATGTTGGAACTTCCACTGTTTTGGCAGGGTCATTTTGAATAGTCTTAAAATAAAATTCGCACTTAAGTCAGGACTATCCATACTCACCAACATCAATTTATCTTGCGTTGATAAATGCTCTTTCCCCTTTTCAATCCGAGACAAACGCAATTTTAAAATTTTAGTGCTTAACATGCGTTTCCTTTCACACCATTCAAAAAATCCTAAAATCAAATTAGCATGACTCGTAACAGCATGGCGACTAGCTTTAGACGAGCTGTATAAATGCTTTTTTGATTCAAAATCCAGAGATGGGCTTACAGATCAAAGTTCAAAATAAGTAAATTTATGTATTTGAATAACTCATAATTTTAGCTTTTGCATAATTTTAGCTAAAATAGCCAAAACACAATAGGAAACCTTTATGCAATATCGTTGCCCTAAATGTCAAAGCGTCAAAATAATGCCTGTCAGTCAGGGTACAAATAGCCCTCGTCCCAACGTTCCAAAAAGCTTGGTTCTTTTAGTGCCTGCGATTTTTATTCTATTGATCTTGGTTGTGATCAGTATTGGGATGTGGATTTTCGGTAATGGTGCAGGTCAGACACTGCAAATTTCGACTGTGGTCGTCTTTGCTGTCTGTGTGATTGCAGGCGTTCTTTTCTGGCGTGATTTACCTGATTTCAAAATCTCAATGCAAGCTTTTATGCAAGCACAAAAGCATTGGAAATGCCGTGACTGCAATCATGAGTGGCAAAACTAATACGACATTTCACTTTCGATCTGCTCACATCAACTTAATGCTGATGTGAGTGTTCTGGTTCAGCAATCTCATCATGTTGATGACTATACTGACAATTCATTTCTGCATCATCTTCAATCTGCAAGGTTACCTCAGCAATGCCATGCTCATGTGATAGCATTTCTGTCGCTGCACGATGTAACTGATTACGATCAGCATTCGGTGCGAAAAGATGGACGGTTAAATGAATATTTTTCGATGTAATTGCCCAAACTTTTAATTGGTGAATGCTTTCGACACCATCCAACGAGAGTAAATCACTTCGCAATTTTTCAATATCAACTTCTTCGGGTACACCTTCCAATAAAATATTAATGCTCTGTCTGAGTAATATCCACGTTCTCGGCAATACCCAGAAACCAATGGCAACCGCAATAATCGTATCGACCCAATACCAGTTGGTATAATAAATCACAATCGCACCAATGATCACACCGACAGAACCGAGCGCATCACTCAGAACTTCCAAATAAGCGCCTTTCATATTTAGGCTTTCTGCAGCGCTCGACATTAAAATCTTCATGGAGATTAGATTAACCACCAGCCCTAACGATGCCACAATCAACATACCAACACTTTGAATCTCTGGTGGTTGAGTAAAACGCTGATACGCTTCGTAGAGAATGTAAATCGCGACAAAAAATAACATCGCCGCATTAAATAATGCTGCCAAAATTTCAAAACGCTGATAGCCAAATGTACGTTTATCATCGGCTGGGCGTTTTGCAATTTTAATCGCAACTAAGGCAATCGCTAATGCAGCAGCATCGGTAAACATATGTGCCGCATCAGAAAGTAATGCCAAACTTTGCGTGATTAAACCTGCAACTACCTCAACAATTAAAAAAGTTGAGGTCAAAACTAAAGCGATTGTCAGCTTTTTGGCGTTGCCTTCGGTGACAACTGCATGACTATGGTCATGCCCTTGATGTCCACTCATGTTGGACTCCTTATAATTGTGCAAGAAAGTGTATTTCTTTTCTTGCTTACACTGCCTCTAATTGAGAATTAAATCAAATGCTATATGTACAGCTACCCTTTGCTTTCAGCGATCCATTTTCACGCCATAAAGTCGAGGGTAGAATTCTTGCTTAGACTAGGTCAGCTCTGACCTAGTCTAAGACTCTTTTTAAAACAAAGCTGAATTGATCAATAACGCTATCAGCAGCATCCATGCCGTCTAGCTAGCGCGTACAAATGCTAAGCTTCAATATGATGACGATCTAACTTAGTTTTAGCTTCATTCATCCAACGATATACGACAGGTAAGATCAACAAGGTCAGTAAAGTTGATGAAATAATCCCACCAATCACCACAGTTGCTAAAGGACGCTGCACCTCTGCACCAGTACCAGTCGCAATTGCCATTGGAATAAAGCCAAGCGAAGCAACAAAAGCCGTCATTAATACAGGACGTAATCTTAAGATTGCTCCCTGCCATGTGGCTTTATGCACATCAAACTGCTCACGAAGTTCTTTAATAAAACTCAGCATCACAAGACCATTCAGCACGGCGACACCAGAGAGCGCAATAAAACCAACACCTGCTGACATCGACAAGGGAATATCGCGTAACCACAGCGCCACCAAACCGCCAGATAGGGCAAATGGCACGCCACTAAACACCAGCAAGCTTTCTTTAAAGTTATTAAACACCGCCATCAACAAAACGAAGATCATCAGCAATGCCAATGGCACCACAATCTGCATTCTGGCTTTTGCCGAGGCTAGATTTTCAAACTGACCGCCATAACCAAGCCAATAACCGCTTGGTAATTTTTGCTGAGATAATTTCTGCTGCATTTCACCCACAAATGAGCCCAAATCACGGTCGCGTACGTTGGTGGTGACCACAACACGGCGTTTGCCATTTTCACGGCTGACTTGCGCCAAGCCTAAAATATTCTCAACTTTTGCCACGTCTTGTAGTTTGATCAAACCACCATTCGGCAGCTGAATCGGCAGCATGGCCAGTTGCTGCGGCGTACGCATCCCATCATCCAAACGCACTACAAAATCAAAACGACGGTCACCCTGTAAAATCTGCCCAACACTTTGCCCACCAATACTTGCAGCAACCAAATCCTGAATGGATTTCACTGATAAACCGTATTGCGCAGCCAATGCATGGTCGATATCGACATTGAGTAAAGGTAAACCATCAGTTTGCTCAACCTTCACTTCACTCGAACCTGTGATGGTTCTCAAGGTTTGAGCAACTTTTTCTGCTTCTTGGTTCAATACCTGCATATCATCACCAAAAATTTTCACCCCAATATCACTACGCACCCCTGAAATCAGTTCGTTGAAACGTAATTCAATCGGTTGTGAAAACTCACTGTTGTTGCCTGGAATTTTCTCCACATAGGCCAACATTTTGGTCCGAAGCTCGTCGATGGTTTCCGATTTATCGGGCCATTGATCACGCGGCTTTAACAAAACGATTGAATCAGAAATATTAGGGGGCATCACATCCGTTGCCACTTCGGCTGTACCCGTACGGGCAAAGATCGCTTTGATCTCAGGAAACTCTGCGAGTAATTGCTTCTCAACACTTTCCTGAATCTTCAGGGATTCTTCAATTCCTGTACTTGGTGCACGCATCAACTGTAAAGCAAAGTCACCCTCACTCAGTTGTGGCGCAAACTCACTACCGACACGCGAACCAATCGCAGCGGTGAGTACCAAAATAGTCACCGCACCAGCCACAACCACATAGCGGAAAGCATAGGCTTTATCCAGCAAGGATTTATAACCGTTTTTTAAGGCGGCCATCCAACGGCTTTCTTTCTCTTTGACCTCACCGGTAACAAATAATGCCACCGCAGCAGGGACGAAAGTCACCGATAAAATAATCGCACCGATCAAGGCCAAGACCACCGTCATTGCCATTGGATGGAACATTTTCGCTTCGACACCTGCCAGTGCAAAGATTGGCAAATACACCACCATAATGATGATTTGTCCAAAAATCAGCGGACGTCGTGCCTGTTTTGCCGCCAAGAAGACTTCGGTAAAACGTTCAGAACGGGTCAGGAGCCGACCTTTATGGTGTTGAGCCTCTGCCAGCCGTCGGATACAGTTTTCGACAATCACCACCGCACCATCGACGATAATACCGAAGTCCAATGCGCCTAAACTCATCAGGTTGGCACTGATTTTCTGCTCCGCCATCCCTGTCAGGGTAAACAGCATGGATAAGGGAATAATACAGGCGGTAATCAATGCCGCACGGAAGTTACCTAAGAACACAAACAGGATCACAATCACCAAGATTGCGCCTTCAATCAGGTTCTTCGCCACCGTCTTAATGGCTTTATCAACCAAGTTACTGCGGTTATATACTGTTTCGACCACCACCCCTTCAGGTAATGAACGTTTGATTTCCTGCATTTTGCTGTCGAGTGCTTGAGCGATGGATTTACTGTTCTCACCCATCATCATCATCGCGATACCCAGTACGGTTTCTTCACCGTTATAGGTGGCACCACCTGTTCTCAGATCATGTCCAATCGAAACTGTTGCAACATCGGCAACATGAATCGGCAAGCCATTCTTGGTACTGACCGTGACATTCTCAATGTCTTGTACGGTTTTCAACATCCCCGGAATACGTACGGTAAGCTGCTGACCATTTTCTTCAATAAAACCCGCACCGCGGTTTTCATTATTTTCAGTGAGTACAGTTTGCAAATCGGTTAAGGGAATTTGCAGTTGTTGCAAACGTTTCAGATCGGGGGAAACCACATAGGTCTTGTTATATCCCCCAATGGTATTGATTTCAGCAACACCTGGCACACGTTGTAATTGAGGACGAACAATCCAGTCCTGAATTTCACGCAGGTCCATAGCCTCATAAGGCGTACCATCTGCCTTTTTGGCATTCGGTTCAGCCTTGATCACCCATTGATAGATCTCGCCTAGCCCCGTTGAAATCGGTGACATTTGTGGATCAATATCATCAGGCAAAGCACTCTTGGCTTCCTGTAAGCGCTGGTTAATCAGCTGGCGTGCCCAATAGATATCGGTACCATCTTTAAAGATCACCGTGACTTGGGACAAGCCGTAACGCGAGATGGAACGGGTTTGTTCCAAGTTCGGAATACCCGACATGGCATTTTCAATCGGATAAGTAATGCGTTGTTCAACCTCAGGGGCAGTGAATCCTCCCGCCTGACTGTTAATCTGCACCTGCACGTTGGTAATGTCAGGTACGGCATCAATCGACAGTTTTTGGTAGCTATAAATACCGACCCCGATCCATGCCACCACAAACAGCATGACCCAAATCGCATTGCGGATTGAAAACTGAATAATCCGATCAAACAGGCCTTCCGCGGGAGGAAGCTGCAACTTATCTTTAGTGTCCATGCTCAGCCTCTCCCTTCTCGATCTCAGATTTCAAAAGGAAACTGCCTTGACTGACATATTGTTGCTTTTCAGTCAGACCCGATTGGATTTCCACCCACTGCCCATCACTTGAGTAATTACCCAGTTGTACAGGTGTTGGAGTGAAATGCATTTGGTCTTTCTCTTGCTTAGCGACAAAAACCGTGGCTTTACCCTCGATCTGCTGAATCGCCCCTTTGGCAACACGAAGCACAGGCTTCTTGTCCGTACCATCTAATAACACGTTTACCATCAAATTAGGTCGAAGTTCTTTGGCTGGGGTTAACACTTTGGCACGCACCTGCAAACGACCTGTCTGCGTATCTGCTGCGGTGGTCAAAGTCTGGATTTGTGCTTTAAAGCTATTATTGGTTTGCAGCGACTTAAACTCGATCTGCTGATCTGGTTGGACATTGATGTTATTGACGCTTGGTAAAATAAACTCAATCCAGAGTTGATCCAGCTGATCAATCACAAATAACTGCTTATCTGCGGTAATTTGCTCTCCCACCACAATATCTTTCAGACTCACCACACCGCTTAAAGGTGCAGTCAAGACATAGCGACCCTGACTGCCACTGGATGCGCCCAAGGCAGATAACCGGCTACGTGCAGCTTGTACCTGAATCTGTGCCTGACGATAGGCATTGTAGGCACGTTGATAATCCTGACGTGCAGAAACCCCTTGTTCCCAAAGTTGTTTTTCACGTTGATAATCTTGCTGTGCAAGCGTTAAAGCTTCTTGTGCAATACTTAAATTAGCCTGCTGATCTACCAGATCAGGGATAAATAGAGTGGCTAAAACTTGCCCTTTCTTGACTTGTTGGCCAAGTACCGCATTGACACTTTCCACACGTCCGGCAAAGGTTGCTGAAACATGCGCTTGCTGATCGGTATTGGTCACCAGTTTTGCTGGGTAAGCAAATTGCTGTCCGACTTCACCCACACCAACCTGAGCCAGCTTAACCCCATATTCAGTCATCTGTTTTGGGCTGAGATTTAAGCTACCTTCCTCACTTTCAGCCTGTCCAGCCTCACCTTCTGTATGTCCTTCCTCACCTTCGCCATGACTATCAGCTGCTGCATCACCGCTGGCTTTGTTCTTGCCAGTGAAAAATAATAACGCGCTCAGGACTAAGCCAACGGCAATAACCAGAATGACCCAGAACCACTGCTTTTTAGATTTATTTGTCGACATTATTCTGCTCCTACTACAGCGGGAAGGTTATTGGTATCTTTCCAGAGGGTTTGATTAATCTGATTTAAGGCATCACTTGAACTCACCATACTCGGCTCAATTCCTAGTGCTAAACTTTCTGCATCAATTTGCTTTTGCCATGCACTCTTGAGTAACTGCACTTTATTTAAACGTTGATCCTGCAATTGCATGGTGGCTTGCTGCACATCAGTAATGGCATATTTACCGACTTTGAAACCGAGCAACATTTTCTCTTGTACCGTTTCAGACAATGGAATTTGTCGTTGATTGACGAGATCGAACTGTTGTTTCAACCCCGCCAACTCTGCTGTTAAGGTCTGAATCGCATTCAAGTTCTGCTGCTTGTAAAACTGTTGCTGTTTGACCAGTAAATCTTGTTTGGCATTGGCAATTCGCAATGAATACTGTTGACGATTAAAAATATTCAACGGGATATCGATACCCACTCGGAACTTGTTATCGGTCGAGTTTGTTTCAGCACTTTTACTTTGCACCATGCCTAAATTGACGGTCGGATTCGGTCGATTGGATACTTTTAAATAATCGATATTGGCTTTTTGACGTACAATATCGAGTTGAATAGCACGCTCAAATAAATTGTTCTGCAAATAATCTTGCAAATCATTTTGTTGTGGCCAGACATTGCTTGCCTGAGTAGAGAAGCGGTTATCGGTACTGCCCCACAGATTTGCCAATTGACGCTTTGCAGTGGCTAAGGAGAGTTCGGTTTGTTGAAACAACCGTTGATTTTCAATATGCGCCATCAAGGTACGGTCTAAATCGACCTGCGCAATGCTGCCCGCTTTGAGTCTTAAGCGAGTTGCATCCAAAGTATCCTGACTGGTTTTTAACTGTGCCTGAACCACATCATGTTCCAGCTCTAGCACCACGACTTGCGACCACAGATATTTAACTGCTAACTCAAGTTGCGCATTGTAGAGTTCCTGATTAAGCCCCACTTGAGATGCTTGTACATCGGCAAGCTTAACCGCAGCACGACGTTGACCAAAAATGTCTAATTTTTGTGAAACACCAAATTCCAGCTCTTTGTCTTTGCCCGACCTAAAGTCGGTTTGCTGAATAGAAATACTTGGATTCGACCATAACCCCGCTTGTTTTACATTGGCCTCAGCGATTCCTTGCTGTGTTTGCCACACCCCTGTGCCTGCCTGATATTGTTTCACATCCTGCAAGATTTGCTCAAAATTCAGATTGCGTTGTGCAGCTTTGCTTACAGGCTGCTGATTCGCATCCAGTAAAGATTCTGCGGCAATGGATGGACTCAAAATGGCCGTGCTTAAAGCAAGTGCCAACACTGACCACTTCAATGACAATTGAGTACGATTTTTTTGCGTACGCTGCTCAACTGCATGAATACGCTGATTTAAACTAGAAGACATATAAAGCCCCGCAAAGTAATAAGAATGCGGTGGGCTATTTTTCGGCTACCCCACCTATAGCGGGGTAAAAAGCGGCGGTGGATTCAGTTCAAATAAATGAGGAGACTGGTAAGAGTTAGACCAGTAATATTTTTGTTCTAATTCATGTATTGTTAAAATAGGGTCATCAAGCTGTTGCTGAGCCTCAGTCACCACCACATGGAAACATGAAGGTAAATGATCATGATGATCTTGCAAGCTTAGAGGCATGGGCAAATCAGCATCTTGGTCATTAACCAAAGTAGATTGTGTATCAACCTGCTGATTTTCAGGAATATGATGACCAAAATGGGTTAATACAGAAGTTTTTGCATTGATATTTTCATGGCCGCAATACGCCGCTGCCACATTCCACAAACTTTGGAATATGAACAAACTGAGTAAGACGGTGATAAAAATACTAAAACGACGCAAAAATTTCTCTTTAGACAAAAATTGCTCAGGTGGCACTATAGCATCTAAACTTGATGTAATAAAATTACATTGTTCGACTAAGCAATAAAAAAATAATATGACTTCATAGCGTAAAGCTTATTCGGTCATCGTACAAAATATAGATACATCATCGGATGAAAACCAGCAACAGAAGTTACTGGTTTCCAAACCTACTAGCCATCATTAACACTTATGCTGAACAGTCGTATGATGACTCTTTTTCTCTACTTGAGCTTTTGTTTCTTTCTGAGCATTAAGATTTTTTTCTAAGAAAATCAACCCACCATCGGCCTTTGCGACAGTCGCGGAAAGAAGTAAAACAACCAACAATACTTTTGCATTTAATTGACTAAACATAATCATCACCTTATCTAAAATAGGCTCTGTTCAATTAAACTTTTGGGCGAAACACCAAAATAAAACGAACAAAGCGACATATATTTATGAGTTCAGTCATGCCTTGAAATTCAAAGTTGATTTCAAGCACAGACTTAAATCTCAAAACTGCTATTCCTTAAAACAAACTAAATACAGAAGGAATAACACCAAATAGCCTCAGCTCTTCAAATAGCTGAATGAAAGCTGCGATCCAGAGAAACCAGACCACTTGTACTAAGAAAACACGAAAGTGTTTGGGCGAAACTTGATAATATTCAGGCTCTTTATAATTCTTGAGACTGGGAATAAAACGAGGTATTTGATTGCAATAAACTAAATATTCGCTCCCATATTTTTTACTCAAAAATTTTTCTTCTTGGCGTATCACATAATGGTAATAGCAGAAGAAATACAGAGAGAATATCACTGGGAAGAAGAACGTCTCCGTTAGAAACATGATGCCGAGACCACCTAAATAACTAAATAGATAAAGTGGATTTCGACAGAGTGAATACGGCCCTTGAGTGACTAATCGGCTATTCTTATAGCCAGAAATGTAAATACTGCACCAGATTCTTCCCATTATCCCTAAACCAACAAAGAGCCACCCAAAGAACCATAGAATGTGTTCTACAAATGGAGCTTGGAAATGCCATTCACTAAAGCTCATCGCGACAATAACAGCCAAAACCAAACCGATGATTCTGGAACTCATTGTTCTTACGCGAGGCGCAAATAAAATATTCATTTTATTTACCCTCAATCGGGACAGGATCGAAATCTAGATCAGCGCTAATCTGCCGATGCCATTTTTTAAATATGGCAATAGGCACATAAACATCGCGCATTTTTAAGAAATTTTTATGCATGGAATAACCCTTTGAAATAAATTTATTTCTGGTGGGTTATTTTTCAGCTACCCCACCTATAGCAGGGTTAAAACAGGCGGTGGGTTTAATCCCGTTAAATAAGGAGACTGATAAAAATTAGACCAGTCATATTGTTGTTTTAATTCATGCTCATACAAAATCGGTTGATTCAACTTCTGCTCTGCTGCCAAAACAACGACATGAAAACAAGAAGGCAAATGATCATGATGATCTTGTGAACTCAGTAAAGTTGTATCATCAGCGAAATCTTGTTTAAGGTCCGGTTGCTCTTGTGTCTCTTGTAATGAATGATGTCCGAAATGATTCACCGTCGTTATCAGTTGCTTGCTTGTATTTTCATGACCGCAATAAGCAGCTGCCACGTTCCAAATACTTTGGAACATGAACAAACTCAATAAGACTGTCATCAATACAGCAGAACGTCGCAACAGAACACCATAACCGTAAATTGCTTAACAGCACTATAGCAGGCAAGATTAATGTAATAAAATTACACTCACTGATAAGTTTGTTTTAATAAAGTTAATCATTTGTTAAATTAAATTCTTTTTATATGATGACTCTGGTTTAAGCGTGTTATTTAAGTCATAACTTTTTAAAAGAGTAAAAAGACTTTTCGAGAAAGCCTTTTTACTGAGCTAGATAGTTATTGCTGTTTTTGCAAATCATAAGTAAAACGAATCACAACATCATCGACAACTTTATTAAATGCCTCATTAATCGTCATCGGTTGTACATTTTCAACTGGCGCTTTTTTATTTCCAACAGTCGATAAAATCATATGTGGATAGCGTTGAGAAGTTTCTTTGCCCTGAGCATCAATATATTTAAATTTAAATTCATATTTATCAGTAACGGCATTCCCTACCGCACCGAAAGTTAAACCTGTTAATGCACCTTTGCCCGCTGCTTCACCTAAATCAGCTACGTTATTTGCAGTGACATGCAATTTTGCTTGGTTCGCAGCATTCGACTGCGCTGCTGGCGAGAATACACCTGTAGCCCTTAAACTACGATCAACGATTGATTGTAGCTCTTTACCAGCTTTCGGAATCACAACACCATTTCTTTGAAATTCAGTCACCACCGTGACTGGAATTGGCTGGTTTGGTCTTTCAATATTTGAATAACCAATCGTTTTATAAGCAGGATCAACATATGATTTTACTGAGAGACACCCTGTAAGTTGCGTAACAACAGCCACACTTATCGCAATTGAGAAAAGTTTAATTTTTTTCATGATTTTCCAAAAGGTATATTTACCATTTAATATATTGAGTGCTGATATTAATCTTTATAAATTAAAAATATAAGTATAAACCCACGGCCTTTAAATAATTTTCTTTCATAGCTCTAATCACTATTATTATTGATCACTTTTAAAATCGTTAAATAGGATACAAATAAAAAAACCAGCCCTAAGGCTGGTTTTAAAGTTACAGAAAATTAACCTGTAATCTTTTTATATTTAGAGCGTTTTTGCGTTGCATCTTCGCCTAAACGAGACTGACGATAAGCTTCGTATTCTGCATAGTTACCTGTGTAGAATTCTGGCTGTTCGTTTTCAAATGACAAAATATGCGTTGCAATACGGTCAAGGAACCAACGGTCATGCGATACCACCATCACTGTACCTGGGAATACAAGAATTGCATCCTCAAGCGCACGTAAAGTTTCGATATCCAAGTCGTTCGATGGCTCATCCAGTAAGATTACGTTTGCGCCCATCTGTAAGATTTTCGCAAGTTGTAAACGGTTACGTTCACCACCAGACAATTCACCGACACGTTTTTGCTGATCTTGGCCTTTGAAGTTAAAACGACCGATATAAGCACGTGATGCGATTTCGTAATCACCAATTTTTAGGATATCTAAACCGCCAGAAACTTCTTCCCAAACCGTTTTGTTATTATCCAAGGTGTCACGAATCTGACCCACGTAAGCCACTTTAACTGACTCACCTAAAGTCACAGTACCTGTATCAGGTTGCTGCTCGCCCGTCATCATACGGAATAACGTGGTTTTACCCGCACCGTTTGGACCTACGATACCGACAATCGCTGTAGGAGGTACAGTGAAAGTTAGGTTTTCATAAAGTAAGCGACCATCAAATGATTTGCTGATACCTTCCACTTCCACAACTTTGTTACCCAAACGTGGACCTGGTGGAATGTAGATTTCAGATGTTTCATTACGTTGTTGGAATTCTTTAGAGTTAAGCTCTTCAAAACGTTCCATACGCGCTTTGTTTTTCTTTTGCTGGCCTTTGGCATTTGAACGAACCCATTCAAGTTCTTTTTTCAATGCTTTAGCAAAAGATTCTTCTTGTTTCTGTTCTTGCTCTAAACGCGCATTCTTTTGCTCTAACCAAGAAGAATAGTTACCTTGATAAGGAATACCATGTCCACGGTCAAGTTCAAGAATCCACTCAGCAACGTTATCCAAGAAATAACGGTCATGCGTAATCGCAACAATCGTACCTGGGAAGTCTTTCAAGAAACGCTCTAACCAAGATACTGATTCAGCATCTAAATGGTTCGTTGGTTCGTCGAGAAGCAACATATCTGGCTTAGAAAGTAATAAACGGCATAATGCAACACGACGACGCTCACCACCGGAAAGTAATGATACATCAGCATCCCAAGCAGGAAGATTCAATGCATCAGCAGCAATTTCAAGTTGGTTATTGAGGTTGTGTGCATCCCATGCATGGATGATTGATTCTAATTTTTCTTGCTCTTTCGCAAGCGCATCAAAATCAGCATCTGGTTCAGCATATTCAGCAAAAACCTGATCAAGACGTTCTAAAGCATCAAGTGCTTCACGTACGCCATCTTCAACGTTACCACGAACGTCTTTGGTTGGATCTAAAGGCGGTTCTTGTTCTAGATAGCCGATTTTGATCCCTGGTTGTGCACGAGCTTCACCTGAGAAATCTTTATCTACGCCAGCCATAATACGGAGTAGGGTTGACTTACCTGCACCGTTTAAACCAAGTACACCAATTTTTGCACCTGGGAAAAATGATAAAGAGATGTCTTTCAGGATTTCGCGCTTTGGCGGAACCATTTTAGACACTCGGTTCATCGTATAAATATATTGGGCCACGCAGGACTCCTCAATTGAAAAACCAATACATCGCTAATCAGAATAAGCGAAAAATAATCGGACGTATTATACGCTGAAAAGCCCTTTAACTTGAAGTTAAGTTGAGATTTGTTTGTTTGCTTTAAAAGGATTTTCTTTTTCAAGACATTACACGATCAACCCAATCACAGTATCTCTCTGGATAAATGCAATTTTATTGAGATTGATATGAATAAAACTGCTAAAAATTGCATCATTTATGCACCATTTTGGATAGCTTTTAAGCTACACTCGCTTATTATTTAACTCACGTAGATGATGTAATCATGACCTATAAAGATGAAACTTTAGCCATTCATGCGGGATATTCACCAGAGGCGACTACAAAAGCCGTCGCTGTACCAATTTATCAAACCACATCTTATGCCTTTGATAATACACAACATGGTGCGGATCTATTTGATCTAAAAGTACAAGGCAATATCTATACACGGATTATGAATCCAACCACTGCGGTCCTTGAACAACGTATTGCAGCACTGGAGGGTGGAATTGGTGCATTGGCTTTAGCATCAGGTATGGCTGCCATCACTTATGCAATTCAAACGATTGCCGAAGCTGGTGACAATATTGCATCGGTTTCCACGCTATATGGTGGCACCTATAATTTATTTGCGCACACCTTGCCAAAGCAAGGCGTTGAAGTTCGTTTTTTTGATTATCAAAAACCTGAAGCGTTACGCTCAATTATTGATGAAAAAACCAAATTGGTGTTTGTTGAATCAATTGGTAACCCGCTCGGCAATATCATCGACTTAGAAGCGATCGCTCAGATTGCACATGAATATGGCGTTCCTGTGATTGTAGATAACACGGTTGCAACACCTGCTCTGCTCAAGCCATTTGAGTTTGGTGCAGATATCGTAATTCACTCACTCACCAAATATATCGGTGGTCATGGCAATAGCATTGGCGGCATCATTGTCGATAGTGGTAAATTTCCTTGGGGTAAATATCCAGAACGCTTTACAGCCTTAAATACACCTGATCCAAGTTATCACGGCGTGAACTATGTCGAAGTACTGGGTGAAGCTGCGTTTATCGCGCGTGCGCGTGTCGTTCCTTTACGCAATACAGGGGCTGCAATTAGCCCACTCAGTGTATTCCTCATTCTACAAGGATTGGAAACACTGAATCTGCGCATGGAACGTCATACTGAAAATGCCATCAAAGTTGCAGAATATTTAAAACAACATCCAAAAGTAAAATGGGTAAATTACGCAGGATTAAAAGACCATCCACAGCATAATCTGGCTCAAAAATATGTGAAAGGTAAACCTTCTGCGATCCTTTCTTTCGGTGTGGAGGATGGTCGTGAAGGTGGCACACGCTTTATTGATGCATTACAGCTATTTACACGTTTAGTAAATATTGGTGATGCAAAAAGCTTGGCATGTCATCCAGCAACAACAACACATCGTCAATTGAACGAAGAAGAGCTCAAATCAGCAGGTGTCAGTGAAGACCTCGTGCGCTTGTCTATTGGGATTGAGCATGTTGATGACCTGATTGCTGACCTCGAACAAGCCCTTGCTCAAGTTTAATTTTAATGAAATCAATAAGCCTCCTGAGTGAGGCTTATTTTTTGTTCAAATCTCAAAAATTATTATTGCTTTTTCAACTATTACAACACTTTGTTTTAGAGTTTTTACTCTAAAAAAATTATTATTTTTCAAATATTTACACTGGACAAACAAAAAATATCGGTTAATATACATACAAAATAAAGTGCAATGTTTAATCGCAATAAGAAGACATTGCAAACAACAGCTTGATTAATGTAGGTAACTTACATGAACGGAAAACTCAAAAAACTTTTTCAGCAAAAAGTCGACGGTAAAACAATCATTGTCACAGGTGCATCTAGTGGCATTGGTCTAACGGTTTCAAAGTATCTTGCTCAAGCTGGTGCACATGTCTTATTACTTGCTCGTACTAAGGAAAAATTAGACGAAGTTAAAGCTGAGATCGAAGCAGAAGGCGGCAAAGCATCTGTTTTCCCATGTGATCTAAATGACATGGATTCGATTGATGCAGTTTCTAAAGAGATTCTTGCTGCGGTAGATCATATTGATATTTTGGTCAACAATGCAGGTCGCTCTATTCGTCGTGCGGTGCATGAATCGATTGATCGTTTCCATGATTTTGAACGTACCATGCAGTTGAACTACTTCGGTGCAGTTCGTTTAGTTCTCAATGTATTACCGCACATGATGCAACGCAAAGATGGTCAAATCATTAACATCAGTTCAATTGGTGTATTGGCAAATGCAACACGCTTCTCGGCTTATGTCGCATCGAAAGCTGCGCTTGATGCATTTAGCCGTTGCTTATCGGCAGAAGTTCATTCGCACAAAATTGCAATTACTTCGATTTATATGCCTTTAGTGCGCACACCAATGATCGCACCAACTAAGATCTATAAATATGTACCAACGCTTTCTCCAGAAGAAGCGGCTGATTTGATTGCTTATGCAATCGTAAAACGTCCAAAGAAAATCGCGACAAACCTTGGTCGTCTTGCATCGATTACTTACGCGGTTGCACCTGACATTAACAACATTTTAATGTCGATTGGTTTTAACTTGTTCCCTAGCTCAACAGCTTCAATCGGTAAACAAGAAAAACTTAATCTTGTGCAACGTGCTTATGCCCGTTTGTTCCCAGGCGAACACTGGTAATCTTGAATGACATAAAAAACCTCCCTTAATGGGAGGTTTTTTTATTATTTAATTACAGAAACTTGGTTGGTATTGATATACAAACTGGGTTTTGGTGGCTGTTGAGCTCGGTGCGTTATATTGCGTTAAACCCTTTAAAGCACTAAAGCTTAAAGCTGCTCGTGCCACGACTTTTTTGGTGTAATCCGCATTTGCATCTGCGTACTTAAATGACACCTCAACCACAGCAGGCTTCAATCCTGTATAAGGCATCTGGGTATACCACAAGCTCATTTCCAAATCGGCATCAAACTCACCTAAATCAATGGTTGCACCATCATATTTACGTTCATAAATAGTTAAACCACCAACCTGTTGTAAGCTCTGACTGTTGCTAAAGGTGTAATTGTTTTTAAAGCCCGTAAATAAAGTATTAATGTCTTCAAAATCATTGATCGTTCTTGACGTTGGAACTGTCGTAGACTTGCTTGCAACCACAAGAAAACTCAAATTATCTTTACGGGTAATATCATCTTCAAGCTTGGTTTTCGCACCTGATACGCTACTGCTCATATCTTCAAAATCAGTAATGTAGTGATCATAACCACGATATTTCAAAGTGACTTCTTTCGCGCCATTTTCGATACGCTCTCTAAAGCTATAGCCCATATTATTCAATGGGCAGCTTCCTTGAGTATCATAAAAACGGACTTCACGTTGCGTATCGAGACTCATATTCCCTGTGACATTACGGCTAATTTTATTTTCGATGGCTGTTTTCGCCTGAGAAAAATAGCTATTTACATTACTTGCTTCATTACCATAACTAAAATTGTTGGGATCTAATAATAATTTGTACTCGCGAGAAGTCACTTTAGGTGAAGCGTAGCTAAGCGATGGCAACACAACAATAGCGAGTAAAGTCATCAAGGTCAGTTTATTTATTTTCATCTTGGTTCTTCTTAAAAAAGTGAATTAAAAAAGCCCAAAAGTTTTTGCTTTTGGGCTTCAAGTATTGTTATGGATTGAACAGATTCAACTTATCAACGACATATAAGGTTGGTGTATCGACACGCATACGCGCATTATCCAAATATTTTTGCTCTAGACCGTTGTCATTTCTCCAAAGCCCCATGTCATCATCATTCAGCACACCAAGATGCTGATGATCAATCAACCATAAGCCTTCCATTTTGTCATGTGTATAACTCACTCGTTTGCCCATATCCAACACTAAGGTTTTGCTGACAGGTTGAATATTTAAGGCTTGTAAACCTTCCCACCCTTGTGCCAAAACATACTGTTCTAGTGTTTTGCCTGCAATGGTCAAACCTAACTTTGGATCTTGCTGTAAGTCACCTTGAGCAGTGATATTTTCTAGATTGGTGGCATCCTTCAGATCAATACGATATACATGTTTCATGATATTCGGATCGTCTTTGAGGAAGTTACCATCACGTTCAAGAACTAAAAATTCATGATCATTAATTGCAACGATCGCTGAATTTGAGTTTGCTACAATTTCTTGGCGATAAAGATATTGAGCAACCTTACCCGTCTCTAGGTTGATCGTCACAATACGGGTCAGCGTTGATTTATTGACTGCCTTGGTTGGCAGATTCATGGTGGATTGCATAATCCCAACCAATGTTTTTTGGTCAGGTGTAATCGTTAGACCTTCCATTCCACGATTGGCACGGCGATAACTAAACTCTTGCGGCAAGGTAAGCGTATTACGGGCATCGTTCGCAAAAGGATTGATACGGCCAATCTCTTTCCCGTTAGCATCATAATGAACAATATGAGGCCCATATTCATCACTAACCCAGAATGTGCCATCTTTCAATGCAGCCAAACCTTCACTATCAAGACCATAGTCATCCAGCTTGATCGGATTCGTCACAGGATCATAAGGCTTACTTGAATCAACGGTAATTACATGACCATTGATGTCGTAAGGAGTTTCACCAGTGCCACCGAGAGCAGCAGTATTCGGTAAGCCCGTGATATTTTTCCCATTACGATCTTTCAATAAAATCGTTTTGATCAGTTTGACTGAACCATCATCTTGCGCCTCAAACAAACCAATTTTAGGGACATAATCTGGAAGCGGGAAAATCTTACCCGCCCCATGAACACCATCATCATAATCAGCATTTGGACCACGATCGGTAATCGCATAAAACTGTTTTTTATTGGTGGGATGTGCCGCAACGTCAGAACCAAAGCCACCTTGACGAAGGGAAAATGGACTGTCAATTGTCGTGCCATTTGGCTGAAAACTCGCTAGAATTTCATAAGGTAATACAATACCTTGCGCGAATAAGTTAGCGCCACACTGTACCGAACTTTGCTCGATTTCATTGGCATCCAATTGACCATTTTTGTTTTTATCCAGACCACTTTCAATACGTGTTCCAGCGCTCCAGCAATCATCATTACCCAACGCTAAAGGCGTTTGTTGAATCAAGCTGTTTAATCCATTTTGACCATTATCCCCATCAGAACATGCAGTCAATACAACCATCGAAGCCAATAAAGCCAAAGTGAGCGGTGTTTTTTTCATTGTTTACAAACATCATTGCCAAAGAGCCTTCATGCTAAGAAGCAAAAATGACAATCCCATGAACAAAAGATCACCAATCTATGACAACCGACGATGTGAATAAGTTTAAACTTATCCACAACTTGCCGCTTTTATCATCGGGTTATGGTTGTTGATAAACCCAAAGACTGGTTTTTTCCAAAGCTTTTCTTAAGTCCGTTTCTTGAATATCCCACTTTTGGATGAGTTGCATTAGCTGTGAAGTATTCAGCGGTTCTGTTCGGATAAAGTCCAACATTTCTGCGGACATTTCTAATTTTTGCGCCAACCATTTCCATCTTAAAATCATTCGCAGTACAGACAATGGTACATATTGCGTCGGTGCTTTTTGTTTCACTTGTGCGGCGATAATATTCAACATTTCAGCAAGAACAAATCGCTGTTGATGTGCAACCAAGAGTTCACGCTGTATTAAGCTTGGCTCAGTAGCAGCATGACTGATCACTCGCACAAGATAGTCGACAGTCACAAGTGGTAAATAGTGTTGTGGTGTCGCAGGAATGGCACTCATTTTTTTACGTTTTAATAAATCGACCATATGCGCCATCGGTTGGTTTACAGGGATTTCGCCTGTACTTGCATCTCCAACAACCGTTGCTGGATGAATAATCGTCCAATCTAAGTTCAACCGCCTAGCTTGTGAAATCCATGCATAATGTGCCTCTATTTTCGAAGCTTCATAAGCGCCTTGACGGGCATAGATCTGTTGCCAGTTACTTTGCTCAGGTGATGCTGAATCTATCCCGATCTGCTGCAAATGTTGCTCCAAAGTCAGCATAAATCCTGAAACATGAACAACACGTCGTAACTGACAATGTTGCTGCATACAACGCAGTAAATTTACAGCACCTTCAACATTCACAGCGCGGGCTTGTTGCATACTGAGATTCCATGCAAATAAAGCACTTCCATTGTAAAGCGTATTGACCGTACTCAATTTCTGCCAATCGGACGTCGATATTGCAAGGTCTGGTTGGGTAATATCACCTTGAATGCATGTGAGTTTTTCTAAAGAAACTTTTCGTTGAATGAGCCATGTTTCTAACTCTGGCTGTTGTTTAGCTTTTTGACGTAATAATGCAAAAACCTGATGTCCTTGCTGCAATAACTCAGCAATTAAAAAGCGCCCAATAAAACCTGTAGCACCTGCAACAAACGCAATTTGTGTCTGCTGCTTATTTAAATCTTTATTTTCCATTGTGAATGACTCATTTTATTCAATGTAGGAATAGGCTAAAGGATGGAGTACACTCAATGGTCAAGATGTTTTTTAAGCAAATAATAAAAAAGGTGATGAAATGTTGATTGGTGAACTTGTAAAACAAACTAACCTCAGTCGAGATACCATTCGCTTTTATGAAAAAATGCAGTTGATTCATTCAATCACCCGCAATAATGGTTATAAAGATTATCCAGAACAAACACTTCAGCAAGTCCAGTTAATTCGTACAGCAAAAAACCTTGGTTTCTCACTCCATGAAATTAAGCAAATCTTAGCAATGACGGCGCAACAAGAAATTCCTGCAGATCAAGTACACACCATCTTCCAAGAGAAAATCGATGTGATTGATGAAAAAATTGCTCAACTTAATCAAATTAAACTGATGCTGAGCCGATTTACTCAAGGAGAGCCTTGTCCGTTACGACAGGATTGTCCTATTCCTGAATTAAATTAACTATTTTTCATAAAATTAACTTTTCCATATTGACCCTACTGCCCAGCCTCATGTTTTTTAAATAATTATTCAAAAATGTCCTGATTATCATCATATAAAAATACAGTCATAAAAAGCATACAAAATAGTGTCATTTTCATGCTTTTTTAGCTGTATATAACACTCTGCAAAGATTCAGTTATCGAATCTTGCTTAGTCGAGAAAGGAACATACATATATGAGTCAGACATATAGCAAGGAAGAAAGAACGAGTCGCATCAAAGGCATTGTGGGTGCGGCATCAGGGAATTTAGTGGAATGGTTCGATTTTTATATTTATGCCGTTTTTGCTGCCTATTTTACTCATGCACTGACTGCACCAGATATGGAGCCAACCACCAAAGCGATTTATGTGTGGGGTGTATTCGCCGCTAGCTTTTTTATGCGTCCGATAGGAAGTTGGTTATTTGGACGAATTGCCGACCGTCATGGTCGCAAAAAGTCTATGGTGATCTCTATTTGCTTAATGGCACTCAGTTCATTTCTATTTGCGGCATTACCAACTTATGATCAAGTCGGCATGCTTGCGCCATTCTTATTGCTCATGGTTCGTTTGTTACAAGGTCTATCCGTAGGCGGTGAATATGGTGCCGTCGCAACCTACATGAGTGAGCTCGGTTTGAAAGGGCAACGTGGTTTTTTTGCCTCGTTCCAATACGTAACACTGTCAGGCGGTCAGCTACTTGCCAGCTTGCTAGGCGTTATTTTGCTGGGTTTTATGACGGAACAGCAACTGAATGATGGTGGCTGGCGTATTCCATTCGTGATCGGGGGGATTGCAGCACTACTCTCTTTAGCTGCTCGAAGCCGCTTAGAAGAGACCTTATCGCATGAAGATGCTGAACGTGAAGAATCAGGTAGTTTGGTCGCGTTGTTAAAGCAACACTGGAAGACTTTCCTCTTAGTGGTTGGTTATACCTCAGCAGGTTCACTGACTTTTTACGTAGTGACGGTCTACTCTAAAACTTATCTCACCAATATCGGGATTGAAGGTAAAACCGTTGGCTTTATCATGACTGCGGCATTATTCGTATTTATGATTGCTCAGCCATTCTTTGGTATGTTGTCAGATCGAATTGGTCGTCGTGCATCCATGTTGTCATTTAGCTTATTGAGCGCAATCTTTATCTATCCTGTCATGGTCATTGGTATGCGCAGTTTTGTTGATTCACCAGTGATTATTGCCTTGTTACTGATCTTCTTAATGATGCTGCTAAGTTTCTACACGTCTATCAGTGGCTTGGTCAAAGCAGAGATGTTCCCGCCTCATGTCAGAGCCTTAGGGGTCGGATTCTCTTATGCAGTCGGTAATGCCTTGTTTGGCGGTTCAGCACCTTCCGTTGCCTTGTTATTTAAAGATGCAGGAATTGAAAATACCTTCTTCGTTTATGTGATTATCATGCTCATCATCTGTTTCTTCTGTAGTTTAGCGCTACCGAAAAAACCTGCTTATTTAGAACATGATCACTAAATAAATTCTGCCCTCATCCAAACCACTTTTGCTCGACAAAGGTGGTTTTTTTATTGTCCTGCTTTTTCCAGATATGGATTGAGATTGACTAAATGCTTAAAGCCACTCTGAACGACCATTGCTGTACGAGACTGAGGACGTGTAAATGCTTCATGCTGGGTAAATTCGATCATGTGTTGATTGAAGTCTAAACGTGGATATTGTTGAAATAACTGTTGTCTAAACTGGGGCGAAAATTCAAAACCTCGGCTTCCAATCACATCACAACTTGCTGCTTGTTGGAGTAAATGTGCTTCAACGCCATCGTCCACAGCCACATAAGGATTCATGTGCATACTAATCGCATCAAACAACTGATCAACACGCGGTATCTGCCAACCTTGCTCGATGGACCAATCTTTAGCAGCATAAGCGCCCTGCCCAGCAAAACAACGACAATTTTCATGATGGTGATAATGTTGCTCGGTCATGCCTAAATCATGTAATAAACAAGACACCGCCAACAACTCATGATCATGTTTTAAATCATGCACCTTGGCAAAGGCTACTGCGTAGTGCCATGTGCGCAAACAGTGATTTTGTAAGGCGATTGAGCTACAAGATTGCATTTTTTCAATCGCATGTTTTACGTCATTGCTATCAGGCAAAAGTAGATCGTCTAAGCTCAGCCCCAACCGAGCATTTGACTGAGTTCGACCTGCTAAGGCATACATTTTTATGCTCTGTTTAAGGACTGGAAATAAGCTATGACTCAATAGCTGCATCCGATCTTTTAAGGATAAGTCACCTAAAGTCTGTGCCATCCATGCTTGTCTGCCAATGTGCATTTTTATCACCCATAAAATTAGAGCAATTACTCTAATTTTAATTTTTACTGTAAATCGCTTTAGTTGTCAAAATATTAAAGGATCATTCTAATAATGGAGAGCAAGCTCACTTTTCAGCAGATCATTAAGCCAATCAATGAAGTCCTGAAAATATTCTGGACGATATTGACGGTCTGTAAGCAAAATATTGACAGGTAATTCAGAGCTAGGAACGTGTTCAAATAAGCGCTGTAATCGACCTTGTTGTACATAATTTTTCGCATCAAACGCTGGAATCTGGATAATGCCCAATCCTGCTAAACCCGCTTGAATATAGGCTTCTGTATTTTCAATCAATAAACGATATGGCATTTTGACGCGATGATTTTTAAATACTAATTCGCTCAGCTCTCGATAATGCTTAGCAACATGATAATCAACGGCAAAATGCTGTTGCAGCTCATCAAAATCTTTAGGAATGCCAAACTCAGTCAAATATTGCGGCGCAGCCAATGTCCAAATTTCAGTTTGACAAATCGGCTTGATCAGTAAATATTCATCCTGTACCTGCCCGACTCGAACAACACAATCAAGTTGTTGTTCAATCAAATTTGAAAAATCATCACTGCCATTAATCAAAACTTTCACTTTTGGATAACGTTGATAAAACGCTTTTAAATTTGGAATCAAAACTTGGGTGGCTAAACGTTTCGGCATCCCAATGCTGATTTTACCTTCCTGACCGCGTACCTGCGTTTTAAAACGATTGAGCTCTTTTAATTGCGCAACCAAACGCATTGCTTCGTCATAAAACAAACTACCCTCATGCGTGAGAGCCACCTTACGAGTCGTGCGATAAAACAACAGCACTTCATATTCCTTTTCTAGCGCTTGGATCGCATAGGTCACATTGGAACGTGGTAAGCCTAATTGCACCGCAGCTTGTGCAAACGATTGCTTCTCTGCCACCAAACAGAAGATTTTTAAACGGTCTATTTTATCCATTTTATTATTCAACTTTTCTGCACAATCAGTTCAATACTAACAACTATTTCAGACAAATAAATTCCATTAGCATCATTTCATACACAACATGATGAGGAAGAATAAATGTCACAACATCATCTCAAAGGCAAAACCGTACTAATCACTGGCGGCGCAAAAAATTTAGGTGGTTTAATTTCACGTAAATTTGCTGAGCAAGGTGCAAACTTATTAATTCATTACAATAGCACTGCAACCCAAGCAGATGCCGAGGAAACATTAAAAGCAGTTCAAGCATTCGGAATCAAAGCGATTTTGGTTCAAGCTGATTTATCCAATATTCAAAATATCGAACAACTTTTTATACGAGCTAACGCAGAGTTTGGTGGTGTGGATATCGCGATTAATACCGTCGGACGTGTGCTCAAAAAACCATATTTAGATACCACTGAGCAAGAGTTTGATGGAATGAATGACATCAACAATAAAATTGCCTATTTCTTTATCCAATCAGCAGGCCGACATCTCAATCCAAATGGAAAAATTTGTACCATCGTCACCAGTCTATTGGCGGCCTACACAGGACTATACTCAACCTATGAGGGTTTAAAAGCGCCAGTCGAACACTATACTCGTGCCGCATCTAAAGAGTTTGGTGAACGTGGTATTTCAGTCACTGCTGTTGCCCCAGGCCCAATGGATACACCGTTCTTCTATGGGCAAGAAGCACCTGAAGCGGTGGCTTATCATAAATCGGCATCTGCATTAGGCGGATTGACTAAAATTAAAGATATTGAACCATTGGTTCGCTTCTTAGTAACAGATGGATGGTGGATCACAGGACAAACTATTTTTGCCAATGGTGGTTATACCACACGCTAAGAGGTACAAATTTAAAGCTTGGGTTCATGCCATTCATGACCCAAGTTTCTTTAATTCAACCAAAAGACCAAAGCGTAAAAACATGCCAAACTGAGAATAATCGTCGCTAAGGTATGTCGTACCGTATAAGCAATTCCAATTGTTAAGACTGTGGCAAGAAAATAAGGATTTAGTAATGTCGAACGAAATACGCCTTGCTCATCCATAAAGACAATCGGTGTCGCAATTGCGGTGAGTAAACAAGGTGCTGAATATTGCAATGATTGTTGAAACCACTTCGGTAAACGTAAAGGAATATTCGGTTCAAGCAGAATATAGCGATTCATAAAAACGACGAGCGCTAGAATAATCAGAAGAAACCAATTCATGCCGCACGCTCCCGAAGATTCTGCAAACAAGTCGCGGTCAGCATCCCAATGACACCAGCTAAAATTGCCGCACTTTTAATTCCTAGACTCAAAAACATAATCGTAAGTACTACAGACACCATCACGCCAACGAGCGTATTGAGGTTTTTAATAAACGGAACTACGATTGCGATAAATGTCGCAACAATCGAAAAATCTAAATGATATTGATCTAAATTTGGTACGGATGCAGCGAGCAATACACCACAAATACTGAATAGTACCCAACATAGATAAAAACAAATACCTGCACCCAATAAATAATAAATATAGTGTTGCTGTTTTTTGATACTGACCGCAAATAGCTCATCTGTGAGTAAAAATCCAAGCATAAGTCGATGCTTCAATGGCTGCTTAGAAATATCATCTCGTAAATACAACGCATATAAATAATGCTGTGTCGTAATCAGAAACACCGAAATAATAATCGTCAACGCAGGTGTACCCACCATCACTAAACCTAGCGTCATCAATTGCGCTGCGCCTGCAAAAACTAATGCCGACATACCGATTGCTTGCAGCGTGGTTAGCCCAGCTTGAATCGCCATTGAACCCGCCAATAATCCCCAAGGTAAAACGGCAAAACACAAGGGGAGAATTTTGATCACACCATTGAGAAATGCCTTGGATTGAGACATTGGGGTGTCATCTATGCTTTCAGTTAACATCAAAATCACAATTACTCGTCGAACAGATTATGACTATGCCAAACTTCGATGCATTCGAATTGTATAAAATTGCTGTTTTATTTGAGGTAGGCGATATAACCGCCCGGTGTAATACCGAAAGTTTGACGGAAATGACGACTAAAATGACTTTGATCAGAAAAGCCACACTGTTGCGAGATCTCTGATAAATTTAGTCCTTGCCTCAATAGCTTTTGTGATTTCTGTAAACGTGCTTGGATTAACCATGCATGGGGTGAGAGTCCAACATGCTTTTTAAACTGGCGTAGAAAATGCCACTGACTGAGATTTGCCATTTCCGCAAGTTCAGCCAATGAAAATTCTTGTTCAGGCATACTTGCCATCAGTTCTTTGATATTTAATATACGTTGCTTCGCATTACTCAGATCAGCAACCGTGGGACGTACTTGACTATATTTAGAGACAAGCCATGCAATGGTCGATAAAAATAAGGTTTGTTTGAGCAAAGTATTGCTCGGCTGTTCAAGCAGATCGAATAGCAAACGAAACTGTTGTGCCAAACCTTCATCATGTAAGACCGCCTCTCTAAACCACGGTGCTGTCCCATGAATCGTGGTGAGATCTCGTGTTAACTCATGGAAAACTTCTGGTGTTGGATAAATCGCTCGATAACGCCAACCCGTTTCTACTGCAGAAGATCCTGTATGGACTTCATCGGCATTGACTAAAATAATATCGCCTTGTGGTGCGACATGGTTGCCACCAGTACGGTAAAAGCGTTGTGCGCCCTCTTCAATCACACCAATACAAAAACCTTCATGAACATGGCGAGAGAACTCCTGTTGAAAGTAACTGGCTTTCAACATTTCTAAACCACCGAGTTCTTCAAGGTGTAAATAATCCACTTGTTCTCGAGGTCTACGCGACATCACGACCTCCTAAGGCTAATATGCATCATTGCAGGTTAACGCGATTGCATGAAACTTATAGAATAAAATTGCTGTTAATAGCTTAAGCTATATAAAACAACTTACTATAAATTTATGCTCCAAAAAGTTAAGCAATCTGAGGTAAAAATTATTTTTCAGCTTTTTTTCTTATTAGATTACTAGGTACAATAAGAATAATCTAATTTATATAAGCTATCTTAATATTGTGAGCACTACTGAGAGAGAAATCGCCAAACTTTTTACAAGCAATAGCTTAAGAGCTATTGCTTCTGGTGACGCTTCATCTCTTGAAAAAATAATAAATAACAAAATCTTAAGCTCAAATGTAAATACATCCAGTATCCATGATATATATTCATCTGCATTTGAATTTTTAAGTCAGAATTATCGAAATGAATATGTCTATAAAAATTTCATTGCTCGCAAAATTTTAAGAAGCAAACATTCACTCCAATCATCCGTTTTACTTTCGGAATTCAGGGTAGGTCAGAACAAAGCTGATTTAGTCTTACTAAATGGCTGTTCAACTTGTTACGAAATCAAAACAGAATATGATTCATTAAACAGATTAGAAGACCAGCTACAGTCATATATTCGATTATTTGAAAAAGTTTATGTCGTATGCCCTAGTTCCCTACAAATAGATGTAGAAGCTATCATTCCTCATAGTGTTGGTATTATGGTTTTAACCGACAACAACACTTTACGAACTATAAAAGAAGCTATATCTAATGATATTTTTGATATTAGCCTTATGATGAAATCATTAAGAAAAGAAGAGTATTTAGATATTGCTGAAAATATATATGGGCTAAAAATTGATGTTCCTAACACTCAGGTTTTTGATCTGTGCTTTAAAATTCTAAATAAATCTGATAGAGCTGTTGTCAACAATTTATTTTTAAAAACTTTAAAGAAACACAGAAAGAATAATATTGAAGCAATAAATAATCTCCCCCCCCCTTTGACTAATGCTTTGATAAGCTTTAAATTCAATAAAAATGATATTAAAAACCTAATTAGCTTTTTCTCGGAGAAAGACCTTAATGTATTATCCAATTTTAAGAGGAAAACTTAATGAGCTTTTAGCTATTCGAGAACTATCAGAGCTAGGACTTAAAAACTTTACTCCTGTTATTGAACCTGTAAAAAGTGATATAAAAGCACTATGTAAAACCATTGAAGTTCTAAATAAGAATGGTATTGTACCTTATATAATCATCAACCCGATAGTTGGTGACTTTAAAAAATCACAGACTGAATTTAGTGAACTCATAACTAAAATAGAGAATATCGAGTATACACCACTCTACTCGATCAATGAAAAGACGAATTTATACAATGATTTTTTAGAATTAAATAATTTTGGTTTGTTTATTCAGAAAGGTATTGATAAGGAGCTGATTGATTTTACAAAAATCTCAAGAATTAATTTTATTCAAAATGATAATAGCCCACAAGTTAAAAGACTTATACACAATAAAGTTGTCTATGAGGACTTTTTTAAAAGACAACTAAGAAATGCAGATTATCCTCAAGAATCATCATTCTCAGCCTTACATAGTTATTACCATGAAGAAAATAATATAGGTTTTGGTGATTATACTATTACAGGTGATGATTTTATTGAAGGTGGTGGTCCAGCCTATGTTGTAACAGTTCATGCATCGTATATTGATACTCAAAGATTTGATGAGTTATTCATTCGTCACTATTCCTCAGAAGATGATGGAACACCCACTAACCCTGGCGCTAAATTTAAGGAAGCATTAACGAAACTTATTTCTGATTTCCAATCAAAAAAAATCCTTTTCGAAGAAACCAAAGGACTACAAGAGTTCATGTTTTTATACAAAATAGGACATTTCCCAGGGTTAGGGCAAGTTAAAAAAAATTCAATAATGCACCATATTGAAACAATAAATATATATTTAGAATCAAAGGATTAAGGCTAATGGTTCGAAAATGTTGTAGTAACTGTTTTTCAGATAAAGCTTTAAAATTAAAAATTAACTCAATAGGTAGAATTTCACGTTGTCATTATTGCGGAACAAATGATGCAAGCACTATAAATATAGATCAATTGTATATGCTAATCTCACCTCTTATTGAAGTGATTGATAGCATATTTGAAAAAGATACAGATGGTTATAGTTTATTCAATATCCTATCAAGTGAATTCAAATTATTTACTAGTAACGTTCAAGAGCAAATAATTGAAGATGCACTACAAAATAGGCGAGAGTTAATTAACAAAAAATATAAAAACTTTCCAACTAATACTCAGAATGAATGGGAAGCGTTTAAATATGAACTAAAACACAATAATCGTTTCTTCCCACAAATTGAGATATACAGAGATGCTTTTCTTGAAACTGGAAACCTATTTGAGAAATTTACAGAGGTAATTGAGCAACTAAATTATGAAATTACTACTTCTGATACACTTTTTCGTGCTCGAATATCGGATAATATTCTTAAACATCAAGAAATGAACAAACCTCCTTTAGAGAAAGTGACTATAGGTAGAGCTAATCCGGATGGTATTTCTTATTTATATACAGCTCAGTTAATTGAAACTGCATTAACAGAGGTTCGTCCAAGTAACGGGCAAACTGTTTATATTGCTTGTTTAAAAGTCAAACAAGATATTAACGTTATTAATTTATGTGATCCCAAAAAAGATATTTCATTCATATCTTTAAGCTCTACAGATGATTTTCATAAGATTATGAAATTAGTTAATTTATTAGATCAATTCGCCAAAGAGTTATCTTTACCTGTTTTGCCTAATCGTTCACATCTCGATTATATACCAACTCAATTCATTACTGAGTTTTTTAAAAATTTAGGTGGGATTGATGGATTAATGTTTAATAGCTCTTTTGGAAACGGTTACAACTTAGTCATATTTGATCAAGACAAAATAGACATTCCAATTGATATACCTCTGAAACAATTGAGAATTATGGGTATACAACCTGATTATACTGAATTATAAAATAAAAATAGTATCACTTAAAATAAAAGCCTCCGAAGAGGCTTTTATTTATTTGATCAGTTACTTAGAACCTTTAATCCCTGCTTGTAATAACAAAGCGCCTAAACCACCGATTTTTTGCTCTTGCGGTTTTTCAGTTTTTGGCTTGTTATTTTGTGGACGCTTAAAGTCGCCCTCTTTACGTGGTGGGCGTTGACCTTGTGGTTTACGCTCAGTACGGTCTTGCTGTGGACGTTGTTGACGCGGTGCTTTTGCTGGAGCAGCACCTTCAGCACGCATACTAAGGTTCACACGGTTACGTTCCACATCGACCTGCATCACACGTACTTTTACGATTTGACCTGGTTTTACCACTTTATGTGGATCTGAGACAAACTCGTTTGCAAGTTCAGAGATATGCACAAGACCATCTTGATGTACACCCACATCAACGAATGCACCAAAGTTCGTCACATTGGTCACGACACCTTCAAGCTGCATACCTTCAGTCAATTGTGCAACTTCAGTAATGTCTTCACGGAACTTTGCAGTACGAAACTCAGGACGTGGATCACGACCTGGTTTTTCCAATTCTGCTAAAACGTCTTGAATCGTCGGCAAACCAAATTTGTCATCAACAAACTCATCTGCTTTAACCTGACGAATAATCTCAGTATTGCCAATAATGTCTTTAACCGTAGTTGCTTTCGCTGCAACGATTTTTTCCACTAGACCATAACTTTCAGGGTGAACAGCGGATGCATCTAATGGCTCAGAACCATCTTGAACACGTAAGAAACCTGCCGATTGTTCAAAAGTACGCTCACCTAAACGTGGCACTTTCTTCAATGATTGACGGTTATCAAAACGACCATTTTCTTTACGGTATTCAACGATCTGCTGTGCGATTGATTTATTTAAACCAGCGATATAAGCCAAAATCGCAGGTGAAGCTGTATTCACATCTACACCAACAGCATTCACACAGTCTTCAACTACTGCATCCAAAGTTTTTGCTAGACCCGTCTGATTTACATCGTGTTGATACTGACCAACACCAATTGATTTTGGATCAATTTTAACGAGTTCAGCCAATGGATCTTGTAAACGACGTGCAATCGAAACTGCACCACGAATCGATACATCAAGATCGGGAAGCTCTTGCGCAGCAAGCTCACTCGCCGAATAAACCGATGCGCCTGCTTCGCTGACAGTTACACGCGTCAATTGCAGATCCGTATTCGCAGCCATCATTTCAGTAACAACGGCTTCTGTTTCACGACTCGCAGTACCATTACCAATTGCAATAAGTTCCACGTGGAACTCTCGACATAAACGCGCGAGTTCAGCAATCGAACCTTCTTTATCTTCTTTTGGTGCAAATGGATAAATCGTGCTATGTGCCAACACATCACCCGCATCATTTACAACAGCGAGTTTCACGCCAGTACGAATACCAGGGTCAACACCTAGGGTTGTACGACCACCCGCAGGTGCAGAAAGTAATAAATGACGTAAATTTTCCGCAAAAACATCCATTGCTTCTGCTTCAGCGGCCAAGCGCTTATCCGTCAGCAATGAATGCTCAATCTGAGGACGAATCTTACCTAACCAAAATAATTTTGCAGTTTGTTTTAAATAATCTTGGCGGCTTTGTGGTTGAATTTGCTCAAGATTATATTCAACTTCAATACGAGCCAATGGAGCTTCATCTTCGCCATCTACTTTTAAACCAAGTACATTTTCTTGACGACCACGTAACATTGCCAATAAGCGATGAGAAGGAACTTTATTCAGATTTTCTGAGAATTCGAAATAATCACGGAACTTCTTGCCGACTTCTTTCTTTTCATCAGAAGCAACTGCACTTTTTAGAACAGCAGTTTTTGCAAAAGTTTGTTTTAATTCAGTCGTTAAGGCAATATTTTGTGCCCAATCATCGATCAAAATATGTTGGATTGCATCCAATTGACTCTCAACATCTGGATAATCTTCGTGGCTAAAACCAGCCAAAGCTTCTGTTGGATCAACTTGTTCTGCAATTATCTTTTCAGCGATTGGACCTAAGCCCGCTTCTTTTGCTTTAAATGATTTACTCGTACGTTTCGGACGATACGGTGCGTAAATTTCTTCTAATGCATTTTTAGTTTCTGCTGCATTTACACGCGCCAATAAGTCATCGCTTAATTTATCTTGTTCTGTTAAAGATTGGATCACTTTCTCACGACGCTCGTATAAATCACGTAAATAAGCTAAACGTGTATCGAGTTGACGTAATTGAGTATCGTCTAAGCCTTGCGTGACCTCTTTACGGTAACGTGCGATAAAAGGAACACTAGCGCCTTCATCAATTAAACGAATAGCAGCTTCTACTTGGTTTGGACGTACGGCAAGTTCATTTGCCAACTGCTGAACTAAGTCAGTCATCGTGATTGATTCCACAAGGGTTAAGTCTAAAAGCACTGATTATAAAGTCCACGGCTATAAAATCCACCATTGTTTTTTTGAATATTTTGCGAGTATTTTTTGCAATTTGATGAATGTTTCTAAAATATCGACATTTTTTGCTCTAAATATTGAAAAATAGATTGTTTGTCATAATTTTACCTGTATATATTTGGTATCTATCTCTTGATTTTATTGGCAATATTTGTTGCTTTATAACATAGCCAAACCTGTGCAATGAATCGTATACTTCAGGGTCTGTTGACATTTCACAGATGCTTGCGACAGCAGACATTTTTAAACGATACAAGGCAGGGCTTAAGAAATTTAGTCCTTCTAAATGAATAAGGCCTAACGCAATAGCGGTAAAAAATGCCTCTGTCCCGTAGGGTTATGGTTAAAACTTCCGCAAACTTCGTTATGAAGCTTGCTAAGGGATTCGCCATTACCTTCGCTTCATGCCTTGTTTACGTTGTTTTAACCTATAACGCAAGGCATGGTTGAAATATCAACAAACCCTATAGCATTGCATAATGACGATGACAATAAACGATAAAGGAGCACATCATGAGTTTAGTTGTACCTGCTGAATCGACGGAAACCGTACACCATGAGACAGATCGTGTCGAACGCATTTTAGTGGTCGATGACGATGTGCGTTTGCGTACGCTTTTACAACGTTTCCTAGAAGATAAAGGTTTCGTCGTAAAAACTGCTCATGATGCAACACAGATGGATCGTTTATTACAACGTGAGTTGTTCTCGCTGATCGTCCTCGACTTCATGCTCCCTGTAGAAGATGGTTTAAGTATCTGTCGTCGTTTGCGTCAATCAAATATTGATACCCCGATTATTATGCTAACTGCACGTGGTAGTGACTCTGACCGTATTGCGGGTCTTGAGGCAGGTGCAGATGACTATTTACCAAAACCATTTAACCCAAATGAATTGTTAGCGCGTATTCGTGCCGTATTACGTCGCCAAGTACGTGAAGTACCGGGCGCACCAAGTCAACAAGTTGAAGTGGTCAGCTTTGGTCCTTGGGCATTAGACCTTTCTACTCGTACTTTAACGCGTGAAGGTCAAGTAGTTACACTTACGACGGGCGAATTTGCTGTATTAAAAGCGCTTGTGCAGCATCCACGTGAGCCATTAACTCGCGACAAACTGATGAACTTGGCACGTGGCCGTGAATGGGGCGCAATGGAGCGTTCAATTGACGTTCAAGTTTCTCGTTTACGTCGTCTGATTGAAGATAACCCTGCCCGTGCGCGTTACATCCAAACTGTTTGGGGTGTAGGTTACGTTTTTGTTCCAGATGGCGCGGAATAAAATCAGGAATCTAAACCTTGAAACTTGAACCAATTGATCCACAAGCATTTACAGATTTTGTTTCGTATTCTGAAAGACCACGAACAAAGTGGGAACGTTTTTTAGATAAAATCAAACCACGCTCCGCCGCAATGCGTACCACGATTTTGGTACTCTTTATGGTGTTTTTCAGCCTCTTTATGTCTTTGTGGTTCTTTTGGCGAACACTTTATTTACCTGAATTACAGCAACACGCTCGCTACCTCGCGATTGAATTAGAACTAGTCAACAATCCTGATATTCGTATTTTGCATCGCGACACTGAAGTCGATGTTGATACGTGGCTTAAAAATAGGATCGGGATTGAGTACATTACTGATCCCAAAGAATTTCCAAAAGTCGAAGATAAATTTTTAGCAGAGTTATTTACCAACCAAATCGAAAAAAAATTGGCGAAAGAACTTGGTGTTGATAATGCTGACAATGTGACGGTTTATTTCAAATTCAAACCAATCCCTCGTATCTGGATTCAAACACCAGAAATGAATGGCAATTGGGTTCGAGAGCCTTTAAAAACCTACACCAACTATAGTGTTGAGTTGATCGCAACATGGCTATTTGGTGTACCCATTTTATCTTCAATTATTATTTTAATTTTGGTTCGTCAAATGAATCGGCCACTGCGTCGATTACAGAATGCAGCCAACAATTATAGTAAAACAGGTAAAGCTCCTTACCTTGATACCAATCATGGTCCTTTAGAAATCCGTCAAGTAAACCAAGCGTTTAACCATATGGTTTATACATTGGAACAGACAGAGCGTGATCGCCAAATTATGTTGGCAGGGATTTCTCATGATTTACGTACACCATTAACTCGAATTCGATTAACTGCGGAAATGCTCCCAGATGAATTTCTACGTGAAGGCTTGGTATACGATGTCGATGATATGGATGCGATTCTGAACCAATTCATTTCATACATGCGGGATGGTTCGGATGAGGAATTAACCGATACCAATATCAATACCTTATTACAAGAATTAGTAATCCAGTTTAAGCCGCTCGACATTCGCTTTGAGATGCAAGAATTACCGATTATTCCTGCACGTAGCTTATCTCTAAAACGCTTAATTGCCAATTTAATTAACAATGCCAAGCGTTATGGTGCTGAACCAATTGAACTGTCAGCCAGTTACGTTGATGAACATATTTTAATTACTGTGGCAGATCACGGTGAAGGTATTCCACCTGATCAAGTTGAAGAGCTGATGCAACCCTTTGTTCGAGGTAATTCTGCACGAACAGTCCAAGGAAGCGGTTTAGGCTTAGCGATCGTAAAACGCATCGTGGATATTCACCAAGGACAAATCAATATTCGTAATCGTGAGCAAGGAGGTTTAGAAGTGGTCATCTCTCTTCCAATCTCAACTCAAGAGCCTGAAGAAAACCCGAGCAATACGATTGGCAAGATTAAACAAACACTTACAGGGCATTTTTAAACTGATTTTTGCTCATTAAAAATGCCACTTATTTCTAGTCAAAAATCATCTTCTATTTCACATATTAGACCTTAGCAGTAGTCCAATTCACTTTTGCACTTTTAGCGCTAAAATCCATATCTAATGAAAAAGCAATATTGAGAATGGATGATGTCTTTAAGTCGTATTCGCCTTGCATCTCTTCACGACAAAGTGATGAGTGCTGAGCAGGCAGCTCGCTTTATTGAAAATGATATGACGGTTGGTATGAGTGGCTTTACACGTGCAGGGGAAGCAAAAGCAGTCCCTCAAGCACTGGTTGAACAAGCTAAAAAAAATCCGTTAAAAATCACGTTAATTACGGGCGCTAGCCTTGGAAACGACTTAGACAAACAACTGACTGAAGCAGGTGTTCTTGCGCGTCGTATGCCATTCCAAGTTGACAACACTTTACGTCGTGCAATTAACAATGGCGAAGTGATGTTCATTGACCAACATTTATCTGAAACTGTTGAGCAAATGCGTAACCAGCAGCTCAAGCGTCCTGATGTAGCCGTGATTGAGGCTGTTGCGATCACAGAAGAAGGTCATATTGTTCCAACAACATCTGTAGGGAACTCTGCGAGCTTCGCGATCTTCGCTGAAAAAGTGATTGTAGAAATCAATACGTCTTTAAGTGAAAACTTCGAAGGTTTGCATGATATTTACATCCCAACTTACCGTCCAACACGTACACCTGTACCGTTGACGAAAGTTGATGATCGTATTGGTTCGACTGCAATTCAAATTGATCCTGCGAAAATCGTTGGTATCGTGTTTAACGACACAGCGGACTCGCCATCGACTGTGACCGCACCTGATGCTGAGACTCAAGGTATCGCAAATCACCTCATTGCTTTCTTTGAAAAAGAAGTTGCTGCAGGTCGTTTGGCGAAAAACTTAGGTCCTTTACAAGCAGGTATTGGTTCGATTGCCAATGCCGTATTAACAGGTTTAAAAGATTCTAATTTTGAAGATCTAGTCATGTATTCTGAAGTACTTCAAGACTGTACTTTTGAATTAATTGATGCAGGTAAAATGAAGTTTGCCTCTGGTAGTTCTATTACGTTATCAGCACAATGTGGCGAACGCGTTTTTGGAAATCTCGAAAAATACAAAGACAAATTGGTGTTACGCCCTCAAGAAATTTCCAATCACCCTGAACTTGTTCGTCGTTTAGGAATCATCGGTATCAACACTGCCCTTGAGTTTGATATCTACGGCAACGTGAACTCAACGCATGTGTGTGGCACGAAGATGATGAATGGTATCGGTGGTTCAGGTGACTTTGCTCGTAATGCGCATTTAGCCATCTTCGTGACTAAATCAATTGCCAAAGGTGGTGACATTTCATCAATCGTTCCAATGGTCAGCCACGTTGACCACAACGAACATGATGTAGACATTTTAGTAACTGAAGTCGGTCTTGCTGATTTACGCGGTTTAGCGCCTCGTGAGCGTGCTCGTGTCATTATTGATAATTGTGTACATCCACTGTATCAAGGTGCGTTAAATGACTACTTTGAGCGTGCTTGTGAACGTGGTGGACATACACCTCACATTTTACGTGAAGCATTGTCATGGCATGCAAACTTTGAAGAAACAGGTCAAATGCTTGTTGCTGACTCACTTGCAAAGACTGCATAAATACACAGAATTTTCTGATGTGAAAAAAGCTGAATCTTTATGATTCAGCTTTTTTATTGTTAAAACTTCACACCATACGAAAGACCCAGAATATGCTGATCCATCTCAATATTGGCTTCTCCACCACCAAATGCTGTTGGAATCGATTGATTCCCTTTAACGGTTTCTTTTAAACCATAAGTATAAGCAACACTCAGCTCTTGTGCTCGATCAATATTCCATGTTGCTCCAACACTAACGTGATCTTTAATAACACCAGGTGCCAAAATATTTAAAAAAGTCTGACTTTCAGAAATAGGCTGATCATTATGGCTATATCCTGCACGTAGAGTAAGTTGTGGATTCAATTGATAACTTACACCCACTTTATACACATTAATATCTTTCCAACCGAAACCCTGCCCCTTTTCAGAACCAAAAGTATTGCCCGCCATTAATGAATTAAAACTAAAGACGTTGCCGACAGAATCCACATCCGAATAGTTGATACGCTGTATATCAGCTAGCAGTGTTAGTGCAGGGCTGGCTTTTACACTAACCCCAACACCATAACTTTCAGGAACATCAAAACTGCCTGCTTGAGCAAATAAGCCACGATACTGATCAAACTTGTCTGCTTTAATTTTCGATGAGTAATTTGCACCGACAGTCACTGCATCATTTAATTTAGCGCTCCAACCCACGCGGACACCAATCCCTGTCGATGAGTCTTTGCCTTGATTACTTAAATGCTCACCATCTGTAGAAAATGGTGCGAAACCGGAAATTCCTTTTGCTTCAAAACGCTGATAGAGAAAATTCGTTGCAACACCGATAGACTGATTTTCGCTGTACCGCCAAGCTACAGATGGAGAAACAAAGATCTGTGTTAAATCCACACCTGCTTCACCTGTATTACCAAAAGCAGCATAAGGATTATTCCGATATGAAGTATTCATCCCACCATTACCATAAACTGCCAGACCTAGAGCAACACTGTCATTTACCTTCTTATTGATCGCAATTTCAGGTAAAACAAAGTATTCACGACCATTCGCACTATATTGTCCGTTCGCACCCGCTAGATTGCCTACAATCTCGCTAGAGCGCTTCGGGTTAAATAAAGTTGCGCCGACATCCACGCGGCTGTCTAACCATGCTAGACCTGATGGGTTACTCGCAATCGTTAAAGCATCGTTAAATGCCGCTATAGAGGTTCCTGCGTTACCCTGCGCCTTTACCCCATAGCCATGCATGAAATAACCTGTAGTTGCGAAACTATGCTGAGATAGCGTAGATAAAATAACAATTGGTAAAACAACCCCGAGAGACTTTTGCATAATTTATCTGCATTAAAAATAATATATATCAAAGTATATTGTTTTTCTTTTATTCATATAACTAAGTAAAATTGAAGTATATATTCTTTTTATTCATAAACTATTAATAGGCACTTAACGAGAGCAATAGCGTAACAATAATGAATAGGTCTATTTTGAAGTATAAAAAAAGCCCCAAACTTAAGTTTGAGGCTTTTTGAATATGGTGGCGTGACCCAGGATCGAACTGGGGACACACGGATTTTCAATCCGTTGCTCTACCGACTGAGCTATCGCGCCAATGGCGTGTATTAAGCCGCATCTCAGCTCAATAGTCAACAATTATCCTGAGCTTTTGATTTAATTGCCCATTTTTCACGCAAAATATTTTGGGTAAAAAAAATCCCTGATGGGATCAGGGATTGAAAATACAAATCTATGGTGGCGTGACCCAGGATCGAACTGGGGACACACGGATTTTCAATCCGTTGCTCTACCGACTGAGCTATCGCGCCAAAGTGGGCGTATTAAACAATGTTTGTCAAAATCCGTCAAGCAAATTTGTGGATTTTTCTATTAAGTGTTTAATTTTGCTCCAGAGTCTAGGTGAAAATCATATTTTCAGATTCGACCAATATGCGATAAACAGCGATGGATTGCGCCACAACCCGGTTCGAATTGTTTTACCCCTTGCTCTTCTTCCATACGGCAAACCTCTTCAACTAAGCGTTCCGCCACACCTCGACCACGATTGGCAGGGTGCACAACTATATATTCCAAAACACGGCTTTCACCTTGTCCTGTGACCCAGATTGCACCTATAATTTTGGTGTTAAATTCAGCGGTATAAACTGTGGTATATTGCTGTAGATCTTGTTCAAGTTGCTCCATCGCATCTTGCCCATCACCAAACTCTGGGCTGGTGTCATAAAGTCGCTCTAGCTGGGTACGAATCCCTAGATTTTCTAGTGAACTGTAAGCATGTACGGTAATAGGCATTGATTAACCCTCCTGAGCAAACTATGATGCTGTCACTTTTTCGTCACAGCGAAACTATTGGTTTTTAATTCAATCATTTTTGACGTTTTTTGAGGAACGTGTCCATGACGCAACGTATCAGTGAAGTGGTAAGAAATACCAACGAAACAAAAATTCGAGTTCGTCTCAATCTCGATGGTACTGGTCAAGGCACACTCAACACTGGAGTTCCATTTTTAGACCATATGATTGATCAAATCAAGCGCCATGGTCTATTTGATATCGACATTCATTGCGATGGTGATCTCGAAATTGATGATCATCACACCGTAGAAGACTGTGGAATCACCTTGGGACAAGCCTTTGCGCAAGCTTTAGGTGATAAAAAAGGCTTACGTCGTTATGGTCATTTTTATGCACCTCTCGATGAAGCACTTTCTCGTGTTGTAGTCGATTTGTCTGGTCGCCCAGGTTTGTTTATGGATATTCCATTCACTCGTGCACGCATCGGAACCTTTGATGTCGATTTATTCTCAGAATTTTTCCAAGGTTTTGTCAATCATGCACTGATGACATTACATATTGATAACCTGAAAGGAAAAAATAGCCACCATCAGATCGAAAGTGTTTTCAAAGCTTTAGCACGTGCATTACGTATGGCGTGTGAAGTTGATCCTCGTGCAGAGGGTATGATTGCTTCGACCAAAGGTAGCCTGTAATGACTCGTATTGCTTTACTTGATTATGGCATGGGCAACTTACACTCAGCAGCAAAAGCTTTAGAGCATGTGGGTGCAACAGTTGACGTGACCAACGACCCAAAACTTATTGAAAAAGCAGATAAAATTGTATTCCCTGGTGTTGGCGCCATGCGTGACTGTATGCAAGGGATGCATGAAGCAGGAATTGATGAAGTTGTTCGCAAAGCCGCTTTCAACAAACCCGTTTTAGCCATTTGTGTTGGTATGCAAGCGCTCCTACAAAGCTCTGAAGAAAATGGCGGCGTAGAAGCATTAGGTATTTTTGATGGTGTTGTTAAACATTTCCCAGCAATTCCAAACCTAAAAGTGCCACACATGGGATGGAACCAAGTGCATCAACTAGATCCAAGTCATCCAATGTGGAACAACATTGAACAAGATGCACGCTTCTATTTCGTTCATAGCTACTATGTAGAACCCAAAGATGCGACAGTCACTGCAGCAACTTGTGATTATGGCTTAAACTTTTGTACCGCGATTCATAAAGATAATCTGTTCGCGACACAATTCCATCCTGAGAAAAGCCACACAGCAGGTTTACAGTTATTGAAAAACTTTGTGGAATGGAAAATTTAATTCGTTTTCAGCTGTTTTAAATATTCAAAATTAGGTCAATTGATATTGGCCTAATTTTTTTCATGCGCATTTCTATTTATTTACAATTATTTTTTGCTTATTATGCAAACGCTTTGAATGAAAACCAAACAATTTATCTTTTAAAAAATTAATTTTAAAAATCAGTGACAACAGGAAAAGAACATGTCATCTCATCTTCAAACAAATGATTCGGGTTTTAGTGCAAGTGGACGTTTTAGCCGACTATCTTATTTAGGCTGGAATATGTTACTTGTGGTCTTCGTATTCATTTTAGGTATTATCGCAGCATTTCTTGTCCCAGCTTTTAGCAGTTCATCAACAGGCTCATCGTTATATGTATTCGGTGGACTCTTTGTCATTGTTTATATTGCAATGATCTATTTCAGTTTCATTTTCTCGATTCGTCGTCTACATGATCGAAATCAAACAGGTTGGCTGTCATTGTTAGCATTATTGCCACTCATAAATTTATTCTTTTTTATCTATTTAAGTTGTGCAAAAGGCGATGAAACTGCAAATAACTACGGCTCACCACGTATTACTCAAGGTTGGGAAAAGGTTTTAGGGTGGATATATATCGTCATTTTTCCACTCAGTATCTTAGCGATCGCAGCAACTGCTATTCCTGCGTATCAAAACTATATTCAAAAAAGCCAACAGATCCAAATGGAACAAATGAATAGATATGCTGAATAAAATGCATAAATAGAATATTTATTTCAAAGCCAAGTTTTCTAACTTGGCTTTTTCATTTCAAGAAAAACGTTTAAGCTCATCTAATAGATTTGAGTTGAATCCAATGGAAATGCAGCAAAAGCCAAAACTTTTAAGCAAAGAAGAAATAAGAACTTTTCCTGCATTTCAAAACTTAGATACTCACAATATTTTGGTCATTCAAACGCTTGCACAATGTCTCAGCATTCAAGATGAACTCTATTCCATTCAAGTGTTTGGCTTCGATACTGAGTCTAAACCCACATTCAAAGTCGGTGAGAAATCAACTGGACCTCACCTCGTACAACTTGCAACCTCAGAGAAAGCATATCTGTTTCAAGTTAATCCTGACATTCTCAGCTTCTTAAAACCGATTTTGGAGAATGAACAACAACTCAAAGTTGGCTTTGGTTTAAAAAATGATAGTGCGAGTTTTCGCAGTAAAAGCATTGAACTCAAGTCACATATTGATCTATCAAAAAGCTTCTCAAGTTTTGGTTATACTTCCCAAGTCGGGATACAAACAGCAATTGCAGTCCTGTTTCAACGCTATTTAACCAAAAGTAAAAAAGTCAGCACCTCCAATTGGTCGGTGAAACAACTCAGTCCTCAACAGATCAACTATGCTGCCGCAGATGCCTATGCTGCACTCATGGTTTTTAAATATTTGTATCAACATCAACTCCTCCCTTCTCAATTACAACAAAAAGTCGTGAGAATACTTGAAGGTTCAGCATCCAAGGCTTAGCGATTGATCAATATTTTGATAATATGTAGCCAATTTAAATTTATGATGATGCAAGGAGCGAAAGCATGCTAATCATCCCTGCGATTGACCTGAAAGATGGTAAATGTGTTCGTTTAAAGCAAGGCCGTATGGAAGACGATACTGTTTTCTCTGATGATCCTGTTGCAACTGCACAACATTGGGTTGATGAAGGCGCTCGTCGCTTACACTTAGTTGACTTAAATGGTGCTTTCGCTGGTACGCCGATTCATAAACCTGTCGTTGAAGCAATTGCACGTGCTCAGCCTGAGTTACCAATTCAAATTGGCGGTGGTATCCGTTCACTTGAAACGATTGAGCACTATTTAGATGCTGGCGTGTCATTCGTAATTATTGGCACAAAAGCCGTCAAAGAACCTGAGTTTGTTGAAGAAGCATGTAAACGTTTTGCGGGTCACATCATTGTCGGTATCGATGCAATCAATGGTATGGTTGCAACTGATGGCTGGGCAAATGTCACTGATGTAAAAGCAACTGATCTTGCTAAACGTTTTGCTGATGCTGGCGTATCTAGCATTGTTTACACTGATATTGCGCGTGATGGCATGATGCAAGGTGTAAATGTTGAGCAAACTGTAAATCTAGCTGCTTATTCAGGTCTTCCCGTGATTGCTTCTGGCGGTGTGACCAACCTTGATGATGTTCGTAACTTAAAAGGTCAAAAAGGCATTTTAGGTGCGATCACAGGTCGCGCAATCTACGAAGGTACACTTAACCTTCGTGAAGCTCAATTATTGTTAGACCAACAATCATTGTAATTCTCTGCATTCGCTCTAGTGATTGAAATGATGACTAGAGCTTTTTCTGCTTAAATGTTATCCTTATCCAAACTCTCATCTCAAAGTCCCATCTCATAATGACACTTACGCCACCTTAGTTTTTACATATCCCATCTGTAAGTAACTCATCACTGTCTAGTGATGTGGTGTAGTCTTGTGTTTTTATATCACATCACTAGCCTTTAATTTTCAAAGAAAAAAATAGGCTATTTCTATGTTATCCAATGTTCGAGAACAATGGTTTTCCAATATCCGTGCGGATATTTTGGCAGGGCTGGTTGTCGGTTTAGCACTCATTCCTGAGGCAATCGCATTCTCTATTATTGCAGGTGTTGACCCTAAAGTCGGCTTGTATGCATCCTTCTGTATCGCAGTCGTAATCTCATTTGTCGGTGGACGACCTGCTATGATTTCAGCGGCAACTGGCGCGATGGCACTAGTGATGGCCACGCTAGTGAAAGAACACGGCTTGCAGTATCTACTGGCTGCAACGATTTTAACGGGCTTCATTCAGATTTTGGCAGGTTATCTCAAACTCGCCAAACTCATGCGCTTTGTTTCTAAATCTGTGGTGATTGGTTTCGTCAATGCGCTCGCGATTTTGATTTTTATGGCGCAACTGCCCGAACTGGTCAATGTCACATGGCATGTTTATGCACTGGTTGGTTTAGGTTTAGCGATTATTTATCTATTTCCATTGATTCCTAAAATTGGCAGCTTTTTACCTTCACCATTGGTCTGCATCATTGCTGTCACGCTCGTTGCTATTTATTTCGGAATTGATATTCGTACTGTCGGTGATATGGGCTCGTTACCAGATACTTTACCGATTTTTTTACTACCCGATATTCCGCTTAACCTAGAAACACTCCAAATCATTTTGCCTTATTCGATTGCTTTGGCTGCTGTGGGTTTACTTGAATCAATGATGACCGCAACGATCATTGATGAAATGACAGATACACCCAGTGATAAATTCCAAGAATGTAAAGGTCAAGGCATTGCCAATATCGCGTCAGGTTTCATGGGAGGGATGGCAGGCTGTGCCATGATTGGTCAATCGATCATCAATGTAAAATCAGGTGGTCGTGCACGTCTTTCAACCTTCTGTGCAGGTATATTCTTACTCATTTTGGTCGTGTTTATTAGTGACTGGTTAAAAGTCATTCCAATGGCGGCATTGGTTGCGGTGATGATCATGGTTTCGATCAGTACTTTTGAATGGAAGTCATTAACCACATTTAAAGCCAATCCTAAGAGCAGTAATATCGTGATGCTCGCGACCGTTGCCGTGGTAGTTGCCACCCATAACCTTGCCTTAGGTGTGCTGACAGGTGTGTTACTTTCAGCGTTATTCCTTGCTAATAAATTAGAAAATGATATTCATATCGAGCATTATTTTGAAGGTGATGTCCGCGTTTACGATCTTAAAGGGCAGATTTTCTTTAGTTCATCAGAAAAATTCATGCAGAGCTTCGATTTTCAAGAACCTGTTAATGATGTGATTATTGACCTGACACACTCTCACATCTGGGATGTTACCTCCGTTGCCATGTTAGATTCTGTGGTCAATAAATTCCAAAGAAATGGTGCCAATGTGACCGTTCGTGGTTTGAATGAAGCCAGTTCAATTATGATTGATAAATATGGTACGCATAGCAAACATCATTTTGAAACGATCTAATATTCATTGATCAACTGATTTCAAAATCCCAAAGAGCCAAATTCAAAAATTTGGCTCTTTTTTTAATACTAATAAATGACATTACGAACAAATTTCAGCGTACCCTTGCCTTGATTGCAATAACGATAATGTGTCGAGCTTTCAAATAAAATGGATGATCCAGCACTAATCACTTGTGTACCTGATTCTAATTCCAGACTGAGCTCACCCTCGATCACATAGATTAATTCTTGCCAACCTTGTTGATCAGGTTCGGCCACGTATGTTTCTCCTTCTGCCAAACTCCATGTCCACAATTCAACCTGCGCACGTGCAGGAACAGCAGCATGCAAAACTGCCTGACTTCCAAGCTGCTCCCCCTGCCACGCAATCGTGTTAACAACTGCCGAATCTGCAAACTCAGGCGCACTGACAAGACGTTTAAAGTCGACTCCTAAAGCATTCGCGATGGCATCTAGTTTCGCTAAACTAATATTGACCTGTCCTGTTTCAAGTGAGGCAATGGTTCGCCGGCTCAGCCCTGCCCGATCAGCTAGCTCTTGTTGACTGAGCTGCGATTGGTCACGGAAGAAACGTATATTTTCGCCTACATATTGCAAGATGGCTTCTGATTGGCTCATTCAATTCAATCATAAAAAACAATGTGCAATATATTGCACAACATTAAAAACCAATGCAATATGTGCAGTATATTGCACACATCCTGTATTCGGAATTTTTACTTTGACGAATTTGTCACAATCGCCCAAAGCGGCTCAATTCGCCCTGATCTTTATCACGATGATTTGGGGTGGAACATTTTTAGCGGTTCAATATGCACTAAATTTTAGTACGCCGATGTTTTTTGTCGGCTGTCGATTTGCTGTCGCAGCACTGGTTATTTTTCTGATTTCAGTAAAATCCTTGAGCGGCTTAACGCTCAAAGAAACGTTTGCTGGGACAGTGATTGGTGTGATGATTGCCATTGGCTATGGCACTCAAACCATTGGACTGCAAACTATTTTAAGTAGTGAGTCTGCTTTCCTAACGGCGCTTTATGTCCCGCTTGTTCCTATTTTGATGTGGGTTATTTTTCAGAAACGCCCTTCACTGATGACATGGATTGGAACAGGATTAGCATTTTCAGGTTTGGTGTTGCTGACAGGAAATGGATTTTCAAGTATTAGCCTGAATTATGGACAGGTGCTTACACTGATTTGTGCCGTTGTGATTGCCATGGAAATCATTTTGATTGGCTATTTTGCAGGTAAAGTAAATTTAAGGCGCGTGACTATCATCCAACTTACAGTTGCCTCATTACTCTGTTTTACGAGTATGCCTCTCGTTGGTGAGCATACGATTCCAAGCTTTTCATGGCCGCTATTTCTCGTGGCTGTCGGGCTAGGTCTCGCGAGTGCATTGATTCAATTCGTCATGAACTGGGCACAAAAAATGGTTGATCCAACACGTGCGGCGATTATCTATGCTGGAGAACCTGTCTGGGCAGGTGTATTTGGACGTATCGCAGGTGAACGTTTGCCACTTTTAGCATTATTTGGTGGCTTATTGGTGGTCGTAGGTGTGCTCGTAAGTGAATTGAAACTCAAAATATTAAAAGATAAAAAAAGACTAAAAAATTAAAATCATCCAACTCACTGAGAAATTTCTTTCTTTTTAAGCAAGATATGCGGTTGATAGTATTCAACCGTTGGCATCGGATCATAGAATGGATGCAATAATGCCTTCCATTCTTGATACGCTGCTGATTTTCTAAAACCTTCAGTATGATGTTCTATACTGTCCCAAAAAATCATCAAAATGTAATGGTGATTGTCCTCGACATGTTTAATCAGTTGAACTGCATTCAGCCCATCCATTGGGTAAATAATCTGTTTAGCTTGCTGAAAGGCTAACTCAAACGCTTCACTTTGATTGGGCTTAATATTTAAATGTACATGCTCAATAATCACAATCACACCGCATGAAGTCAGGTTTATTGATACATCGGTTTATTATCATTTAAAGCAATTAAACCACGGATTGCACGATAGACAATCCACACCCATGCACCGAACACGGCAGCAAAGGCAAAGGTCGTTGCCGTTAACGCAACACCCGCAAACGCCGTTCCATTATCACCTGTAAAGAACAAGAATAAGAACGGAACAAAGGCAATAATATTCCAAGCTAAATACCACCAGAAGGTGCGAATTTGCCAAGTAAAATGACTTTCAAATATCGAGCCTTGAACATCACTACGTTTTACATAGTTAATGATGAGCGCAATGATCGCCAATAAACCGCCAGTAAAAATGGCAATAATATAAAGTACATAAAGAACCAACGTTAAAGTACGGTTTGGATCTTGATCTACGGAATAGTTCATTTTTATTTATCTCCAAACTCCATCTCAATATTAATAAAATACATTGAGGGGAGAAATTAACCAACATATCAACAATATATGAAAGCCTATGGTACAGAAATAAATCTTACGGAACGGTTGTTTTTGTGTTTTATGTCTCAGTTTTTGCTGTGCAAGCCAACCAGCACACCATCCCCCTAGAGAATCAACGATATGTAAAGTCTGCTCAGGGATACGGCGATTACCCAATTGTGCTGCTTCTTTATCCTGTGCATATAGCCAATAGCTCAAAACATTCATCAAACTGACAAACAATAAAGTATAAGGCGGTAGCAATTTACTAAAGCTCGCAATCACCATAAATACAATATAAACCACGATACCGATTTGCATCGGAGACCAACGCTTCGCTGCTGTTGGTCGAGCTGGTTTTGTTTTATGTTCAAAGACTTGTGATGCTTTTAAATAAGTGACTTGCTGAGCGCGATAACGACCACGCTCATCGAGAATAATCGTGTATTCCAAAGCACAGCCGACAATTGGTCGAGGACCTGTGCGAGCAAAGTCTTTGATGTGCAAAAAAACGCGATCCTTATGGACATCATTGGGTTGAATAAAGCCATAACCTTTCTCATCAAACCATTCGACTAAACGACCTTGATCTCGCATGACTCTTCCTTAAGCACTGATTCTTTGTAAACGATCTTGTAACATCATACGCATTTCAAGCGGATCTTTTTGCGAGATATCATCGCCCGTGCGCCCATGTTCGGCATTTTTTTGTGCCACTTGCAAACGCATACTCCAGAATCGACAGGTCGCCATTGCCAAGAAAATATCTAAACATGCCAACTCATCTTGAGTTAATGGACGAATCGCTTGATAAGCTGCTAAATAATGTGCTGCTTTTTCTTGATCAAGATGGGCTTGAGGATAAGCTGTACAAAAGTCATTGATACTAATTGCAATATCAAAGAGCCATTCATCTTGATTCAATTCATAAAAATCAAGAATTCCTTGTAATTGGTTACCCTCAAATAAGGTATTATCCCTAAATAAATCAGAGTGAATAAAACCCACAGGACGGTCAGGATGCTGCTGGGTAATTTCAGCAAACTTATGGAAAACCTGCGCCAATAACGCTTGATCTTCAGCATTCATTTTAGGTTGAAGCTGTGCCGCGACATCAGACCAATATTGATGATTACGATTAAAATCGCGTTCTAAAGGAAAATCATGTAATGCTAAATGCATTTTCGCCTGTGCTTGAGCAATTGCATCAACCTGTTCAACCGTGGCTTGCTCTGGATGTTCGCCCATCAAACGCGGTGCAATCTGTGCAGGTTTATTGGCAATGCTATGAATCGCTTGTCCATGATGTTTTAACGGTACTGCAACTGGAACGCCCGCCTCACCTAAACGATCAAGCACCGGAACAAGCTCATCTGCACCTTCAGCATCTAATTCCTCAAAAACAGTGAGTACATAGTGTTTCTGAGACTGATCCACCAAAAAATAATTGGTGTTTTGAATACCGCCTTGGATTGGAATGAGGTCAATCACTGCCAAACCATATGGCTCAGCGAATGCTTGAACTTCTTCTAAACTCAACGGGGTATAAACCGACATGGAAAACCTGCAAAAAATAGCTGTGAAGTTTGATAGAATACCCGTTCCCTCCATGAAGGTGTAGCACCAGAGTCGGTCTCCTTTCACTATTGGCGATTTTTTGGAAAATTTTATGCTCGCAAAACGTATTATCCCTTGCTTAGATGTTGATAATGGCCGAGTCGTCAAAGGCGTTCAATTCCTAGATATCCGTGACGCAGGTGATCCTGTAGAAGTCGCACGTCGTTATAACGAACAAGGCGCTGACGAAATTACCTTTTTAGATATTACAGCTACCCATCATGGACGAGACACGACTTATCGCACTGTAGAGCGTATGGCTGAAAGCGTTTTCGTTCCACTTACAGTGGGTGGTGGCGTGCGTAAAGTTGAAGATATTCGTTTACTGCTGAATGCTGGCGCGGACAAAGTGAGCATCAACTCAGCTGCTGTTTTCACACCTGAGTTCGTACAAGAAGCCTCGCAGCGCTTCGGTGCGCAATGTATCGTTGTTGCGATCGACGCCAAAAAAACGGGCGATAACAAATGGGAAATTTTCACCCACGGCGGACGTAAACCGACTGGAATCGATGCGATTGAGTGGGCCATCAAAATGGCAGACTATGGCGCAGGTGAACTTCTCATCACCAGTATGGATGCCGATGGTACCAAAGCAGGTTATGACATTGCGCTGATGCGCCAGATCAATGATCGCGTCAATATCCCAACCATCGCTTCCGGCGGTGTCGGTAACTTACAGCATTTAGCGGACGGCATTTTGAAAGGTGGCGCTGATGCAGTATTGGCTGCTTCGATTTTCCACTTTGGTCAACATACCATTCCAGAAGCCAAACAATACTTGGCAGATCAAGGAATTGAAATGCGTCTCTAAATCTTAGAGATACTCAAAAAAACCTCTCAATACTTTATTTCGAGAGGTTTTTTTATTCTTTGACATTTCTTTCAGACAAAAAAATACCTTGCGGAACAAGGTATGGAAACTGCGTTTATACAACGCTAGAGGGTAAACAAAATACAGCAAATCTGGATAAATATTAAGCAATAAAAAGGCTTGAGCTAAGGTAGCGAGAAACTCAGCATAAATATTGACATTAAAATCCAATTTTATTGACAATTCACGACAAGCTCATCTTTATTGTCGTGAATTGTCAAAATAAAACTTTGTCTGGCTTATTTACCCTTAACCTATAAGTTAAGCGACTGATTCACTTTGCTCTTGTTCTACGACAGGAGGCTTAACCAGTTTTGGCTTTTGCTCGACCCATTTTGCTGGAAATACGGATTCAATTGCATGACTAAGCGCTTTAGAAATAGGGGCTGGTAACTTGATACCTAGCGGATTGTCCTCTTTCAAATCTGCTGAAGACACCACACGCGTCCCCATCACATAATCAAACCAAGGACGAGTAACACACCAATTTGCATCTTGGTTCGAGTTCATGTGGTGATCATAGTGCCACGGGATTGTACGCTTCGCCCAATCAGGCTCAAGATGGGCACGGCGATGAACATAATAATAATTCCCCGCACTATAAATCGCTGCAAGCGCCATGCCTTTTGAAAAAGGATAGAACACAACACTTAGCACACCTGCGGCTACAGCAAGTGACATTAACTCATTGCGCGTACGCCAGTTGTCCAGACCCTCGACATAACAATCATCAGAAAAGCCCTGCTTGCGCACTTCACGGTGGTGTGCCCAGTGCGATTCCATCTGTTTTGGCGTTGGGCTGAAACGTGGCTTGCCTTTACGGTGAACCCCATGCAGTAGATATTTATGGGCAAACCATTCATAACCGTTTGCAATCACCAAACCTGCAACAAAACCCTTCAACATGGTTTTCTCCAAATGTTTCCTTATTTTTATTAAAGATATAAATTTTTATAGGCGAAGTATTGACGATACGATATAGTTATATTGACAAAACACGACAAGATCGGGAGTAGACGGGATGTCTCCACTCAAGAATTATACAGGCTCTGTATTTGGAGGTTTGGGGCACTTATTAAAAGCCTATTGCGAAGCAAAAAATATTGAAATTCCTGAACAATTACAAAAAGTTCAAAACCTAGAGCGCTTTGATTACGTGATCTGGCGCGACCTGCTTGAAGACTTAAACCGTCTCCATCCACGGACAGGTTTGGGACTGGAAATTGCCGCATATGTCCAACCCAAGCATTTGGGAATTATCGCCTACCTAGCCCTGTCCTGTGAAAATCTGGGTGAGGCCATGGCACGCTACCAGGACTTTCACCGTCTTATTTATGATGGCAGCCCGCTACTGGTGGAATTCGACCATCCATATGTCTCGATTCGCTGGGAAGCACCCGAACCCAATCCCACCCAACTGACCGATGAGATTGCGATTGCCTTGATGATACAGTTCCTTAAACTGTTTATGTCGGGTGAAGGCATCAATCTGCATGAAGTCCATTTTTTAAATTCTGCACCAAAGAATATTTCTGTTTATGAACAATATTTTCAGTGCCGTGTGCGCTTTGACCAACCCAGAACCCAACTAATTTTGCCTGTGGCTGAGGCATTCAAGCCACTGAGGAATGGAGACCACACCTTACAGCAACTACTTTTACAGCAGGCACAGGCGCTTCTGGACAAATTACCCAACTCGACCCAACTTGATCAACGCTTGCAACATGCCATTTCGACAGGCCTGCAAAAGAACCAATACCAGATCGACTTTATTGCGAAGAAACTGGGAGTCTCGGTTCGGCAGCTTCAACGCCACCTGCAACAGCAAAATGCCACTTTCCAAGAGCGCGTACAGCAAATCCGCTTTATGCTGGCAACCGAATATTTAAAAGATCCCCATTTGAGTTTGCAAGAAATCGCCCTGCTACTTTGCTATTCAGAACAAAGCGCTTTTCAACGTGCTTTTAAGATTTGGACAGGACAAACGCCTCAGCAATGGCGGAAAGACAACACAACTTACAATTCGTAATAAATTTCGGGACAAACTAACGGTTTCACAACTGATCATTATTTTTACACCATTTATACAAGAGCGTACAACCTGTGTGAATTACTTCACATTTATTTCACAGGTCTTAAACATATCCATAATAAATTTTTGGATGGTTACTTTTTTATTTTTTATAAATTGTGTGGTGATAAAAATGAACAAATATTTAGCAGAATTTCTCGGAACCTTTTAGCTCGTATTTGGTGGTTGTGGTAGCGCAGTGCTTGCAGCTGCATTTCCAGAACTTGGAATCGGTTTCTTAGGTGTTGCTTTTGCTTTTGGTTTAACTGTTTTAACAGGCGCTTATGCTTTTGGTCATATTTCTTGAGCGCACTTTAACCCCGCTGTCAGTGTGGGCTTATGGGTGGGTGGTCGTATCGAAGCCAAAGATTTAGCACCGTATATTATTTCGCAAGTGCTCGGTGCAACATTCGCCGCATTTATTCTTTACATTATCGTTCAGGGTCAAGCTGGCTTTTCAGGCACAGGTGGCTTCGCAACCAATGGTTATGGTGAGTTATCTCCAAACCACTTTTCTTTGGCTTCAGCATTTTTAATTGAAGTGGTTTTAACAGCAGTTTTCTTGATTATCATTTTATTGTCTACACATAAGAATGCTCCTGCTGGTTTTGCACCGATTGCGATTGGTTTGACTTTAACTGTGATTCATTTAATCAGTATTCCAGTCACCAATACATCTGTGAACCCTGCACGTAGTACAGGCGTTGCATTCTTTGCAGAAACGGCAGCATTAAGCCAACTTTGGTTGTTCTGGGTTGCGCCAATTATTGGTGCTGTGATCGGTGCAATCATCTACAAGGTAGTAAGCAACGAGAAAAACTAAGCTATATTGCAATAAAAAACAGCCTGATTAGGCTGTTTTTTATTTATAGAAATGGGTTTTCTATCTCTTGTTCAGGTCGACGTTCTATCTTCGCAGGCAGATCTTGCTGCTCTAATGCTGCCACAAGCTCATTCACAAACTGCTGTAAAGCTTTTGCTGTTTTCAGACCCTCTTGATCTTTGGTGATCTGCAAATTGCCGTATAAGCTCACGCAATCTAAATCATTTTCTAGTGTCAGATCATAAATCGCTGCTGACTCATTTCCATTTTGAAAAGGCTTAAACATTTTTTATCTCATTGTTATTGTCAGTTTTACACCATGAGTGAAGTGTGGAGACTTTGCAATCTTCGCTACACTATCTCAACAATTGTAAGAAATACTGAACTAGGGCATCGACTAACTGTTTGATTAATGCTTGTTTAGTTTCCTCATCGATCTGTGGGAATTTACTTTCAACAGCTTGCATTTGTCCTGAGGTGAACTGTTTTTGCTGTGCTTGAATACTGGCATTATCCGCTTCATCTGCACACTGACTTTGGCCATCCCAATGCGAGTAACTGATCTCTCTATTGGCTTTTACATTTTGCGCAGTGAGTGGAAGATGATAAACATTCCGCTTCTGTTGTTCGGTCAGCTGCGGAAATAAATTGATTCCCAGTTTCTCTTCTAGATAACAGATACTCACCACTTTCACCTGCTGAGAATTATTGTTCGGAGCGTAATAAGCACCAATAATCCCCTGCTTGGGCAAATAAACTGCCTTATATACCGCCGTTGGTACAATCACTCCACTACCAATCGTTTTTAATCTTTTACCTTCAAAAACTGGCCCAGTGAGTACATAAGCATCTTTATGATGTTTGGTTACGACTGCTCGAACCGCCTCTTCTAATTTACGCCAAACTTCCTGATTATTTTTCGGTGCTTGCGGTACCATATTTGCCAATGAAAAACTATCATATTGTGCTGCGGTATTATTCATATCCGCATTCGGTGCCATATGGCCGCGATCATATCCTGAACCACGATAATCGGATAACAATGCACGATGAGACTGTTGTACACGTGTCTCTTCATGAAAATTATCTTCACGCTTAATTTTGATACTTAAACGTTCAGGCGTGAGATGCTCTGCTGACCAAAGTGGGGTTTTAGAAATCCCAGAGTACATAACATTAAAATCATTAAAGCACAGTGCATAGCTGTCTTTTTTAAGGCTATCTTTTGCTAATAATGGCGGTACATCGCGATAAAACTGTTTTAAACAAGCACCATTACTCGACTGTAATGGAATAAATTTAGCAATTTTTTCACTACCAAATGCGATCGCAAAACTTCCTGTCGCGATCAAAGCAAGCATAATTTTTCCAACATTTTGGCTTAAAAAAGTAGCTTGTGATTTACCTTTTCTCGTTGGTCTCTTCGCCATAATTACATCAAAATCAATATGAACGCGAAGCTTAGCAATTCAAAACTACGCTGTATATTGAGTTCCTATAAAGAACGACAATTTATGTCGCAAAACTGTTCAATTGAACAACAGACAATAAAAAAGGCACTCTCAAGTGCCTTTTTCTTCAAGATTCATTAAATTTCAATTTGGCTACCTAATTCCACCACACGGTTGGTTGGGATTTGATAAAAATCACTTACAGGACTGGTATTACGCTGCATTGAAATGAATAGACGTTCACGCCATGGGGACATCCCTTCACCAACACTATGCACAATACGATCACGCGAGATAAAGAAGCTGATTTGCATTAAATCATATTCAAAGCCCAATAATTCATAAGCTTGAACCAATGCACGCGGCACATTCGGTTCATCTTTAAAACCATAAAAGATTTTTATACGATAAAAAGCACCGTCCAAAGTCTCGACGCTGACACGTTCTTCTTGCGGAACAAAAGGGACATCTTCGATCACCACAGTGACTAAAATATTGCGTTCATGCAGCACTTTATTATGCTTAATATTATGCAACATCGCATGAGGAACAACATTCGGCGTACCCGTTAAGAAGACCGCATCGCCCGGTACACGCAGTACATTGTCACCCAAGCTTCTGACAAATAGATCCAATGAAAGCGTATCTTGTTCAAGTTTGGCAAATGTAAGCTCTCGACCGCGCTTCCAAGTCATCAGAATCATGACCGCAATACCGCCGATCAATAATGGCACCCAACCACCAGAGAACATTTTTAATGATGCCGCAGCCACTAAAATAGACTCTAAAACAAAGAACGGAATAATCAAAAGCAGAACTTTTGGTAAGCTCCATTTCCAAGCATAGTAGATAAAAATCGAGACTAAAATCGTGTCACATAACATGGTCAACGTAACAGCGAGACCATATGCACTTGCCAAGTTTGAGCTGGTTTGGAAAATTAAAATGAGGATAACAATTGCCACGAGCAACAACCAATTCAAGAAAGGTACATAGATCTGCCCCTCTTCTGAATCCGAAGTGTGTTTAATACTGAGTCGTGGTAAATATCCTAATTGAATCGCCTGACGTGCTAAGGAGAAAACCCCTGAAATCACCGCTTGGGATGCAATCACCGCCGCCATCGTTGCCAAAATGATCATTGGGTAAAGCGCCCAACTTGGAACGAGTAGATAGAACGGATTTTCAATCGCACTCGGATCACGTAGCAATAACGCACCTTGCCCTGCATAATTAAGCACTAAACAAGGAAGCACCACACTAAACCAGCCTAGTCGAATCGGGGCTGGTCCAAAATGTCCCATATCAGCATAAAGCGCTTCACCGCCCGTTACTGTTAAGACCACCGCCCCCATAATGAAGAACGACATGACAGGATGAGTGAAAATAAACTGAATCGCCCAATGTGGACTCACCATTCCAAGGACTAAAGGTGTTTGTACAACACTGACAACTCCCCAAATCCCAAGTGACATAAACCACAATAACGTGATCGGACCAAAGAATTTACCAACAAATGCCGTTCCATGTTTCTGCATCAAAAACAAGGTTGTCACGATAACAATCGCAATCGGTACAATAAACGGATCCAACACATTGGTTGCAATCGAAAGACCTTCAACCGCCGACAAAACAGAGATTGCTGGGGTAATGATCCCGTCACCAAAAAAGAGTGATGCGCCGATAAAACCAATTGCGATCAGATAAATCTTTTTACTATCCGATATTTTTGCTTTTCGTAGGTTCAGGGCCAATAAAGCCATGATCCCACCTTCGCCATTATTATCAGCACGCATAACGATTGCGATGTATTTGATACTAATGATCAGCATCAAACACCAAAAGATAATGGACAAGATACCCAAAACATTTTCAGGTTGAATCCCTAAACCATGTGCAGCATGGAAAGATTCTTTCAACGCATAGAGGGGACTTGTTCCAATGTCTCCAAAGACCACCCCTAATGCTGCCAATGCCGTGGCAGGCAATGCTGCTTTTTTTGCAGTATTTTGCATATATTGTCTTCAATACAGAACATTACATTCCGCAATCTTAACATTAGCCAAAAAGTTTTTGTGCAAATCTGTTCGACGACAACTTGGCAGCCTGCTTTTTTTTCGTTACTATCGCACCCCATTGGTGAGGTGTCCGAGTGGCTGAAGGAGCACGCCTGGAAAGTGTGTAAACGTTTATAGCGTTTCGAGGGTTCGAATCCCTCTCTCACCGCCAAATTTAGTTTCTATGATGTCTTATAGAATCCTAAAAGCTTAAATCTAAAGGGTTTAAGCTTTTTTTATTGCCTTATACTATTCGATGAGATCTATTGTAATCCCCTATACCGTGGGGGATAATTGGGGGACTATTTTAAATCAACAATAATCATCCCCCAATATATAAGGATAACATCCTAAATGCTTACTGATGCACAAGTTAGAAAGATCAGACCAATTGATAAGAAAAAACGCTATTCAGATGAAAAAGGGCTTTATTTAGAAGTTACACCATCAGGTGGACGTTTCTGGCGGTTAAAATATCGATTTAATGGACGTGAAAGCACTTTAACAATAGGAAGCTATCCTGAAGTTTCTCTCGCTCAGGCTCGACGTGTCCGTGATGAGGCACGAATACAACTTTATAATAATATCGACCCTAACGCCGCAAAAAATCAACGTCTCGATAAAACTGATAAAAATAAGCTTTTCAAAGTTCTAGCAATGGAATGGATGCAAGATCGTAAAGATGCGATCACCGAAGGCACTTACTTACGCGATTTATCTGTTTTTGAGAAAGATCTGTTCCCTGCTTTAGGTGATATGCCAATTGATCAAATTAAGGGAAAGGACGTATTAGCTTGCGCTAAAAAAATTGAAGAACGTGGCGCATTGGAAATGGCTAAGCGCTCTATTCCTTTGACTGGTCGAATTTTCCGTTATGCGATCCGTAAAGGAATCATTGAGAATGATCCGACACCTCATCTACAAGAGGCACTAAAGCCACGCAAAGTAAAACATATGGTTCGTCTAGATATTTCAGAGTTTCCACCATTTTTAGAACGTATGGATCGTTATCATGGCAGTATCTTGGTTAAAACAGCATTACAACTAATGACATTAACATTTGTAAGAACTGCTGAACTGATAAACATGGAGTGGAATGAGATTGATTTTGATAATCATTTATGGCGTATTCCTGCATACAAAATGAAAATGGCTCTACCTCATATTGTTCCTTTATCAAGACAAGCCGTTGAGCTAATAGAAAGTCTTCGACCAATTACAGGTAACAAGCAATTCGTTTTTTACAATCACAGTAAAGCCAAACCTTTAAGCAATAATGCTCTCTTAAGTGCAATTCGAACTATGGGATATATGGGGAAAATGACTGGACATGGATTCCGTGGGCTTGCTTCTACAACATTACATGAACAAGGCTATATGCATGATGCGATTGAAATCCAATTGGCTCATAGGGTTGGTAATGCTGTATCTCAGGCTTACAATCATGCACAGCACTTAGAATACCGAGTAAAGATGATGCAGGAGTGGTCAGATTTTATTGATGGGTTGAGAAAATAAAACCTCAAAATACATCAATCTTATTACTCCAGAATTAATATTATACCAACTTTAGGGGGATGCTTTAGGTCAACAATGTGCTACATTACATTAATTTATGTGTTAGAATTTTCTAATGAATTATTCTGATTTCACCTCTGAATTAAGAAAAGCGAAAATTAGCGTTCGTGAATTTGCTGATTTAATTGGAATGAATCCAAATTCCATCTCAAATTATGCACGTTCTGGAAAAGTGCCTACACATTTAGCTGTGATCATTGTACTTATCTCCGAGATGGAGTGTAAGGGAATTGATTATCAAAGAATTATTGGTAATTTAGAGCTTTCACCCAAAAAACCAAGAGGAGCAGGAAAGACTGGTTGCTTTGGGGGCAATCATCAAAATCATCCTGAGTTGGACTTATTTATGGAAGATATCAATGAATGATAATTTAGAAAAGCTGTTACCTAATTTTGGAGCAGATATATCTTATTTTTATTCTTTTGATATAGATAGTCCAGAGTTGTTACCTTATGCTACTCTCATAAATACACAGCAAGATAATAATGAATTGTTAAAAAAAATAGCTGGTGTATATGAATGGCAAGATTCACCATTGATGTTTGTAGTAGATGCTGAGTTATTAGAAAACAATGAAGAAATTCAAAAAATAAGAAGATTGTTGGCGATGAGGGGGGATGCACCATATTTGGGTGTAATTGCTCCTGGCAGATTAGAGGTTTATAAAATAGCTTTAGATAAGCTACCATTAAGCCGTTCTCGTGTAGTTGCTGATATTAATGATAAATCTTTAATTCCGTTGTTAAGTAATAACAGACCAAATGCTGCTATTACTCATAGAGGATGGATTTCTAATGTAGTATTGAATTTACTGACTAATACTATTACTAGATTAATTACGCTAAATAATATATCTGATGATGATGCTATTTCTTTGGTAGGACGAGCTTTATTTATTCGCTTCTTAGCGGATAGAAACCTTTTACCTGAAAATATAAACTCTAATGCTGGTATTCTTTTTGATTCCTCTGAAAAAGCACAAAAAATATGCAGCTGGTTAGATAAAACATTTAATGGCGATTTATTACCTTTAAGTGAAAATATATTTATTAAGCTTCCAAAAGAAGCATATCGGATATTAGGTGATGTCCTTCGACGTGCTCCCAATAGCCAACTCTTTTTAGGGTGGGAAGAAAAGTGGGATTATCTTGACTTTGCCCACATTCCTGTTGGGGTCTTGAGTCAAGCATATGAGTTATATTTAAGAAATCATGCACCAATACGTCAGCGTAAAGAGGGTGGATTTTATACACCAAGACCGATTGCAGATCTTATGGTTAGATCCTCTCTTGCTGCGTTATCAGTAGAGGGTAATGCTTTCAAAGCAAAGATCCTTGATCCTTCTGCTGGAGCAGGTGTATTTCTATTAACTGCTTTTAGGGAATTGGTTGCAGAACGATGGAAATACGATGGGGTAAGGCCTTCCACTGAGACTTTAAGAGAAATACTTTATAATCAAATCGTTGGTTTTGACATAAATGAGGCCGCTCTGCGTTTCTCTGCATTAGGTTTGTATTTAATGTCGATTGAGCTTGATGCTGAACCAAGACCAGTAGATAAATTGAAGTTTAAAAATTTACGCGATAATGTTCTTCTAAAAATGACTACTGAGGAAAAAATATCTGGTCAAAACTTAGGAAGCTTAGGGACTCTTGTAAGTAAAAAACATATTAATCAATATGATCTTGTAATCGGTAATCCCCCGTGGTCGAGTGGGACAAAATTAGAAGATTGGGAAATAGTTTTATCAAAAGTTTCTCAAATAGCTAAAGAAAGGGGAATTTCTAATACATCTCCCCCCCTACCAAATGAAGTATTAGATTTACCCTTTGTTTGGAGAGCTATGGAGTGGGCTAAACCTAATGCTCAAATAGCTTTTGCATTACATGCACGATTATTATTTCAACAAGGTGATGGTATGAGCTCTGCTCGCCAAGCCTTATTTGATGCTTTAAATATTACTTCTGTAATCAATGGTGTTGAGCTTAGGCAAACAAAAGTATGGCCTGAGATATCAGCTCCCTTTTGCATAATTATTGCCAACAATAAACCTTCAGTGGGAAGTTCTGGGTTCCGTTTAATTAATCCACGATTGGAACAAACTTTAAACTCAGCAGGAAGCATGAGAATTGATACTTCAAATGCCGATATAATTCCAACGCAACAATTGCTTCAAATTCCAGATATTATAAAAATACTATTCCGAGGTACTAAGGCTGATTTAAGCCTTGTTACACGTATTCGTTCTAAAGGTTTCCCGACATTAGAGCAATACTGGGAAAAATCGGTTGGGCTCTCAGATCGTGGAAGACTTCTAGGAAGTGGAAGTGGCTATCAGACATTAAAACCAAGCAGTCGGATCCGTAAAAGCGGTGATGGTTTGCCAGGAGTTGATGCAACTTATTTGAAAGGATATCCTGAATTATCAGCGTCGTCATTTACAAATTTATTTATAGATACGAAACAATTAGATTTATTCCAAGCCGACAGAATTCATGATCCACGATCATTAGAAATTTTTAAAGGTCCATTAGCTATAATTCATAAATCTCCTCCTGCATCAACTGGACGAATTAACGTTGCATTTTCAGAAGAAGATATCGTTTTTAATGAAACTTTTTATGGCTATAGCCCAATTGGGCATCATTATGGAAAAGAGCTAGCGACATTTATTACTTTAATTTTAGGTAGTCGAATAGCTTTATGGTTTGTTTTAGTTACTAGTGGTGAGTTTGGGTTTGAGCGTGAAGTAGTAGAAAAAACAACTGTTGATAGATTGCCTATACCAGATTTTGATAAGCTCTCAAATGAAGAGATTAATAAAATTCTGACTATATTTGAATCATTACGCAGTCATAAAAGTACTTGGTATGATGTCGATAATTGGGTGGCAGATTTATATGGTTTTAATGAGCGAGATCTACAGGTCATTAATGATACTTTAGAGTATAATCTACCTTTTTCCGAAAACAAGAAAAAAGCCCAAACCTTACCAAATGAAAAAGAAATACAAAATTTTTGTGAGATTCTGAGAGAAGAACTTAATCCATGGACTGAGAGATTTAAAACGCAATTGACTGTGATACCTATTAATCTCAACTACTCTTTACCTTGGCAAGGTATACTAGTTTCAACCAGTAAAAATAATATGGATATATCATCAAATGATTGGCTTGGGCTACTAAATTTCTCAAATCATTCAGCTGCCTCAGAAGTTATTATACATATCAGTAAGAGCCAAATTTATATTGGACGGCTAGCTCAAAAGAGATATTGGAGTAAGACTCAAGCTAGACTATTAGCTCAAAGAATTATTTGGTCTTATTTAGATGTTTTAAAGGGTGGAAAACAAGAATGAATATGCGGCCTAATCATATATTTGAATTAACAAAAGGTATTCAATTACCTTTACCAAAAATCTCAGATGACATTCTAGAGATTATTGCTGATGGTATTATTCAAGCATTTAGTGAAGTAATGCATAGTCATCCTCATGATATTGGTACGGGTACAGAAGCAGAAGTCACTGCCTTATTACAAGCGAGATTAAATAACTTAATACAAGAAGATGTTTTCTTAAACCAATTAATATCTTATGTTGGTCGTGGGGTTGAAAGTCTAAGTTTTAACGGTGTTCACTTGGAAAAACGTCCTGATTTATCATTAATTTTGACTAGTAGTATCAATAACTTTCCTCTTATTGTTGAAGCAAAAATAATCGATAAGTTTAATGGTAAAACAGAACAACTTTATTGTGATAAAGGTCTTCGGAGATTTGTAGATGGAGAATATGCTTGGGGTAATCAAGAAGCTTTCTTAATTGCATATGTTAGAGATAAATCAAAAATAGACTTAAAACTGACGCCATTTTTAAAAAATAAGTTAACTGCTACACCAGATTACTACCAAACAATAGCTTTACCAACTGTTAGAGGTATAAAAGAGCTTGCCACTTCTCAACATAAGAGGGTATTCCAATATATTCATCAAAACACCCCCAATAACAACCCAGGAACCATTTCATTATGGCATATTTGGTTATCTTAAAGAACCTTAATCAAGAGTCTAAAAATATTATAAGAGCATTAAATTAATAGTTTTATCCCCTTTCAAGTATATGATTTAATTCAATCATAGGCAATACATAAAGTACAGGGAAATATCAACTAAACCCATTTATACCTTAACCTCATTATATGATTAACTTTAGATGATTTTTCAACCAATAGCATCTTTAATAATTCCAACAATTTTTTCACTTTCAAATTGAGTTTTAAAAACAACCTCTACATCATCCCTTAGATTTTTAAATAGAAGCTCGGCATGCTTAATCTTGCGTTGTTCTTCTTCAGATAGCGTATAACGAGCCTTATCTTTAGTCTCAATTAACAAATTCAAAGTTTTCTTTCCACTTTCAAACTCAACAATATAAGCAAAGTCTGGGGAATACGTTCCACCACCTGCAATAGGAATACGGATTGAGTTTTTAGGAATCTTGGTAAATACAGAGACCTCAGAAACTTTTTCACAGATATTCTCTTTTTCCAGTGGAGAATCATAAAAGAGTTGGTTAAACAAATAGTTATCCGCAATACTTAAAGCCTCTGTCATCCGACCTAAATTTGCACTTTCAATCTCTGCTAAAGGTTTACCTTGTTCATCCGTAAATACTGTTGGATGCACAGTATTAGAAACATCAGTTAAACCGATCTGGTAACTATGAAATGACTGCTTAAGTAAATAGTCATTGAATCCACTACGAATTGAACGTATTGTACCTAGGCTTAAATATTGATTGATATTTAAGTGTTTTTCTTTACTTTGCAATAATTCAAGAAAAACATGATGCAGGGTATTTCGATTAACTTTAAGTGCAATTGCCAACTCATGCAAAAAATCACCATAAGTCATAGTTTGAATAGGCAAAATCTCTTCATGGATTGAGCGTTCAACTTGTTGTGAAGCCAAATTGTTTTCAATAATTAAAGTATGCTTTTTAGTAAAACTTCCCGTCTTCTTAAAACTGTCTAAGTTGTCCTCGAAATATCCTTGAAGCAAAGCATGGAATTGTTGTTCTGAATCAATCTTATATTCCAAAATTACTTTACGGTTTAAGGTTTCCCACATCTCTTTTAGTTCGGCATATTTACCTAATCGCATAGTCGCTTTAGGTCGAGCATCGCCTGCATTACGCACCTTATCCTTTTTCACGCCTTGAACAAAGACAAGTGGAAACACCTGTTTTAATTTTGCCAAGCCACCTTCTTTGAAGTCATTATTGCGTTTAATCGCATCAAGATCATCAAGATGTTCCAATAAAGATTCTTCATCGTTGAATTGACTGGAATATTTATCCAATATTTGAGTAATCAATTCAGTTGTAAGTTTCGTTTCATCAAAAGCAACCGAAGATTTACTATTAATGTCATTAATCAACTCATCGACAAAATCTTTCTCAGTAAAATCAACATAATAATGCAATTGGAAATCTTCATTCTTCACACGTTGCATATATTCATTAACAGGTAAGCGTAAACCACGCCCAACCTCTTGCAACTTGCTGGTTTTACCGCCACTAGAACGCAACTTACAAATCTGGAATACATTCGGATTGTCCCAACCTTCACGTAATGTCCATTTGGAAAAAATAAAACGACGGGGATTGTCTAAACTGAGCAGGGTTTCTTTATCATGCAGAATTTCTTCAATCTCTTTCTCAATTTTGTCATCTTTTTCAGAATTATCCTGAGAAAAATAACCACCGTGTGATTGAGAAATATTTTTCAAGGTTTTCTCTAAATACTCACGATAGGCTTCATGCTTTTCAGTTTCTAAGAGTCGATTCACATGCTGTTTAATTTCAGCTTCAACAAATAAAGTTAAGGCTCCTTTTTCTCCGTCTTTACCACGATAACTTTCAATATTATCAATAAAGAACAAACTAAGTGGCTTGATACGAGCAGTAGGGCGAGTTAAAAACTGTTTTTCCATTTCAAAATGATTTTTAATGGCTTTACGAATCATCTTTTCCTGTAATGTTTCATTATAGGAATATGGATCAATTACATCGCCCTTTTTCATTTCTAGACCATTAGATAAAACCACTGTAGTTTTATTTAAGTTATCAATGGTTAAAGTTCCAAAGTTTCCATCTAAAATACTCAAGGATTCATTTTTGAGTAAAGACTTTTTCTGAGTGCTTTTGCCTTGTTTAATCTGAAAAATTGCCTCTTCTTTCTTTTTATTACTTGTATCAATATCAATGAGTTTAATAGATGTATCTTTTGCACCGTCAAATTCTTCAATATATGCTACAACACCTTTAACCAAATCTTGATTAAAGGCATCTACAGCGGTTAATTGATAAATTAAATTATAGTAATCATCATTAAAGGTTGCACCATAACGAATAATAAACTGAGCACCTAACTTTTGAATATTACCCCACGTTTTTTGTGCAGTTGGAAAGCGATGTGGCTCATCAATAATAACTATTGGGGCAATCGAGGCTATAGCATCAACAGGTGTGTTAAATTGATCAAATACAGCACGATCATACTTCTTGCTGAGTGTATCCGAGTTGATCATCCCTGCATTGATTACAAGCACATGAATGGTCTGACCATCATCAGGTGCTTGTACAAAATCCAAAATGCTTTGAGGCATTAAATCTTTTTTAGATTTCTTACTTGACTGACTTTCTACAATATGACAACGAATAGACTTATTTTGGTAATTAGTTTCGAAATGTTCTTGAGATGCTTGAGATTTTAAGAAATTAACTGTACCCGCCTTAATCGGAAGTGTAGGTACAACTATGACAAATTTAAATAACTTCAAGTGCTTATTTAGCTCAAACATCATTTTGGTATAAGTATAAGTTTTACCTGTACCAGTTTCCATTGAGATATCAAGTACATTGCTTTCAGTTTTAGCTGTATGTCCTACAATTTCATTGTGCTTTTGCACCGCTTCAATAGATTTTGCATAGTCCGATAATGCTAATTGCTTGTCTTTGGGTGCTAAAGGATTACTCACTAAAGCCATTTGCTGATTAGGCTTGGCAAATGTCAAGGTTTCCAAAACGGCAAGGATGCTACTTACGGCATCTTGCTGATGCTGTAAGTTACCTTCAAAATGAAATTGTTTTGTTTGCTGTGCTGCAAATAAAGGTAATGTTGCACTCATGATTAATATCTCACCACAACATCAACAGGAATTGACTTTTTATTGTTGTAGTTTTTCATGGCGTCATCAATTTCACGTTGAGCTTTGCTATCAAAGTGATGACCGAGGATGACTAATTTAGATACTTGAAATTCATGTTCATCATCAAGTTTTTGGATCAAAACTTTTAAAGCTTCTGTATTAAAGCCTTTATTAACTAAATACAAGACATGACCAAAACCATAAGCTAGATAATGACCAAGACTTATTGTATTCAAATTTTCAGACAATAAAATTTTATCCAAGCCTTTCCACGTTGTTAAAATACCTTGTAATTGAGCTTCATCAAAACCAGTTGTAACTACCGAAGTATTGGTCTGTTCTAAAGTAAGCTGTTTTAAATCTCGATAACCTGATGATGGTAAGAAGTTGTCACAGATTTTAAAGATTTTAAACCCATGCTCAATATCTGTATCAGGGTAGTCTTGAATTAGCTTTTCTCCAGCCTTAACAATGCGTTCTTCTGTAATCTCAAAAATCGTACGATATCCTGCTTTATAAGCATCTTTATTTGGATCTATTTTTTCATCTAATTGGACTACAATAAATTTATTTTTTCTACCTTTTTCTAAACAATTTAGCGATAAAACTGCCTCCGCAGTAGTTCCACTTCCTCCAAAAAAATCCAAAATATAAGAATCATTTTCACAGCCAATTCTTATTAAATCTATTATAAAAGGAACTGGTTTAGTTCCTTCAAAAACTTTTTTATTAAGTAGATTTTTTAAATATGTTGTTGCAGTGCTCGTACTATATTCGGGCTTATAGAAAATAGTTTTTGGTTTTTTGGTTGGCAATTCACCCAATTTAGGTCTTTGCTTTTTATAAATATTTTTTGAATTCCTACCCTCAACTAAGATTAAATCATAGTTGTACTCAGTTATCGTTTTTTTACTCCAACTCCAAGATAGTTCTTCACCATCATCATTGGTGGGTAGAAGCTCAAGATCGTTTTTATCTTTAGGAATATCATTAGCTGTTACATAAAAACTATTACTATTTTGGTTATAAAAAACAGGGAAATATCCTTTAGGTCTCTTTTCTCTACTTGCATCTTGACCTGTACGTCTTAACGTATCAGCTCGTTTGAAATAACCATATTCATCTTCTTGCCACTCGGAATCAATTACATCATCCTCAACAGCAAATTCGCCGAATACCATTTTCTTCTTATCAATTACGTATACCAAGCAATATTCATGTGTATCTGAGAAACCATAATTATCATGATTTCCTTTTAGATTCATAATTGTAGGAAGATTAGCTACAAAATTAGCCTCACCAAAAACTTCATCACATAAAATTTTTAGTTGGGCTTGCTCACTGTCATCTATCGAAATAAAAATTACTCCATCATCTTTAAGTAGCTGTTTTGCAATATAAAGACGTGGGTAAATAAAAGTAAGCCAAGCACTGTGGCTATTGGCATTACTTTGGGTAAAGTCTAAAACTCGTTGAGCTTCATCCAAATCTACACCTGCAAGCTCCGCAAACTGCTCAGGTGAAAAACTACGATCATCTTGATATACAAAACCATCCGAACCCGTATTGTATGGTGGGTCGATGTAGATCATTTTAACCTTATCAGTATAAGCACCTTTTAAATGCTTAAGCACTTCAAGGTTATCCCCTTGAATTAGTAAATTATGACTGTTTTTATTTTGTTCTTGCTGATTATGCTCAGGGTCTTCAAACAGCATTGTTCGAATTGGCTCATTGGCTAATACACGAGCATAGGACTTACCCAACCAATTCAGGCTATAACTTTCACGACTGACATCAACACCATCTGCTTGCAAAATTTCCTGCAACTTTGAAACAATAAATTTATCTTGCTTGTCAAAGCATTGAGGAAAATTATTTTTTAAAAAAGCCAGTTGCTCACTATTCGCTGTGATTTTTTCAGTGGGTAAAGTCTGTTCAGTTTTCATAACTAAGTCATAAATCAAATTTAGGCTATTCTAACATTTGGAGTAATGATTGATAGTACGATGTAAGATATGTATGTTAATTAAATTTAAACCTGTTGTGTGACTGGCATTTCCTCCCAGTCCCTATAACTTGTTCGAGGCTGACCTAAAAGCTTCCAAGTAGATGGCCCTGAGGTTGGACGACCAAATAACATCGCAGCTGGAGTTGAAGTACTTGTAAAAGCAACATCTTGTGTAAACTCAATTTTCTTATCATAAACACGAATCATACCTTTATCTATTAAAGATTGACGTTGATTCATTATGAAATTATGTTGATATTGAGTTTGTTCTGCCTTGCCAATAGAACCTTTTCTAACATAAAAAATTCCATCTTTAATGTACGCTTTCCCATCTATCTTTTTATCGCGACTTAAAACAAAAAATTCAGCTTCTACACTTTCCTCTGTAACAGTAAAAATTTGTGTATTTGATTGACTGGAAATTTTTACTACTGGCGTAAGTATGTTAACCCCTAAAGCTGGTAGAACAAAACTCAGATTATCTAGAAAAGTATCCATATCTGAAATATCAGCATCTGATAATTTTCCTGCATAATTCTTTATTTCTTGCTTATTTTCAATTTGATAGAGTGTTTTTTCTTTAATAAATTGATAAGCTTGATATTCTAAATACGCACAATGAGTTTTTGTTAGTGTCGTATCCTTACATTGGACTAAAATGACGGTATCCCAAAAATCTTTATTATAGTCATGGTGTTGCATCCTCTGAATTCCATTGACAGTTTCTCCAATATAAACGTTGTATTTGCCTTCAAGCTCTTGAGACTTGCTAATAAGAAAGTAAATTCCTGAACCATGTGCATCTTCTTTCTCAAGCAGTTGTTTTAGACTGGCTCTCGGTGCTGCATATACATAGCCTGTCCAATTCATTAGCTCAGCTCTTTAGAGGGATCGACTGTTCACAATTCTGTCTAGGATCAGTAATCAAGATTATGTCTTGCTAATAATAATGCTCAAAACACACAAAAAAAGGGAGCAAAAGCTCCCATTACTCTCGCTCTTCCATCTTAGACTCAATCCATTGATGAATCTCCCAAGCTGACCAACCAATTCGCATTTCAGTTAACCGCACGGGTTGAGGAAATGTAGGATCATAATACTTTGACTCCTTGTTGATCATCTCATAGATCTTTGATCGGCTTAGGGCAGTAAACTCAACAACATGTTTGATGTTAATAATTTGGTTCATCTGAAAAGTTTGACCTGAAAACGCATTCATGATGTTTAACTCCTAATCATTGATGCGAGCGGTAATTGCTCAAATGATAGGTCTCCTGAATAAAAAATTACTTGATCCAGTCTGGTCCAATGCTGTCTAATTCAAAGCCTGCACCGACTGCTGTAACCCTTTCTGGATATCCTGAACACGGCCAACTTGATTCGATGTGCCTTGGGCTTGCTGATCAGATTCATCCGAGTAAAACTCCTCAACAATATCCAATCCCTCTTCACCACCCACCTCAAAACTAGCATTGCCATAACCCTTCCGCGCTACTTGATCTAATGCCTCCTGATAAAACCCTGCCGCACGACTTTGTTCACTAATTTGCTTGGCATTGATAATCGCTTCTTGCAAATTAACACCCTCCCTTAAGGTTAAATCCACATAGTAGATTGGAGTGCGGTAGCTTTGCGTGGTGCTCTTGCCTCGTAAGGTCAATTGCAATGGTAAACATGAAAGTAAATCACCTGATGCTGAACTGTAATAACGCAGTCGTGCTGCCAAAGTACGAATACTATTAAATCCAGTCGTTCTAAAGATGAAGGTACCAAACTCATCGGATTCATCTAGGTTCACATACAGTCGTCCATAAGGTTTACATAGTCCACCTTGTGCCAGTGAGCATAAATCAGGGGATGGGCATGGATGCTGTTCAATGCCATTTTGTCCAAGTCGCTGACAGGTTTCTCCATTGCCTGAGCAGATTAAGCGACCAGTTTGTCTGTCAAATAAGCTGTACTCTGCCCTTAAATTTAGTTCAGGATCGTTAAAGATCATCCTCACTGGAATGCTTCTAAGTTTTTGGTTCGGTGCCTTGGCTCGTAGTTGTTCATCCAGTGGATGCTTCACCCATCCGTCTTTCCCTTGAATTTGACTGGTAATCGTAAATTGATCATCCTTTTCAGGGATGCGCTTTCCGTTCTTTTCCACGATCTTGCCAATGCTGATACGACCTAACACAGGTGGTGTAATTGCTAAACCTTTAATCATGTTGATGTCCTCTCTATATAGGTGTCGAAGTGATATTTAAATTTTGTGCATAAAAAATCCCATGCCTGTTTGGGAGATGGGATCAGGTTATTTGATGTGGTTTTGGTGGTTGATACATTGTTGGGAAATAAATGCTGGAATGTGTAGTTGCCTTATCCACCATTTGGGTATATCTGAAAGCGCCGTGTTCCTACTTTGGTTTGCGGAAACTGCTGTAGATATTCAGGATGTTGTTTCAGTAACGCTTTACTATTTAAGCTAGTTGAGTCTTGTGCCTTCTTCCAAGTGACTGAGCCTCCTGTAAATACCGCTCGTTCGGCATCTTTCATCAGCATCTGTATTTGATGTTTGAGTTCATCGAAATACTGTTGGTGTTGTTCAAGTCTGTGTCGCTCTTCTAACAGTTGGTTAAAGAGGTAGTTGGCCTGTTCGTTTTGAGTCAGGTCTTCTACGGTTAATGGGATTTGTTCGGGATAGAGTTGCTGTAGGGCTTTGGCTGCGGAATCCGAGGCATCGACACTCGGTGGAATACCTGATTCAACACATTGCCAAAAGTGTCGTTCCGCATTGATGATGTGCTGAATCACCGTTTCGTTACGGGTCACTTTATAGATTTTGGTTTCATGCCCACAGATCAAGGCACAAATATGCGCGGCTTGTTTGCCTGTGACAGCGAGTTGGTGCTGGACTTGGCACAGCACATACAGTGGTACACCATCTCGCCAAAGTTTGGCGCCATATTCTCCGACGGTTTTACACTCCAAGATTTGCACTTCTTCATTGCTGACAATGGCATAGTCTAGATTGGCGAGCATAAAGTGCTTGTCTTCATCAGGATGTTGTAACACCGCATTGACTCGACGGACTTTGTTGTTGGTGTGCATGCTGTAGTATTCCGCCACCAAGGGTTCAAGTTGTTTGCCCCAGTACAGGGGTGCATAGCCTGCACTTTCATCCTCAATGTTTTGTTGCATGCGTCCTGTCTTGATCATCCATAATTCGAGCATCGACATATAGGGATTGAGTCCGCAGGCAGTTGCTGCATCACTACTACCGATACCCTGTTTGCGGATTTCAAGCCATTGTTGATAGTTCAGTTGCTTGGTGTTGGCAAGGCGTTTGGCTGCGGGTGCTTTGGATTTTCTTGGCTGTTTATTTTGGGAATGTTGAGCTGAATTACGTTTACTTCGAGTACCGACTTCGACTTGTTGAGTAGATGGATTGATATTCGGTGTGTACGTTTGTAATGGGGGTTGGTTTAATGCATTTTGAATGTGATGATGACTATTCATAATGGCGCGATTCCTTTTTAAATAAAGTATCATCACCACAGCAACCGCTAAATTTCAGGCATAAAAAAAGCCACCTCTGAGAGTGGCGAAGGGTCTTGCACTGCGGCTATCTTATAACCACTGGCTTAGGCTAATGGTGAAAGCTTAAATAAAGCTGAAATTTGAGTCACTGTGGTAACTGTTGTTTGTGAAGTGAATAAGGGTGAATTTGATAGTGCTTGGGCTAAGGTTAAGCCAACATGCGTAAAGCCTGTTCCAAGCCTCTTTGTTTAATGGCTGCCCCTGCCCCAAACCAAGCGGAATCCAGTCGATGATCGGTACTCATCGCTCGACGTTCATGGTCGGTGAACTCGGTAATGGCGCACAGTAATCCATACGCTGTGTCTTTGGCTGAACTGAGTTCTGCCCCACGTCCATGTCCGTTAAACATGGTCATCACTTTTGACATGGCACGGCCATTGGGTTCAGTTTTGTTGTCGGATTTATTGATGCTCGATGTTACGGGAATAGTTGCTTTGGGCAGCGCTGCATTGCGATAGTATTGAATGATACTGTCCTCTTGATCCGCCACACTCAGATTGCTGTTGTTAAACACCGCATCAAAGTAAGCCGCCGCTTCTTGTTGCGTGACTTTACGTTGACTCAGTTGCTTCATTTCATACATGTGTTCATCCCATGCACGCACTGAAATGCCGAGTTGATGTTTGACTTTCTCTGCATCAAAGCGAGTACTGTGGGGAACTTTGACCACGCCCGTATTGCTTGAGCTGTTGTTATGGGCTTTGAGTGCAATCGCTAAGGTGTTGTTACACACCACACGAATAGAGGTGAATTGTGCAGTGGTCGCTAAGGTGCCATCACAAGCGGTCGCCAAAAGAATATAGCCATTGCTGACATCTTTACCTTTTAAAGCTGCACTCTGTCCTGTCTTAGCCAATGCCCAGAATTTCTTACCACCTTTCAGCACCCCAGCAGTTTCTAACTCAAAACCCGATTGTTCGCTTAAGTCTCGATAGAAGTTTAAGATTTCCATCGGTTGCACTTCTTGGAAGCGTTGACTGACCACAGATAAAGGTGCGTGGGTATCGGAGCGATACAGTACCCGTTGTTCTTCAAAGGGTAGAATGATGTCTTGTCCGCGTACGTTCTGTGCCATGTAACGAACATCAGACGTTTCAATACGCCAGTCCATACCCGCTTGTTGTGCCCAAACTTCAATCGGTTGATTGGGCGTGAGTTGATTACCTAGCCCATGCCAAGGGGTTTGACCGACAAAAGCCATACTGTCGACTAAATGTGCCATAAAGCATTCTCCTGTTGAGATTAAATAAAATTGTGAAACTGCAATTATTCGAAAGGACGGCTGTGATGCATGGGATAAGTAGTCTCTGGCTCATATTGAAAAGCCAAAGCAAAGCAATATTCACATTCCAAGCATTGATACGAAGTTTGCCCACGAGCTTGAGCAGGAATGGATGGTGTCGGAGGTTGAGTCGGTGTGGCATCCTGTAAATGATTGAGTAGACAAGCCGCACATCCCACCGCCCCGCCAATCACCGCCCCAATAATGAGCAGCATTGGCTTTTGTCCTTTCAACATACGGGCACCTGTGGCTCCCATCGCGGCATAGTTGACCAGGTAATGCATCAAGCTATGCATCGGAGGTTTAGGAAAGTTTGATTGCGTTGGGTTCGGTGGTGGTTGGAATTGCGGTTGTGCAATCATTTCAACCTGATCACTGCCACACATGGGACAACAAATTTTGGACATATTGGATCTCCTGAGATAAAACATCAGTCATAAACGGGCATAAAAAAACCTGCCGCGATGGGCAGGTTTTTTTGAGTTTGTGTTGGGTTGGATTTAAAGCTTGGCAAGCAGTTGTAAGAGTTTGATGACATAGACCTGTAGCGTTTTTTGTAATACTGGATGTTGATCACGCTGCATGATTAGCCAAAGCAGTGTTGCAATGAAGACACAGCACAATAAACAGATCAGCATAAATCTGCGCTTGTTCATGGCGGTTGTCTATTGGGTAACTTTCGGTCGAGCTAAGCTTGATTTGGTTTTACAGGGGCGAATGCTTTGAATGTATTGCCCATCACCGGTATCGTTATAGAAACCGTGTTTGGACTGAATTTCGAGACACTGGCCCTTTTTAAACTGATCAATTTGCTGCGCGACTTTTTCAGGTAAGGCATAGTAGTTCAAGATCACTTCACCCTTTTTGGTATTGAAGATAATCGCCTCCTCACCTAAGCCAAGGTCCTGTTTTAAAATAATCTGTTCCGTCTTTGCCATCGCAGTATGCGTGATCAATAGGCTGAATGCCGCAAAGCTCAAGTAAGCTAAACGTGTTGTAATTTTGGTTTGAAACATCTTCATGATTTTATTCCTGTCATGATTGATATTGGGGTCAACTTAAAAACACGGTTGATAACCTTCTTGCAGTACTTGTTGACTAGTTAGATTCCAACGCACCACATACCACGTACATTGATAACGATCTGAATCCCAAGCTGCACGATAAGTCAGCTCATTACCTTGCTGATTCCAGCCTTCTACACGTTTTTGGACTTGATCACGATCAGCACGTCCCCACTCCTCCATTAAGTGGCTTCGCAACATCTGATCAATCTCAGGCAGCATGCTTTTTAAATCTGCCGAAGCAGCTTGTATCGGCTTTAAGCCATAAGTAGAAGGATTAGAACTCAAGGTTTGATCTTCGTGGTATTCGCCATCAACCTGCATGCTCAGTTGTTGTCGTTCGGCGTTGCCCGTTGAAGTTGAGGATTCAGCTTCAACGAAGTCTGTACTCATGGAGATACCATCTTCCCCCATGTCTAAATCAGCGGATGTGGATGGTTCAGTTGTTGTAGCTGTGCTTGAATGAGATGCTTGGGATTGTGTCGCTGCGAGTTGTGCCAGTTTTAAATCTGTTTGACGTTGTTGCTGTTGGTTATATAACACTGCTACGGTCAGTAACACAATCATGCCGCAGACAATCAATACCCAATGCATCGGTTGTAGGGTTTTCGTCAAGCTTGAATCGGTAGAATTTCTATTCATATTTTTATCCTTTTTGTCTTGGTCTTTCTCTTTATCTCAATAAAGCTTCACTCTCCCTGTTTGAATCAAGGAGAATGATTGCTATCAGGTTTGAGGTGTGTGCTAGAAAAGCCAACGTACAATTGCCAACGGCCACATCAATCCTTTGATCAAGAACAGCAGGCAACTTAAGTAATCGACACCGACATAACCGCCTTGTAATTCAGCCGTGCGTTGCATCAACATCGCGGCATAGACAATGGTCGCGATCAGATAAAAGCCAAAGAATTTTTTCATGGTCTGACCTACTTCTTGCAACTTGGATCAGTTATGGCAGGTCCAGGAGTGACTTTGCCATTCGCATCTTGGGTCGCCATGATGTGACAACGATTGATCTTGGCAGATGCAGGTTTGTCAGGGGCTTGCATCCGCTGTCCCGTATAGTCTTGACGGGTGGCTTGACGCACTTCTTCAGAACGTACAAATACCGTTTGCCCTGTCTCGGCAATAATCAATTGCATCCGACTTGGTTTGTAATAGGTATTACGTGGACAACCGCCTTCATTGCGTAACGCACTGATCAGAAATGTCTGACGAGTTCGCTGACGTTCATAGCCAACATAAGTACAGCGCAGTTGTACTCCTCCCTCAACGCCGACCAGTTGTAAGGGATAGGTGTATTCTTGATAGCTGCCTGCTTGGGTCGCTTGTCCAAGCAACAGTGCACCGCCTAAAAGTGCGCCAGTACAGAGAAGTTGTTTTAAGGGATTAATAAAGCTTGAATTCGTTTGAAGCGTTTGTTGTTGAACGTGTAGATGTGCTGTCATTGTTAATATCCTGAAGACTAGATAGGGTGTAGGTAGCGTCCTACTTCATCTAGATGTTGTGTATTTGAATATTTTTTATTTACGTTTTTAATGTGGGCTGCTGCTTAATACTCAGCCTGCCAACCACTACTGCCTAAATTAAGCAGAACGGATTGTGCTTGTGTCATGCTTTGATCAAGTACCGCATCGTAGCGTTCCACTACGACCTCACAGTCATACTGGTCATAAGCTGGGCCATTGCCTGGCTGCCCTTCAAAGGGATTACTGCGGATGCATTGCTGTAGTTTGACTTGTACGATGCTGTCATCCTGTTGTCGCATGGCATGTAAGGCATCATTGGCGGTCGGTGGAATAATGGCTTCACGAGATTCGCCACAAGCACTCAGTCCAATTATCAATGCGATGCTGAGTAGTAAAGGACGGCTTAGTTGTAAAAATAGCTTACTCATCAGATGCTCCTTGTGTCTCAACGGAGGTGTTGGCTAAACCAAAGCGGTAATCAATCTGCTGTGGAATCGGAATATCTGTACTGCGTAAAAGCTGTCGCGGCTTGGGATGGTAGTCGCGTGTGCCATCCTCACGTCGGGTCACTTCCTGTTGTTCTTGATAAAGGTCATAACCTAACTGCTGCGGTTGGAAACGATAAACAATAGGTTGCGGAATGGCCGTATCTGAGGAATAAGCGGAGAGGATGAGCTGTTTGACCGTGAGACGCTGCCCTGCATCGAGTTGTAAGAGATAACCCAGACAAGTGCCTCGTTTTAAATCATCCAAATTGCTTTTGGCTTGGGCCAATGGGTAATGCAGTTCTACTTTCAGTACTTCGACCTGTTGTCCATCAAAGTTCGGATTATAGGCTTGCGCCAATACCTCTTTTTCGGTGACATAGGGAATGCTGGTGCGCAAGCTTAATGTTTCATGGTCTGCATCATATTCAATCGCGTTATAGGCATCTTGATCATCGGCATTAAAACAAACGGGGGCATGTAATACATTCAACGCCAGTTCTAAATGACTGAGATCGACTTTCAGTTTTCCCGTCAGTTGTTGATGCTGTTGCTGTGCTGCATCAAGCCGTTGTTGATAGTCTGCTGTGGTTTCAAGTTCTCCTTGTACTTCAATCGAGTTTGGAGATTTCAAACGCCGAAAGTAGTTGATCATCAACTGATTGGCTTGCGGATAGGCATCAGTGTGTCTGAGATCAACAGGATTGAAGTCTTCTTTAAAGCGTCTACGTTGACTGCCCAACCAAACTATCTGATCAGGTTTGAGTTTGAGTTGCTGACGGAATGTTTGCCAGTCTGCTTGTTGTTGTTTGTCAGTAAGCTGTTGATGAAAGCTCTCTAATGGACCGTCATCGACTGCATCACTAGAGGCTAAGGGCTGTAACTGTTCAGCCGTTACTAACACGGGTACAGGATTGGATTGAGTTTGAATGCGTTCAGATAAAGCCTCGGCTTCATCTGGGATATAAACATGATTGTCTTTTTTTGAGCATGCCGTGACGCACAAAGGCACCATCAGACACGCCACCCAAATCGGGGCATGTGCCATAGAACCACCTTTTATTATTCGTCGTTATAGATCAGATCTAAACGTTATTGAGTGGAATCGGGCAAAGCACAGCCGTGAGATCGTCTTGCCAAAGGCAATCGAAATAAAAAGCACAATCGGTATATATTTGGAAATGGCAAAGCCAAAAGATAAATGTCAGTATGCATAGCGGACTCCTTTGTTTCAAGAAAGCCTACCAAATCACTGTCAATTGATGGTGGTAGGACGAAAGAGGGTTGACAGACTGGTAAACAAAGAAACCAGCACGCGCAAGCGCGTCCCCCCTCCGCCCTACCATAGAAGAAAGGGGGACGAACGGGTACACGACACACAAAAAATCAATTTCGTATCTCGTCTTTGTTTAACTGGGTCTGTCAAAACCCACTGGCAATGTAGGCCAGCACGCCAAGGATAATCGCTGCTTACCCGTCGGTCAAGCAACGGGTGTTATGGCTGCTCAGGAAATCGTAAGTTGGATAACGCTATGATCTCTCTCAGCTATTTGATAGTGAAATCTGCTTAAGCAATCGATGAATCATTTTTAACTTGAGTCTTGATCATTCGTTTGATTATGATTCTCAAAACATAAGACAATAATTTTTTTTGAGATCACTCACTGTGTCAGAACAATTTAACTTTGTTTCAATTAAAAAAAAGGCCAACATTCATTTTAATGGTTCATCGATTAGCCATGTGCTCATTTTAAAAGACGGCACTAAAAAGACACTCGGCGTTATTCTGCCTTCAGAACATCCCCTCACCTTTAAGACTCATCTCGAAGAGCGCATTGAAATTATCTCAGGCACATGTGCAGTTCAAATTGGAGCTGACACTGAGATTACAACATACAACTCAGGTGAATCTTTTATTATTCCACCCAACAGTGAATTTACGATCCAGTCAGATGGCGTTGTAGATTATGTTTGTCATTTTGAATAGCATTAAATTTGTTTTTATTGTTTAACTTAAATAAGGGAAGCCTCCTCATGGCGGCTTAACCCCTGCGTTTCACCTCAACTATTTATGTTGAATGATCTGACCACTGAATGACTCCATACCACGATCCCACACATAAAGATTGGTTGCATGCTCTTTAAGTGAAGTCATTCTGACATCTAAGCTCTCAAGGTTTTCTAATGGGGACTCCATGTCATCATTCATAAATGGAGGCACTGTTCGATTGCCCTGAACATCAGGTTTAAACTGTTTTTGCTCCAGTAAAACCCCGATGCCCTCTGTCACCTCCGACCAGATCTCCCTCAACTTTGCACAGTAATCAGTCTCTTCAGCATAGAATGCTTTTTGGAAGGTTAAGAAGTAGCGCGCCACATAGTGTTGAAATTCTTGATCACGATAAATCTGATAAAAACGATACAGCACTTGTGCACGACACCATGGGTTATCCATGAGTCGTCGCTCAAACTGCTTCAATGCTCGACTAAAGTTTTGAATATGACTCAGTTCTTGTGCTGTAGGATGGGAGTGCATGGTTAAATAGAATTTAAGATCAGGTGCATCCACACTCAGGCGATTCATATCTGAGTATTGGTCCATCAATTTCTGGATCTTCTTCTCATAAGCCGTATTGCACTTATTTAGCATTTCTTGAAAGCCAATACTTTTAAATAACTTTTCTAATTTATTGAGTATCTTCGAAACTAAGTCAGCCCATTGTTTCTCATTCTCAGGCCAAATCTGAAATTCTTCCTGTTCCGCGACACATGCATAGTACGCATTACTGAATTGGGTCACCCAAAACCCAAATTTAAATTCTCGATGTGAAAACAGCAAATAATGCCAATCCTGACAATACTCGAGGAATGAGCGTCGCCAAGTCTTTCTTAAATCGCCATCAACCAATGTTGCACGCTTAAGTGCAATATAAAAATCATGTACATCCTGCTCTAATTTTGGAGCAACGAAGAGTTCAGCTTGTTTGAAATTCATGTCAAAAGTCGTCCTATGCGATTCATTCATAAGACGGCACTCGATGTATTTTTTTACTGATTCACTTGCATTCAGACTTCAATTGATACTGTCTTCCATGTGGTTGATATTCCCCTTTACTCAAACAACGCATTCCTGCATAGCTAACCAATAAGCTTTGATCATATTTGTCCTCATTGGCAAAGTAGTTCAACAGAAGCATCACATTGTTAGTCATTTGCTTATCTTCACGATGCAGCATACCCAATGCGAGACGTCCCATTTGCAGATAACGTTGCTTGTTTTTAACGGTATTACAATTGTTACCTATTGCACCTTCCCCAACAATTTCTCGCCATTTATCAATCACTGCTTGCCCAAGAAAGGTATCGTTCTGACGCTTTGAACCGTTATAGATGAATAGCAGATGAGCATGGAATCCTTTGTCCCTCCCTTGCTCCAGTTTAAGCACATACCCTTTTAATTCAGCAAAACACCCTTGCTGGTCTTTAAGCAGTTGTCTTAGTTTTTGGATATGCTGATAAAAGTCCTGTAAACCAATCTGACCATGCTTCTCTTTTGTATAACTTAGATCAACACGAACCAGTAACAGCTTGTGATGATCTTTGATGATAGTCTGCATGTAGGATTGTATTGATTCGCGATTACGTTGTTGCTGTTCTTTATAACGCTGTAAATGCTCCTTTACCTTTTCACGTTGACTCAAAATCAACTTTTGTAACTGATTCACTTGCTGTGCATCAAATGTACTCATCTCATCGTAAATACGTCCATCCAGCATCTGCTCAACAGCCTGCATCAGTAGGACAAATATCTCAATGGTTGCAGCATAGCTAAGTGATTCCTGATGGTACTGCTTGAAGCGTACAATCAGTTCTTGGAGTAAGTCTAGGAATACAACATGTTCAACATAGTGGTTAAGATTACATTCAATGAAGTGATGTATATCGGATAATACGGAAGCTTGATGAATGTGGTCAGAGAGTCGCATGAGTATGTTCCAATGAAGGTATGTCATATCTCAAAGCAGTAGAAGTATTTTTTTATTGTAGTTCTTACCAATAAGAATTCAGAACATGCGTAGATTCACATGCGATCTTAGGGATCACCTGTTCATCATCGGTTTAAATGCTTAAATTGATTTGAGTTTATAACAACAACTCACCTAGTGGTTCAGTTGTTGTATGTATGATGTCCACTAAGTAATTAAGGTATAAGAGAATAGATATATCATTAATAATACTATTTACCGACTTTAACGATGTCGTAACTATCTGCACATCACCGTATAAAGACAATTCTAATACGTGCTGAGCATCGATGATAAATCAAAAAAATAAGAACCGAGAGTTAAGCGGAAAAATAAAGGGTATACGGATTTAATGGTTGATGGGGCACCTTTACCCCACCAACCTGATACCATTATCAGATGGTTGATAGATCGACTCCGTAGTTGAGTTCCTCTGCGAAGTCCGGCAGTCCGTAACCGATGGTTTTCTTGTAGAAAGGAGAGACCTTCGCAGTCGGTGCCTTCTTCTTGTGCTTCGTGGTGTAGAGCATTCGTGC